>Ga0209312_1003241_pt1 | contig 9976 bp, 13 predicted proteins | sample BioC13SIPDNA_4_FD_185744 | JGI IMG/M metagenome (GOLD analysis project Ga0209312, IMG submission 185744) | Anaerobic biogas reactor microbial communites from Washington, USA - Biogas_R1_B C13 SIP DNA (SPAdes) (version 2) | ecosystem: Engineered > Bioreactor > Anaerobic > Unclassified | place... | reverse complement strand
GCACCAGAGTGTCGATGTCTATTATTGCAACGTCTCGCCGCTTATCTGTTTTCCATTCCTGCATTTTCATCACCCTCTTCATTATACCAAAAAGGCCGCCTTTTGGCGACCTTTTTTGACAGACTGAAAAAGTCCGTCCCTCTGGGGACGGACTTTTTAATCTCCGGCTTGTTGCATTTCAAAACTAGAGATGGTTTACGGGCGGTCGGCAGACGCCATCCTCACAGATATAGTAGGTGGTCTTGCCGTTTACGGTTGGATAAGCACTGCTGTTAGTCACGCTAAACGCCCAGTCGGAAGGAACGCGCAGGAACTTTGGAGCCTGTGGCGTACAGACCACTTTTTTTACAGGCAAGGCAGACCAGAGGTAAAAGCCGTAGCCCATCGGATAGGCTGCCGCCTCGGTGTTCATAAAGCGGAGCTGTTTTTCCGCTTTTTCTGAAAACCGCTCATCCTCTGTGAGGAGAGAGAGGCGGGACAGGTTATAAGCCATCACGGAATTGCCCGACGGCATCGCCCCGTCCCAGCTCTCTTTCGGGCGGGCGATAAGAATCTCATTTGCAGCGCCGGAGAAGAAAAATCCGCTGTTTTGACTATCCCAAAACAGTTCCCATACTCTGTTTGTAAGCTCTCCCGCTCGAAAGAGATATTTATCCTCCAGCGATGCCTGATGCATCTGAATCAAAGCAAAGATATAAAAGGCGTAGTCGTCCAGAAAACCGTAGCCGCAGCGTTTTCCGTCTGCCATACCTACGAACATGTCTGTACCTTCCGTCAGCTCGTGCTCAATAAATCCTATTGTCTCAAGCGCGGTTTCAAGATATTTTTCTTCATTCAGCAACCGCCCTGCCATCGCATAGGCAGCCACAGTCAGGGCGTTCCATGCCGTCAGTTTTTTTTGGTCGGTTCGAGGAGCGGCTCTGAGTTTTCTGTAATCGTATACTATCGGCAGAAATGCATCTGCGTTATTGTCGGTCTCAGATGCGGTAAGCAGGTTTGGAATGCTCCGGCCCTCAAAATTGCCTTCGTCAGTGATTCCGTAACGACGGCAGAAGCTTTCGGCGTCGGCTTCGCCCAGAAGCCGCGTTAATTCAGACGGTGTGAACAGATAAAATTTACCCTCAACTCCCTCTGAGTCCGCGTCCTGTGCTGAGAAGAAGCCGCCGTCGGGGGAGCGGAGCTCACGCTCCAAATATTGAAATATCCTTGCGGCAATTGAGCTGTAGAGCTCTTTGTCTGTTTTCTCGTAAGCTATGAGGTATGCCATGGCAAGAAGAGCATTGTCGTAGAGCATCTTTTCAAAATGGGGGACGAGCCAGCGCCTGTCCGTGGAATAACGCGAGAAGCCGCCTCCGACGTGGTCGAATATTCCTCCCCGGTACATACTCGTAAGGGTTTTTTCCGCCAGCTCCTGTGCGGTGCACAGCAGAAACATAAGATTGTGCGGGGACGGAAATTTCGGCGCGCCGCCGAATCCTCCGTATTCCTCGTCGAAGCTCCTGCGAAAGGCGCAAACGGCGGCGTCTGTCGGCGCGCTTTCGGCGGCAGGTTTTCGCTTGTTTTCGTTAAGTGCGGCGGCAAGCGCGTCTCCGCTTTCAATAAGCGACGCTCTGCCCAGCTTCCACGCACGGGCGACGCTGCTAAGGAGCTTTAAGAAGCTGTCTTTTGGGAAATATGTCCCCGCAAAAAACGGCTTGCCGTCTGAGCTCATAATAACGCTCATTGGCCAGCCGCCGCTGCCTGTCATGGCCTGACAGGCGCGCATATACACTCCATCAACGTCCGGCCGCTCCTCGCGGTCCACCTTGACTGGGACAAAATCGCGGTTGAGCTGTTCTGCAACGGCCTCGTCACTGAAGCTCTCCCGAGCCATAACATGGCACCAGTGACAGGTGGAGTAGCCGATGCTCAGAAAAACGGGCTTGTCCTCAGCTTCTGCCTTTTTAAAGGCTTCACTCCCCCATGGGTACCAGTCCACAGGGTTGTATGCGTGCTGGAGCAGGTAAGGGCTGGCTTCGTTAATAAGTCTGTTGGGTGCTCTTTCGCTTTTTGGCATATAAGACCGCTTCCTCCGTTTTATTTTTACTGTTATTTCCCCGAATAAGGAGAGGATATTCTGATTATATTGATATCCTCTCCTTATTTGTACTTTATTATTATAATTGCCTCACACATCTGCACAGCCACACGCAAGCCGCATTTGAAATAAGCGCAAATATGCACTTAGCTTTATAAAAGCCGGATTCGTTAAAAGTGTTCTGAGTGAATTTTACTGAAAGACAGCTCGCTTTCATCGTGCGGCTTTTTTATTTCGCCGGGGTAGCCTATTGCAATTATACTTTCGACGCAGTACTTTTCGGGTATTTGCGTGCCGTATAGATCTCGAAGAGGGGGACAGCAGAGCGCTTTTTAGAATGATATCAATTTTTCCTTCTCCACTTCTTTGTCTGAGAATTTTCTTATGCTTCTTCTGGCTTTCAGCATGTCATAATACATGTCTGTAATCCTCCCTCCGGATGTCTTGGTATAGTCTGACGGCATATTGTGAATTGATTCAATGCTAATTTGCGGTATTGATTACAGTTTTACATTTCATTATCATACTTGCATCGATAAAAGATCGATATCCCAACGACCAGAAGATATGCAAACACAAGCATGAGGATGACCGATACCTCAATGTTCATGAGCCCGAAAGATACGATCAGCGAACCAAAGATATAGATCATAGCATTATAGGCCTTACCCTTGGCGCGATTAATGATTGCAATGTTGCGCTCATCCTTTTGCATGATCTCCATCTGCTTTTGGATGTCCTGAGAGTTTTTCAATGCTCCGCGGCTTATTATCTCTCCCATACCGTGCCCAAATGCGCCGCAGCCAATTCCTATACAGACATATGGAAGAGTACGCATAACACCTTGCGGTTCCTCAATTGATTTTAGAAGGTATAGTCCGATTGCCGCAAGTACAAGTCCTATAACAGTAAGAGTGATGTAAGTACCTTTTTTCATTTTTTCTACCTCACAAATAAAAATATTTTTGATACCCGCCCCAAAAACTTTGCAATTCTTAATACTAATGTGCTTCTGCGGAAAGTTAACTTTCCATATCAGTATAGCACAGATAGTTGAAATGTCAAGTAAGCTTTACGTGAAATAGCTACATTATTTTTACCTATATATGTCTATGATGAATTGTAGAGTAAAGCATTGACAATACTTGATTCAGCGCATATACTGAAAACATATCAAATAATTTTGATATGAGGTGATCGCTTGGCAGATATATATGAAGACCATGCAAAAGTCTTCAAGGCATTTTGCGACGAAAAACGTCTACGGATACTTGAACTATTGCGCGGTGGGGAAAAATGTGCCTGTGTTTTGCTGGAACAGCTGGACTTGGGACAGTCGGGACTCTCATACCATATGAAGATCCTGCTTGAGTCGGGCGTTGTGGAGAGCCGGCAGGAGGGCAGATGGATTCATTACAAAATCAGTGGAAAAGGCAGCGAATATGCAGCTGAACTGCTGAAAGAACTGACAACGCCAAACACGTTTATAGACGAGAATAATTGCTGTAATAGATAAAGGCCGTCAAAGTGATGGCTTTTAAACTGCAGTACACATCAAAATTATTTGATATATATCATATTTCGAGAGTGAGGGTTTCACGCTATGCAGATACTAAAAGCGATTTGGGACTTTTTCCAATATCAGATCCTCGGCATGAAATGGCTGCATGGGCTTATCGAAAGCGGCCTTTCCGCGCTGGGGCTTGACCCGTCTGCCCGTCTGGTCGGAAGCATCGTGTTTTTCTTTTACGACGTGATTAAGATCACTATACTGTTGTGCTTCCTTATCTTCCTCATAAGCTATATACAAAGTTACTTTCCTCCGGAGCGCAGCAAGAAGATTCTCGGCCGGTTTCACGGTATCGGGGCAAACTGTATCTCAGCGCTACTCGGGACGGTGACGCCATTCTGCTCCTGCTCCTCAATTCCACTGTTTATCGGTTTTACGTCGGCGGGGCTTCCTGTGGGCGTGACGTTCTCGTTTTTGATTTCCTCGCCGATGGTCGATCTTGGGTCGCTACTTTTGCTTATGAGCATTTTTGGCGCAAAGGTGGCTGTTATATACGTGGTCGTCGGTCTTATCATCGCTGTAGTCGGCGGTACGATTATAGAGAAGCTGCATATGGAGAAGTATGTGGAGAGCTTTATTCTTACAGCAGGCAGTGTGGATATTGAGTCGCCCAGCCTGACAAAAAAGGACCGGCTGCTTTATGCAAAGGAGCAGATGTTATCCACCTTCAAAAAAGTGTTTCCATATATCATGATAGGTGTCGGTATCGGAGCTGTAATCCACAACTGGATTCCGGAAGAATGGGTGTCGCTTGTACTCGGCAGCAATAACCCCTTTGGCGTTGTTCTTGCAACCCTGATAGGAGTCCCGATGTATGCGGACATCTTCGGCACCATCCCGATCGCGGAGGCACTGTTATACAAAGGAGCGCAGCTTGGCACAATTCTATCATTTATGATGGCGGTTACCACGCTGTCTCTGCCCTCGATGATCATGCTGCGCAAGGCGGTCAAACCGAAGCTTCTGGCCCTTTTCGTCGCCATCTGTACGGTCGGCATTATCATAGTGGGTTACTTTTTCAACGCCATACAGGGCTTGATTATATAGCAAAATGATTCCATAAAGGAGAGTATGAACATGTCATTTTTTAAAAATGGAAAGAAAAAAGAAGAAAGCTCCGGTTGCTGCTGCAGCCGCAGCTACGATGCCGAAAGCATGGCGAAATCAGAGAGAGCAAAGTCCGCGGGGCCTGACGTGAAGGTACTTGGAAGCGGGTGCTCAAAATGCAGGCAGCTTGAAATGGAGACCAGGGCGGCGCTTGAGCAGCTGGGAATGGATACGACAATCGACCACGTAACGGATTTTTCGCAGATAGCGGCCTATGGCGTGATGTCGACGCCGGCCCTTGTCGTAGACGGGAAAGTGCTCTCCTGCGGCAAGGTGCTCAAAACCGAGGAGCTTGTGAAAATTTTGCGTGGCAGTCAAAATTAAATCCAATAATGAGCGCCTGCTTTACCCTCCGGGCAGCAAGCGCCGACATATTATCACACCACCTGAATATAAAAATTAAAATGTTATTTGGCTCGTCCATGCAATACTAAACCGGGCGCAGTATTCGTGAAAATAATGAAAAAACCGTATTTTAATTAATAAGGGGGGCTTTTCGCGTAATACTAATGGTGCTTATTAATTGATTAAAATGATAAAATGAAAAACGCGATATTATTAAGGATGCAGGTGAAAAGCTTCGATCCTTAGGGTATAAGTTAAGGGAGACGACCTTCCCCATAACGCCCTAATAAATATGAAAGGAATAGGTATGGAAGTTGTAAAAAATCTTACTGATAAACATCAAAAACTCAGGGATATGTATAACAGCTGTGTACAGGCGTGCGTCAATGAGTGTAACGCAATAGCTAAATAAAAGTTTAGGAGAAAATTATGGGAATTATTTCTTGGATTGTTCTAGGTGGATTGGCCGGCTGGGTCGCAAGCATTATTATGAAGAAAAATGCCTCAATGGGTGTAGTGGCTAATATAATCGTTGGAATTATAGGTGCTTTTATAGGCGGATTTCTTATGAACTATTTTGGCGGATTAGAGATAACAGGCTTCAATATACAGAGTTTTCTTGTCGCGCTTCTGGGGTCTGTTATACTGTTAGCAATTATTAATCTGTTCAAATCGGCGAAAGCGGACTAAAATGCGGAACAGATTTTTTGTTCTCGGGATGTAATATTTAAAAATGTTTGCAGGGAGAGAGTTTTTTTCTGCAGAAAAAAATGTAAACCTATAAGGGGCTGTAGCAGATTTCATTTTGCTACAGCCCCTTGGTCATGTCTAATAAAAGCCCCTTGCTAAACTTTTTTGGATTGAAATAATGGCTATGAAAAACAGCAAATAAATGAGATAGTGCGTAACAAGAACCTTAAATCCTTCATACTATGAAATGTCTCATGAACAAAATTACAGCATAGTAAAGGAGCGTTGTAAATGGAGACTTATACGGCTGCCATGCCGGATAAATGCATACCTCAGGAGACAGTATTGGAAAATGTTAAGCTTGCTCAGGCATATGTGCCTTTCCAATTTCTCTGCTCGACCTTCAGCCCGGAAAGCTCACTTATGAAGGGTACCATTTTCCCGCCGTTGTGGGATAATTACAGGAGAAGAACGGAAGGGATGGTATATGGAGATGAGTAGAAATGAAATGCTTAAAAGAATTACAGAACTCGACTTTTTTATAATAGATCTGCATCTATATCTAAACACTCACCCGGATGATTCGGAAGCAATAACACTGTACAACGACTGTGTTATGCAAGTAAAAGAGTTGAGAGATCAATATAACATGCACTATGGCATGCTGCTTGCAAATAACAGCACTAGCAAGCAGCCGTGGCAGTGGATTGACAATCCATGGCCGTGGCAAAAGAACTATAATTTCGAATTGACGGAGGGTAACAGCTGATGTGGATGTATGATAAAAAACTTGAATATCCGATAAAAATAAAGAACCCCGACCCAAAGCTAGCCAAACTGATTATAACTCAATACGGCGGACCGGACGGGGAACTGGCTGCATCCATAAGATATCTCAGCCAGAGGTTTTCAATGATTACACCGCAGGCTAAAGCTACTCTGAACGATATCGGAACCGAAGAGCTTGCCCACCTCGAAATGATCGGAACGATAGTAAGGCAGCTTACTCAGGGGATAAGCACCAAAGAAATTGAAGATAGCAGCTTTGCACCGTATTATGCTGATCACGATACCGCCGTCTATCCTGTAAGTGCTTCCGGAGTGCCTTTCAACGCGTCTTATTTACAGTCAAAAGGAGATCCCATTACGGACCTTTATGAAGATATGGCGGCTGAGCAAAAGGCACGGTCCACGTATGAATATCTGATAAGAATGACTGATGATCCGGATGTCCTGGATCCGCTTAAGTTCCTTCGCGAAAGGGAGATAGTTCACTTCCAGAGATTTGGAGAGGCACTTCGTTATGTTCAGGACTATTTAGAAGAAAAAAGAGTCTTCAGCATTCAGAGCTAGCGGTAAAACGCAATAAACTAAAAACAGGCTTTGGCCTGTTTTTTTATAGGGGTGAATTGATGTCTGAATATAATAATGGAAACGATCCGAAATTCTCCGCTGCGGTCCCTGAACCTCCGGAAGAACGTAGCTTCAGAAATATAAACGAATTTATCAGCGGTAAGAGTGTTGTTATCGAAAAAGAGAGCTGCGATTCCGAAAAAAGAGAGACGACAGATATGTGGCCATATAATTTATCCGACTATCTGAAAAGATATATTGGAAAAACCGTGCTGGTCAGATATGCATTACCTAATAATGGATACTATGAGAGTAAAGGAGAGTTAAAAGTAGTTGGAACGAATTTTATCGGTGTGTACTCATATCAGACATATAATTTATTATTAGTGGAGCTGGGTTCAATAATAAATATTAGTATTATTTGATTATGAAATATAAAATTTTTTACAATTTTATTTAAAGGAGTAATAATTTGCTTCCAATTGTAAATAATGAGCTGTGGAGGCGGATTTTATGAGTGTTTATCTAATCAGATATTTCTTTTTTGCTTTAAGGGTAAGGCGTGTGCATAAAAAAGTGGGTAATTATCAACCTGAAACTGGGTCGCTGTTGAGCTAATCGAATACCGCCTGAAAGATTATAAGCCCTTGCTATAGCGCAGGGGCTTTCTGTTAGCATTTCTGTTAGCAGAATCTTTTGTAATATAATGCTAATATTGGTTTTATATTACCTCTAAAACGCAATATTTTGCCGTATGACAAATCACTGCACCTATGAAAACACTGAGAAAATAAGAAAACTCCGTAGTCTCAATGACTGCGGAGTTTCCTGATCTTGGTGCGCGAGGCGGGACAAACCCGAACACGCTATATCCTTAAAGAAAATAGTTGAATGATATCAGTATATAATCATCATAACTATCAATTAGTTTTTGTCTTGCTTCACGTTGTGTAACATCAAGTTTTCTAAATCTATATAGCCAACTATGTCGTCATAGCGGTATTCGCCTATGTATCTGCGATTATGCAGGAGATTAGAAACAAAATTGAGTCCAATTGACTTTTTGCTTGAAGTTTTAACTCTTACAGCCTTTATGCCCTTATTATTTAAGTAATTTACAATCTCCTTCATGGTAGAGCCTTCTGCATATCGTGTAAATATTTCGACTACAATATGAGCGGCATCTGGGTCAATTTGAAAATTTTGATTATCATAATGTAGTAACCGTATGTGACAGTACCACCATTATATTTGCATTTTAAGGCATTATCGGTTAATCCTCGTTTAACCTTTATTGCAAGTTCCTTAGAATAGTATTCAGCCATTCCTTCAAGTATAGATTCCAAAAGCAAAAGAACTCCTTCTGGACCTTCAGCTATGTTTTGTGGCAGATAATACTCTCACGCTGTTTTTCTTAAGACGATGTTTATAATATGCACTATCTATCTATCACGTTAAAAACGGTCTGATTTCCAAACAATTACAATATTGAATTGCCTTTTTCACTGTCTTTAATCGTCTTTTTAAAATCAGGGCGGTTATCTGTTTTTGCGGACATAGCTCGGTCGATCTATGTACCAATTATGGTTATATTTTTATGTTCAGCATATGCTTTGCATTCTCGGAGCTGTCCTTCAATACTCTCCTCACGCTGGTTATCTGATGAATAACGAGCGTAGTCTTACTAGTATCTACAACATCAGCATACATCACAAGCCGATTATCCGCACCGACATACATTTCGGAGATACCTTCTCCGTCCGAAAGCTTATTGATGTACTGCTTGGCAAAAAAACCTTTGGCAGTGGTAAAATCAACGCTTTTGATGTTTTCACCCTCGTATCTAACGCCTACTCCTACATAGAAATTATCGCCGTCAAAATGGCCGCCCCATACGTCGGGCTGGTTCAAAAGATCCACTTCACGCAGTCCTAACCCGCCTTCCTTTTGCTGTTCAAGCGCATAAGCTTTCACGGAAAAGATGTTGGTATCATTCGGCGTTGCAAACAGTCGCCCAAGTGCCGCTAAGTATACTTACCTTTCGAATTCACCAATGAGTACGAATTGAAATCTCCGCAGCTCTCTATATCTCAAGTTCGCGTAATATCATAGTAGCGTTTCTGAGCGGAAAGAGGAATGTCCTATACGGCGGTACGGAGAATATAATTAATCGCCTCCTGATTGTTTTATTTTTTATATAGAATTTATGAAAATCCCCTGTTAAAGGATCTGCTTGCGGCGACGGTGGTAACCAAATTTCAAAGGGTCAGGATAACATGCTGTGATGTAGGGACGGATAAAAAAATGATTGCTTTATGGAACAAGCTCAATCTGGATGAGGGAGGGAAGAACAGAATAATGGATAAAATTAAAGAAAATCAAAAAAACGTCGTCCTATTTTCCGCACAAAAATGGCAGCGTCAATAGCAGCCTTAATATACTGAAAGCAATGTGCCATATAGTGGCCGTGATATCTGTGTAATGGTAAGCAGTGCGCCGGTACATATGAAGTCTGTGCAAACACTTATAGCGAGATATGTTTTTGCTAAAAAAGGTAGCAAAGAGCCGTCCTATTCAGGACGGCTCTTGTGAAATACTATTGATTTAAGCTACACGTACATTGATAGCGCGGAGCTTGCGTGAGTCTTTAGGATCAGGCTCAGTATCAAAAGTAACCTTTTGACCTTCTTCTAAATTCTTTCGTGTATCGGTATCTGAGACTATTGCGGAGAAATGAACAAAAACATCTCCGTCGCCATTGTCGTTCGAAATAAAGCCGAAACCCTTATCTCCATTAAACCATTTTACAGTACCGTTATTCATACAGGTACCTC
>Ga0209312_1003216_pt1 | contig 10015 bp, 7 predicted proteins | sample BioC13SIPDNA_4_FD_185744 | JGI IMG/M metagenome (GOLD analysis project Ga0209312, IMG submission 185744) | Anaerobic biogas reactor microbial communites from Washington, USA - Biogas_R1_B C13 SIP DNA (SPAdes) (version 2) | ecosystem: Engineered > Bioreactor > Anaerobic > Unclassified | place... | reverse complement strand
CGCTGGCGCGGCGTGGCGCGGCCTGCGCCGGGGGCTGGCCATTCCTCGCCCCGCCGTCACGCCTGCGGCGTCCACGGCTGGGCTCCGGGTGGAACTCGCTCGCTGGCGCTCGCTCGCCTCCGCCTCGGGCGTTGCCCTCGGCGTGAAGATCGGCGGGGTTCTTCGCGGCGTTCTGCCGCGCTCTTCCGCCCTGCGGGCTTCGGGTGGGGGCGCGCGCTTGGATGCGGTACGCGGCAGCTCGCCGCGAGCCCAACCCCGCCTCCGATCCGCGCTCAGGCTACGCCTTCGCTTACGCGCGTCGTTCAAATCCGCCGAAACGGCGGATTTCCAACGCCGCTTGTCCGTCCGCGCCTTCCAAGGCCATTTTTCGGGCTCTTTCGGGCGCTTTGGGGGCTATAAATGCCCCCCGCGCCCTCTTTTCGCCCTCAAAACGGTCTCCGAAGGCGCTGCAAGGCCGCCTGCAACTCGCCCCGAGCCTCGCGCTACGCGTGAAACTCGGGGCCACTTGCTTAACGGCGGCCTACCTGCCAGGCGCGGACTCTGGACCGCGCCCGGCACCGTCCCGACCACGCGGAGCGCGTTCGGGACTGGGGTCGCGCCCGTTGGGCGCTCCGCGGCATGACCTCTCAATCCTCTAGGAATTTTTAACAGCCCCCTAAGTAGATCCTCGCTGCGCACGCACCGCCCCCGTTTCGCCTGAGAGCGCGTAGAACCCCCGACCTCGCGGCCAGAAAACGGCCGCGTCCTACGCCGCACCCGAAGCGGGCGCGGCTGAGGGCGCTGACCGCCTGCGGCGGTCGCCGTTTTCCCGGCCCCTCGGTCGGGCGCGCTCTACGGCTCACATGGGGCGCCGCGTGCTCCGCTCAACAGCCCCGGAGAACAGCCCCGAAACCCCCGAAAACAGCCCTAAATCCGGGTTTTCCACACCTTGGACAAAGTTTTTCCATTGTGTGGAAAATTCGCTGAAAGTTTTTCCATTGTGTGGAAAAATCCCGAAAAAGTTTTCCATACTGTGGAAAACTTCTAGGTCAAGGCGGGCAGGCCTACTTATAAGATTATCTTACGCGATGAATTGACCCGAAAATATACGGATTAGCCAAAACGAGACTAGACGAGCAGGCCCCAAAGAGGGGGCGATTCATAAACTACGGGATCGTTCCCAATCTCAGATGTCGTCTGCCTTGATTTCTCCCGCCCTAGCAAGCAATGCGTTGTAGTGCGCCTCTGTCAGCCCGCCCGTTTTTAGCGCCCAGTGTTTCGCCACAATTTTATAAGGGTTCAGGATGAGGGCATAGCTTCTCGTCCCATACGGCCCAGGCGCAACCTTCACAAATCCAAGACCTGCGAGAATATCAAGCCGGCTACTCCAAGTATGAACCCCGCGTTGACCTCCGAACCCAGAGTAAAATGCCATTTCCTCTTTTTTACTTAGCGCCACGACATGCTCATCGAAGGATCGGCACCATAGGTCCAAATACACCTTGGAGACGGGTTTCCCATTCGACATGCTATCCATGATTTCCGTGAATATCGGCATTGTCCTCGGGACAGTGGTGAACCCGGTGCGCTTCTTTCTATTCCAGAGGTCATCTTCGGTAACAGCTGGCCACAGTTTTGCCCTCAATTCGCATTGGGTTTCCGATATCGCCTTTTTCCTAGCAGCTTTCGCATCCATTGTCGTTTCACTCCTCTTAAAGGGCGGGATGGGGTTTGGACCCCCATCCCTTCAAGTTCCTTGCTACTTTCGATGTTCGGGTTTTGGACGCCCGCAATAGTCGCCTAAACTTGATATTTACAGGCTACGACACATTGCGTTGTGGCACAATGATTTATACATTGTTATTTAATTGGCGTGTTCCCAATGGTTATGGAACTAAAGCGTGAGAATACACAATATATCGCGCCTCGCAAACAATATTGCATTAAATATTGTATGCCGCGCTTCGTATCTACCATTCTATGTTTGGGTTGCGCCGAACTCAAGCGTACTCTTCGTGCTCCATGTGCCTATGTGTGCTCATGTGCTCGCGGTGCTCAGCAGAATTTTTTGCGGCCGGTGGCCGCCTAATTCAGAAAACGGTGGCTTACACCTTCACCAGTTTGAAGGAAATCTTGTATCGGTAGAACGAAATGGCGGGGACGGAGGCGAGCGCGTAGCGCAGTTTCTTGTCGTCTTCTAGCGCGATGATGACGCCTTCGACGGACTGGCCCTTTTCCGCGATCTGTTCCTTTATGAAGCCCATGTAACGCAAGACCTGCCCCACGACGGCATCGCTGGCCCGCCCGCGCTTGAGTTCGACGACCAGCAGCCGCTTCTTGTCCTTGCTGATGGCCAGAATATCGATGGGGCCGGCATCCGTCGCGTATTGTTGGCCTACAGGCTCGCCGCCCTCCTCGAAGATTTTGAATTCCTTGCTGAGTTCCGTCTGGTTCCAGTTCGCTACGAGGAAGGCTTCCAGGTGTTGTTCCATGGCGAAGGCGGCCGGGTCTTCAATATCGGGGTCGGTGGAAACAATGGGCGGTGCTTTTGGAAGCGCAGCCAGCAAGCGCTCAATTTCATCGCGGTACTCTGAAATATCGCTGACGGTTCCGATCGAGCCGCTGGAATTCCGCAGGGCATCGCTCATGGCGGAACGGGGAATGGACGCATCGAGCCAGCGGACTTTGCGACGATGGGGCAGGTTTTGTCCACCGGCATAGTAATAGTCGCCGCTTACTTCGCCGACGCGATACTCGCCCTCGCCATCCGGACAGAGAACGCCGTCGCCCTTTTGGATCCCCTTGGACACGGTCCACAAGGCACCGCAGGCCAGGCCCGCGCCGATTCGCGTCCGGTCCGGGTGGTTGGCGAGAAAGATGGGGATATACTTTTGATTGAATTGCCTCCATTCGTCCGGGAGCTTACCGCTCAGGTCTTCGTTGATTTCGAAGTCCGCGCCAATGAAATTACCGGCAAAGCACTCTTCGGCGTGCTTGCTGCCGCGTCCCAGCATCACGCGGTAAAAACATCGCTGAGCGGGCTCGTCTTTCCACAGTTGTGCCTGGTTGCTCATAATTCTCCTTTGAAAGCACGGTCGAGGATGGAGGGGAGGAGGGCGTCGAGTTCGGCGGCGGTCTCGGCCTGCAACGCCTTCAGCCGGTCCACCTCCGTCTGCAACGTGTCCAACTCCGCCACGATCCGAAGTTGGGCGGCTGGCTTCGCAATGGGAACCTTAAGCTTTGCAAGTTTTGAGCCGTTGAGATTTGGCTGCCCGGTTCCCTTTTTCTGGTCGGCGATTTGCGCCCAATAGCTCGGGCTTTGAAAATAGCGGTAGAGATAGTCCACGGACACGGTGTCCCGCACGCGCAGTCGGATTAGATATGAGGCGAAAACCGCTTCGGGACAATCGCGAATAACAAAGCTTTTTCCGGTTGTTGCCCCTGTTCGGGCAAATACCAGATCGTTTGGTTTAAGAAGATACTTTTGGGGATTGGGACAGCGGCAATATGGAACTTGCTCCCAGTCCACAAGTCCATTTTGTATGTCTGTGATTCTGAGAAAACGCGGTCCAACAGGCACCTCTGTTGCAGACTCTGTGTAGCCGTATTGGGGTGGTTCGCAAAACTCGCCGACCGTCTTTACATGCCAATCAGATTTTGGCTCATACAGCTTTGCGCAGGCACTTGCCAGAAGCGCCTCGGCTTCTTCTGCGGCCTGTTGGCGGAGGGATTGGGCTTCGTGGATTTGGGCGGCGAGTTCTTCGATGCGCGCCACAATCCGCTGCTGTTCGGCCAACGGGGGGAGGGGGATTTCGCAATCAAGGAATTTATCCTCTTGAAGTCTAACTCGGTTTGTTGTGCCTTCGCTTGAGCGCATGCATTCTTCAACAAAAGACGCGGTGCGGCACATCCACCCAAGATACAAAGCAAGCAGTCGTTTCCCGTCAATGTTGAAGACGGGAAAATCGTTGGTGACCACTGCGCCATCAAGATCTGCCGGGACCAATCCAAGGGCACCGTTTCTGGCATCTATACGAGACAGAATGAATTGGCCGCTTCGCGCAACCAACTGTTTCGATGCGCTGATTTCGGTCCCTTTCGAGATGCACCGCAACACCACGCCTTTACCCCAGAGTTTCACCGTGATCTGGCGGTATTCAACATCAGGGCATATGGCGGCGAATTCATCTGAGCGCCGCAGCACCTCCCCGAGTTTTACCTTTGGCCACGGCATTTTCATTGCGGCTGTTGGCCGGGGCGGTGGCGGTGGAAGGATGGGCGTGGGGGGAGGTCGCGGGCGGCTTGACGGGCGTGGTAGAGGCGTTCGGTAAAGCCGCCGTCCTGGAGGAAAGCCTGTTCGAGCTGGCGGAGCTGCTGGTCGAGGAGATAGTTGGCCTGGTGGATCAGGCAGACGAGGGTGTTGGCGGCGGTTTCGGGGGGAGAGGAAAGAATGTTGGGCGAATAGGTCCGATAAGACCTATTGGGCACATAAGCCAGGCGGCGGACGGCTTGGGCTTCGGGGTGGTCCTTGGTCCAGAGCGGGAGGCTGCGGGTGCGGAGGAAATCGCCGTAGTCGAGGAGGAGTTCCTCGAGGCTGGCGCGGGCGATGCCGACGAGCTTGAGTTCGGTTTTCTTGGAGGTGCCGGAGGCCTGGCTGCCTTCGGCGATGTTCTGCTTGCCGCTGCGGGCGGCCTGCACCATCTGGTCGTGGGTGCGGGATTTGGGGTCGATGAAGCGGTCGCAGAAGGCGACGGTGAGGTCGTAGACCAGTTCGGCCATCTGGTAGGACTTGAGCTGCCGGAACCCGCCGTGCGGCGGGATGAGGCCGGGGGGATTTTCGGGGGAAGGGCCGGAGGAATTGGGAGGAGAATTGGACATATAGGACCTATGGGGCCAATTTGGAGCCGGAAAGAAGCTTTTGGATCCGGCCCACGATCTCGGCGATTCGCTGTTCCTTCTGGAGGATGCTTTGCGCGAGCTGTTCGGGCGGGAGGTGGGCAATGTCTTCCTTGGCGGCCGGGTTCTTCCGGTCGAGGTTGCAGTTGTTGGCGATGAGGTCTTTGGCGGGAACCTTCCAGGCGCGGTCGGATTCCTTGCGCTTCTTCCACCACGCGATGCAGTCGGCGAATTCCTCGAACTGGATGGGGGCGGTCTTGGTGTAGTTCTTGCGGCCTTCGGGGAGGGGCTGCTCGTAGTACCAGACTTCCTTGGTCGGGCCGGAACGGTCGAAGAACAGGAGGTTGGTCGGAATGGGCGTGTAAGGCGAGAAGACCCCATTGGGCAGGCGGACGATGGTGTGGAGGTTGAAGTCCTTGAGCAGTTCCTCCTTGATGCGGGCGCAGACGCCATCGCCGAAGAGCGTGCCATTGGGCACGACGACGGCGGCACGCGCGGGGCGTCCGGCGGGCGTGGGCTGGCGCTTGAGCTTGCGCATGATGAGTTGGAGGAACAGCAGGGCGGTTTCGGCGGTCTGCTTGTCCTCGGGGAAGTTGCCTTGGATGCCTTTCTCCTCTTCGCCGCCGAAGGGCGGATTGGTGAGGATGACGTCCACGCGGTCCTTTTCGCCGATTTCCGACAATTTGTGGCGGAGGGAGTTGCCGGAGTCGATTTGCGGCGCATCGAGGCCGTGGAGCAGGAGATTCATCTGGCAGAGCAGATAGGGCAGCGGCTTGGGTTCGCCGCCGAGCAGGGAGCGCTCCTGCAGGATTTTCCGGTCGGGGACGGTCTTGACCTGCTTGTGGAGGTGCTTGAAGGCTTCGACGAGGAAGCCGCCGGTGCCGCTGGCGGGATCGAGGACGGTTTCGCCGAGGCGCGGATCGAGAACTTCCACCATGAGGCGGACGACGGCGCGGGGGGTGTAGAATTCGCCGGAATCGCCGGCGGCGTCGCGCATTTCGCGCAGCATGGATTCGTAGAGCGCGCCGAGGGTGTGGAGTTCGTCGCTGGAGGTGAAATGGATGCCGGCGATCTTGTTGACGACGTCGCGCAGGAGGTAGCCGCTGATCATGCGGTTCTGGACGCCCTGGAAGACCGTGGCGACGACGTCGCGGCGGTTGTCGCCGTTGGCGCTGGTGAGGGCGCGCAGATATTGGAACAGGCCGGCGCCGCGCTTGCCGTCGGGGCGGATGGCTTCATCGTTGTTGATGAAGCGGATGAGATCGTCGCCGGTGATGCCGTCGGGCTTGGCGGCCCAGTCGCGCCAGCGGTAGGGCGGCTCGATGGCGGGCTTGAATTTGTTGCCGGCGAGCTTGGCTTCGGCCTCGCGCTGGATTTCGAGATCGTCGAGGAACTTGAGGAACATGATCCACGTCAGCATCGGCAGGCGGTCGAGGTCGCCGTTGAGGCCCTTGTCCTTGCGCATGATGTCGCGCGCGGATTTCAGGAGGGCGCCGAGGGATTGCGTGGTGGTGGCGGGGACTTCGGTCTTTTGGGGTCGGGGCATGGGGATCAGGCTTCCTTGGCGTAGAGCAGGGCTTGGAGCTTATCGACGGCTTCGCGCAGGGGCGCGGCGCCGCCAAACAAATCGATGATTTCCGGCACGTTGCCGTGGCGGGAAATGGGGGGAATCTGGAGCACGGCGGGGAGGGTGAAATCGATTTCGCCATCGGCGGCGTATTTTTCGAGCAACTCGTCGAGGATTTCGCGGGCCTCGGGGCCGTAGTAGGCGAAGAACGCGGCGTGCTTCTTCTTCAGGCGGTCGGCGCGCTGGCGGCGAGTGCGGATGGGGGCGTTGTAGGCCAGATGGCAGAGGAGGTCGAACGGATCGGCGTCGGGCTGGCCGGCCTGGATGGCGAGGGTGCGGAAATCGATGCCGCGCTCGGAAAGCTGGTGGAGGATGATGGCCCGGGTTTCGGCCTCGGACCAGCGGGCGCGCAAGTCTTCGGGTTTCGGGCATATGGAACGCACGTTTTCGGCGGCGAAGTCGGTCAGCTTTTCCACCCGGATTTGTTTGCCGTTGGCATCGAGCTGGTAGACGAGTTCGGCGGCGATTTCCACGCGCCCGCCGTCGAAGTAGAACTTGCGGCGCTGCGGGTCGGGCGGATCGACCAGGACGTCGCCACCCTCGCCGACGGTCGGTTGGGCGGGTTGTTCGCCGGTTTCCGGCGAGAGGACTTCTTCCTTCTGCGTCCGGCCGTATTCGTCGATTTCCTCCTGCCTGGCGAAGGCCGGTTCGCCATCGAAGTCCTTGTCGGCGAAATTGCGGGTGGCGGAGCCGGTGTAGTCGAGGATGTTGAAGAAGTATTTTTCGTAATCGGCGCGGACACGGGTGCCGCGGCCGATGATCTGCTTGAACTCGACCATGGAATTGACGAGGCGGACGAGCGCCACGTTGCGGCAGGTGGGGGCGTCGAGGCCGGTAGTGAGCAGTTGCGAAGTCGTCAGGATGACCGGCTCGCGGGTTTCCACGTCCTGGAAGCGCTGCATGTGGCCGCGGCCGATGCTGCCTTCGTCGGCGGTGACGCGGCACACGTAGTCGGGGTGGTCCTTGACGAGGTCGGAATTGAGGTTGACGAGGGCCGCACGCATTTCGGCGGCGTGTTCCTGGTCCACGCAGAACACGATGGTCTTGGCGAACCGGTCGGTCTTCTTGAGGAAATCGGTCAAATGGTGGGCGACCGCCTGCGTGCGGGCGCGCAGGGCCACGCGACGCTCGAAATCGGCGGTGGTGTAGATTTCGTCGGGGATTTCGCGGCCGTAGCGGTCAAGGTCGCCCTTGGAGGGGCGCCAGCCGGCGGCGTCCCACTGGGTCACGACGCGATGGACGCGGTAGGGGGCGAGGAAGCCGTCGTCGATGCCCTGGCGGAGGCTGTAGGTGTAGACGGGGTTGCCGAAATAGAGGTAGGTGTCGCGGTTGTCGGCGCGGAGGGGCGTGGCGGTCATGCCGAGTTGGCAGGCGGGGGCGAAGTATTCGAGGATTTCGCGCCAGTTGGATTCGTCCTTGGCGGAGCCGCGGTGGCATTCGTCCACGATGACGAGATCGAAGAAGTCGGGCTTGAATTCCTTGTAGAGGCCGGGGCGGCGCTCGTCCTTGGCGATGGATTGGTAGGTGGAGAAGTAGAGTTCGCGGCTGTGGACGATCTTGCCGCCTTCGATGCGGTGGCGGGCATGGCCGAAGGCCGCAAAGGTCTTGTCCTTGGGGTCGTCGACGAGGAAATTGCGGTCGGCCAGGTACAGGATGCGGGGCTTGCGGGTCGGATCGCCCTTCACGTTCCACTTGGATTCCCAGAGCTTCCAGCAAATCTCGAAGGCAACGAGCGTTTTGCCGGTGCCGGTGGCCATGGTCAGGAGTACACGTTTCTTACCGCCCACAATAGCGGCGAGGGCGCGGTCCACGGCGATCTGCTGGTAATAGCGCGGAATCTTGCCGGATTTGACGTTGGCGGGGGTCAGGAATTGCCGTTCCTGGTCCGGCGTGGCCAGGCCGAGGTTGCCCTTGAGGCGGTTCCAGAGATCTTCGGGGGAAGGGAAGCCTGCCAGGGCGGTTTCCTTGCCTTCGAGGAAGTCGAACTCGACGATGCCCTCGCCGTTGGTGGCATAGGCGAACTTGAGGTCGAGCATCCGGGCGTATTCCTTGGCCTGCTGCAGGCCGGCGGCGGGGGTTTTGTGCAGGGCCTTGGCCTCGACGACGGCCAGCATGGCGCCGGACTTGTGGCGGAGGAGATAGTCCGCGCGTTTGGGGGCTTTCCGCCAGACCTTGGAGCCCGAGACCATGATGCGGCCATCGGTGAGGGAACGCTGCTCGAGAATCTGCTCGTCGGCCCAGCCGGCGTCGTACAGCTTGGGCACGACGAACTTCCGGCAGGTGTCGGCTTCGGAGATCATGCGGGAACAACCCCGGATTCGGCCGCCGACATGGACGGATAAGACATGCTCGAATTCTAGCGAGTAGCCGAAGAGGGTACAAGTCCTTCATTTGACAGAAGGGGCAGGGGATTTTCCACGCAATGGAAAAACTTTTCGGCGATTTTCCATACAATGGAAAAAAGTTTTCCACCAGTGTGGAAAAATCACCGAATGGCCGGAGGGTTCGGACCTTCGGGCGAGGTCTATTAGAAAGGGATTCGAACCGCGGCGGGCGTGCGAAACCGGGTGGTTGCGAGAGGGATGCGTTTCCCGGGGAACAGCCTCTAAAGATGGCGGCCTGTTTGGAAGGACATTAGAAACGCCGCCTTGGGACCACAGTAAAACATAACGGCGTAGCGGGTGCAATCGCTTCCCCCCTTGCGCGGCCTGCCCCCTTTGCGCCCGACCTTCCCCCCTTGCGCGCGGCCTCTTTCCTTCCGCCTGGCTTCCCCCCCTTGCGCGGCCCTGCTTCCCCCCTTGGCCGCGCTTCCCCCCATAGCCCGGCCTTCCTTTCCCCCTTCTGCGCGGCCCTCCTCAAGCCCCCTTTGCGCGGCTTCCCCCCATACGCGCGGCGCTGCCGCGCCGCTACGCTGACCCTCGCTCCGCTTCGCGTCGCTCGGGGCTGGCCGCCCCCGCTTCGGCCACTGCCCAGCCGCTCACGCGGCTGGGCGCGGCCTGCGCCGGGGGCTGGCCATTCCTCGCCCTGCCGTCACGCCTGCGGCGTCCACGGCTGGGCTCCGGGTGGAACTCGCTCGCTGGCGCTCGCTCGCCTCCGCCTCGGGCGTTGCCCTCGGCGTGAAGATCGGCGGGGTTCTTCGCGGCGTTCTGCCGCGCTCTCTTGGCCGCCTGCGGCGGCTCCGCCCTGCGGGCTTCGGGTGGGGGCGCGCGCGGGAATGCGGTACGCGGCAGCTCGCCGCGAGCCCAACCCCGCCTCCGATCCGCGCTCGGGCTTACGCCCTCGCTTACGCGCACCGTTCAATCCGCCTGACGGCGGATTTCCAACGCCGCTTGTCCGTCCGCGCCTTCCCAGGCCGTTTTTGGGGCTCATTTTGGCGCTTTGGGGGCTATAAATGCCCCCCGCGCCGCCATTTCACCCAAAAAATGGCCTAAAAAGGCGCTGCAAGGCCGCCTGCAACTCGCCCCGAGCCTCGCGCTACGCGTGAAACTCGGGGCCACTTGCTTTTCGGCGGCC
>Ga0209312_1003211_pt1 | contig 10022 bp, 9 predicted proteins | sample BioC13SIPDNA_4_FD_185744 | JGI IMG/M metagenome (GOLD analysis project Ga0209312, IMG submission 185744) | Anaerobic biogas reactor microbial communites from Washington, USA - Biogas_R1_B C13 SIP DNA (SPAdes) (version 2) | ecosystem: Engineered > Bioreactor > Anaerobic > Unclassified | place... | reverse complement strand
GCCCTCCTCGGCGGAAAGGGAGACGGGGCCGTCCACAGCCTCAAGGACGTTCCCTCCTGCTGCCGGGACGGCCTCGAGATCGCCTCGGTCCTCCCCCGGGATTCCGCGGGAGACGTGCTGGTCTCCCGTGGCGGGCACACCCTGGAAACCCTGCCCGAAGGGGCCGTGGTGGGCACGTCGAGCCCCCGCCGGAAAGCCCAGCTCCTCCGGGTGCGGCCAGGCCTCTCCGTCCGGGAGATCCGGGGGAACCTCTCCACCCGCCTGAACAAAATGGAGGACGGCCTGTACGACGCCCTCGTCCTGGCCGCCGCAGGGCTGGAGCGCATGGGAATCCGCCCCCCGGGGGGGGCGGAGAGCCTTCCATTCCTTCCCGCTCCCTGCCAGGGGATCATCGCCCTTGAGGCGCCCCTCGACTCGTCCCTCTTCTCTCTGGGCCGCTCGATCGCCCACCGGGAGACCTTCCTCTGCTCACTGGCGGAGCGGTCCCTGCTGAAGACTCTCGGGGTAGGGTGTCATGTCCCCTTCGCCGCCCTCGCCCGCATGGAGAGCCGGATTCTCGTCCTTGAGGCGGAGATCCTCGACCCCCTGGGCCGGGAGAGCGTCCGCCTCTCCTGTCGCGGCCCCGTGGCCTCGGAGAAGGAGGCCGTCAGGGCAGGAGCGGCCCTGGGCGACCGGTTCCGGGAAACGCCTGAGGCTGTGCGGCTGCTCGCCGAGAGCCTGGCCGGAGCGGAGGGACGGCCATGACCGTCCACCTCGTGGGGGCGGGATGCGCCGGCCCCCGATGGATCACCCTCGAGGGCATGGAACTCCTGCGCCGGGCCGACGCGGTGGTCTACGACAGCCTCATCCATCCGGACCTGCTCCAGCTCGCTCCCCGGACGTGCGAATTCCACGCCGCCGGCAAGCGGAAGGGCCGGGCGAGCATGAAACAGCCCGAGATCAACGCCCTCCTCACAGAACTTGGAAAGACGAAGGGAACGGTTGTCCGGCTGAAGGGCGGTGACCCCTTCGTCTTCGGCCGGGGTGGGGAGGAGGCTCTCGCCCTGGAAAAGGCGGGCATTCCCTGGACCTGCACCCCCGGCATCACCGCCGCCATCGGAGGGCTCGGAAGAGCGGGCATCCCACCCACCCACCGCGGCCTGGCCGACTCTCTCACCCTGGCCACGGGGCATTCGGAGGAGAACGGCGCCCCCCGGGAAACCCTCTGGAAGGCCGTCGCCGAAGGGGGCGGAACCCTGGCGGTCTACATGGGAGCCTCGTCCTGGGGCAACCTTGCCCGGTTCCTGGAGGCGAACGGTATGTCCCCGGAGACCCCCTGCGCCGCCGTCACCAGGGGCGGGTGGGGGTGCGCCTCCACGGTGCGTTTTCCCCTGTCGGACAGCCCTCCGGTTCTGCGCGGCCCAGCCGTGGTGACGGCCGGCGGAACGGCGGGGTTTGCCCTCTCCCCCGAGAGGGGCCCCCTGGCGGGGCTGAAGGTCGCCGTGGTCCGCCCGGCACCCGAGAGCTGGGACACCGCCCGGTTCCTGGAGAGCCTGGGAGCCGACGGCTTCAGCTTTCCCCTCCTCACGGAAGAAGAACTGCCTTTCCCCGGTGAGGAGGACCTCCTCGCAGGAGCGGACTGGATCGTGGTCACGAGCCCCCGGGGCGCCGCACTCCTCTCCCGGAGGACCGACCTGCGGACCCTTCGGGGGAAGATCGCCTCCATCGGCCCGGGAACCACGGCAGCCCTCGCCCGCACGGGCCTTCGGGCGGACGGCGAAGCGCGGCCCTCCACATCGGAGGCCCTGGCGTCCCTGCTCGCCAAGCAGGTTCAGCCGGGGGAACGGGTGGTTTTTTTCCGGAACGAGGCGGGTTCCCCCCTGCCGGAGGACGCGGTGCGCACCTCAGGAGCAACTGTTGTGAACATCCCCGCCTACCGCATGGTCCCGGGCCTGCCCCCGGGGTGGGAGAGCTACCCGTCCCTGTGGGAGGAGACGGGGCTGGATGCGGTGGTCTTCGGCAGCGCTGCCCTGGTCCGGGCCTGGAAAACAGCGGGCCTGTCCCTGCCCGAGGGAACCGTTCCCGTGGGTTGGGGAACACCCTGCGCCGCGGCCGCGGAACGGCTCCTCGGACGGAAGGCCCTCGTGATGGCCGAACCGACGCTGGAATCTCTCGCCGCCCTGCTGGCGGAGCTGAAAAAGATGAAATTTACGGAGGAAAAAGAATGAACGGATTGACGAACAGAATGCGCCGCCTGCGGGAGCATCCCGTGCTGGCGGAAATGGTGCGGGAGGTCTCCCTCGAGCCGAGGCAGATGATCCTTCCCCTCTTCACGGTGCCGGGCACGGGGGTGCGGAAACCCGTTCCCTCCCTGCACGGGGTGGACCACATCTCCCCCGACCGCCTCCACGAGGCGGTGGACACCGCCCTGGGAGCGGGGATCCGGTCCTTTCTGCTCTTCGGCCTCCCCTCCCGGAAGGATCCCCGGGGAACGTCCGCCTGGGCGGAGGACCAGCCGGTGCAGCAGGGCCTCAGACTGCTGAAGGAAAAGTACGGCAGGGAAATCCACCTCACCACCGACGTCTGCATGTGCGAGTACACCGACCACGGCCACTGCGGCCTCCTGAAGGAGGACGGCGTCGTGGACAACGACCCCACGGTTCTCGAGCTCGGCCGAATCGCCCTCAGCCACGCCCGGGCCGGTGCGGACATGGTGGCCCCCTCCGCCATGATGGACGGCCAGGTGGCCGCCATCCGGAGGGCCCTGGACAACGGGGGATTCCCCTCCCTGCCGGTGATGAGCTACAGCTCCAAGTTCTCGTCGGCCTTCTACGGTCCCTTCCGGGACGCGGCCGGCAGCGCCCCCTCCTTCGGGGACCGGCGGTCCTACCAGATGGCCTCCACCAACTGGAAAGAAGCCCTCCGGGAGTCCCTTCTCGACGAGGAGGAAGGGGCCGACATCCTCATGGTGAAACCCTCCCTCCTCTACATGGACATTCTTTCCCGGCTCCGGGAGTCCACCCTGCTGCCCCTGGCCTGCTACCTGGTGAGCGGCGAGTACATGATGCTCCGGCACGCGGCCGCCGCCGGTTCCCTGGACGGTCCAAGGGGGCTCCTGGAGGCCCACCTCGCCCTCCGCAGGGCGGGAGCGGACATCCTGATCACCTACGCCGCCGTGGAAGTGGCCCGAATGGTCACAGGGAGGTAAAGACCTCCCCGGCGGCGGCGAGAGTCTCCTCCACCACCTCCCGGCCGTGGGCCAGGGAGACGAAGGCGGCCTCGAAGGGCGACGGCGCGAAGTACTGCCCCCTCTCCTCCATGCCGTGGAAGAAGGGAGGGTATTTCGCCCCGTCCGTCCCCTTCACCTCCCCGAGGTTCCGGGGAAGCCGGGGAGCAAAGAACAGCCCCAGCACCGAGCCGAACCGGGAGACCGACAGGGGGATCCCGGCATGGGAAGCGGCATCCTTCAGCCCGTCGGCGAACAGGACGGCCGTCTCCTCCAGTTGCTCGTAAACCCCTTCCCGCTTCAGCACCCCGAGGGTCGCCAGTCCCGACGCCATGGCCAGGGGATTCCCCGAGAGGGTTCCAGCCTGGTACACCGGCCCGAGGGGGGCGAGCACCTCCATGACTTCCCGGCGGCCGCCCACGGCCCCCACGGGAAGGCCCCCGCCGATGATCTTCCCCAGGCAGGTGAGATCAGGGACAATGCCCGCTCTCTGCTGGGCGCCCCCCTCGGGGACCCGGAAGCCGGTGATCACCTCGTCGAAGACCAGCAGGGCTCCGTGCTTCTCCGTGATCTCCCGCAGGAAGGGCAGAAAGCCTTCGCAGGGAGGCACCAGGCCCATGTTCCCCGCCCAGGGCTCCACGATCACGGCGGCGATGCGGCCGCCGAACAGCCGAAAGGCCTCGGCGACCTTCTCTTCATCGTTGAAGGGCACCACCACCGTGGCGGAGGCCACGGAAGCAGGGACGCCGCCGCTGTCGGGGTTCCCTAGGGTCAGGGCGCCGCTTCCGGCGTTCACCAGCATGCTGTCCGAGTGGCCGTGGTAGCAGCCCTCGAACTTCACCACGAGATCCCGCCCCGTAAACCCCCGGGCAACCCGAAGGGCCGTCATCACCGCCTCCGTCCCCGACGAGACGAACCGGAGCAGCTCCATGGAGGGGAAGACCCTCTTCACTTCCTCGGCAAGCTCCACCTCGGCGGGACAGCACGCCCCGAAGGACGTGGAGTCGGAGGCGGCCCGGCAGACGGCCTCCACCACCTCGGGGTGGCCGTGGCCGAGGATGAGGGGGCCCCAGCTCCCCACGTAGTCCGTGTAGCGCTTCCCCTCCACGCTGTAGAGGTAGGGGCCCTCCCCCCGGAAAAAGAACAAGGGATCTCCGCCCACGCCCCGCCAGCAGCGGACAGGGCTGTTCACTCCCCCGGCGAGGGATTCCTTCGCCCGGGCGAACCACTCCGCACTCGTCGCCATAGCAATCAGCCTCTCTTTCTCTGCCAACATCATGAATATTTTACGGCAGAGGGAGTGTTGGCAGGCGCAGCGCCCGGCCCGGAAAACCGACAGGGATGTCGGTTTTAGGCGCAGTTGTCACGGATGACAATGTGCGCCGACGGCCCAAGCGAGCAATGGCAACGCTCCCCGCTGCCAAATGAAAAACAATGCCCGGATTTTTACCATCCCCACAGGACGGGGATTGCCGCAAGGCACACCGTCGCCGCCATGGTCGCCACCAGGGTGACGAGGTTCCACACGAACAGGGACCGGACCATCCGCCCCGGGAAAATGCCGATCCAGAAGGCGATGTCCTGCCGCAGCACCCGAGAGAGCACGGCGAGCATGTTCCCCGTCAGCAGGGCCAGCACCGCCTGGGCAGTGGTGAGGCTCTCCGACGCCAGGGCTCCCCCCGCCACGCCGAGGGCCGCGTTGACATGGGCGAAGGACGCCGCCGCCACGGTCCACCCCGCCGCCGAAAGCAGGGGGAAAGAGGCTCCCCTGGCCTCGATGAACTCCTGCAGGGCCGGGGTGGCCAGGTACGCCAGGGCGTAGAAGGCCCACGCGGCCGGCAGGGTTCTCGCCAGGGTTCCGAAGAAGGAAAATTCCCGTCCCCTGCGGCCTTCCGTTCCGCTGCAGGCGGTTTCTTCATCCCCTGCCCTCTCCCGCCCCCGGAGCAGGAACAGGAAGAACAAAAAGCGGCAGAAGCTCCTGGCCAGCACCGCTGCGGAGTAGATGGCCCCCGCAGTCCCGGCGAGGGCCGCCGCCACGGGAAAGGAGACGAGCCACCGCTTCAGGTAGCCGGGAAAGGACTGGAGCAGGGTGCCGAAGAGGGCCTCCCGCTCCGAGAGGATCCCCTGGCCGTAGGCTTCCGCTACGAGAGCCGACCCCGCCCTGGAGGATCCCAGGCTCACGCCGAGGGCGAAGAGGGCCTGGGCCGGAATCCGGAGACGGCGCAGCCGGGGCAGCAGGGAACCCAGGAGCCGTTCGGGGAGGGACAGGGCGATGATGGCCTTTCCCAGGGCGAGGCCGCCCGACACGGACAGGGCCAGGAGCCCCATGCCCTTCAGCAGTCCGGTCCAGTCGATGCCGCCCACGATCCCTTCCCCTCCTTCTCCGCTCCCCCGCCGGTCATCTCCGGCGGAGCAGCTCCACCACGCTCAGGTACTCCCCCGAAGGGGCGAGAGCCTCTTCCCCCTCCAGGATCCGCTCGTCCTCCATCCCCGCCCGGTCCACCCTCAGGACGGTCTTCCACGGGCCCGTCGCTTCCACTACCGTCCGGAGATCCCCGCCGAGAGCCGACGGCTTGTAGATGGCCGCCCCGTCCGACGCGGCGAGCATGGCCCGCACACGCTCCGCCGGAGCCGTGCCGGGAATCACCGACAGGCTCTCGTCCCCGAGGGCGAGGAACCGTCCCGCCCGGGACGACGCCAGGGAATGGGCCGAAATACCCGGGACAAGCCCCAGGGACAGGTCCGGAATCTCCGCCTTCAGGAGGTCGTAGAGATAGGCTGCCGTGGCGTACAGGGCGGAGTCCCCGATCACCGGCAGGGCCAGGGAGGACGCCCCTTCCCAGAGAGAGCGTGTCCTCCGCAGCTCCTCCCGGAGCAGGGCATCCCTCCGGGCATCATCCCGCACCATGGGGAAATGGAGGGGGATGGTCTCCCGGTCCAGGTGGGCGCCAAGGATGGCGCCGGAAACGCTCTCCCGCCCCTTTCCCGACAGGGGAACGAAGACCGCCCCGGCCTCCCGGAGGATGCGAAGCGCTTTCAGCGTAACAAGTTCGGGATCGCCGGGGCCGAGGCCCACTCCCCAGAATTTCACTGTTTTTTTCCTCCTTCAGGGTACAACACGTTCCGCAGCCACTCCACCCCGTCCTCCAGCCGGAGGAGGGACGGGCGGCTCACACATTCTTCAGGCACAAGCACGATCCGGGCGTTCCCGAGACCGGAAATCCATGGCCGCGCCAGGACATCCCGTTCCGTCACCGGGTTCATGGCCCCCGTCTGCACGAGGTAGACGTCGATCCCCTCCCCGGCGAGATCAAGCAGCCGCTCCTCTCCCCACGGGGCCAGGGGGCTCCCGGGACGGAGAGGCACCGCTCCGGACGCGGCGTTCTCCCCTCCGGCCAGGGCTATCACCCGGGCGGCCCAGGAGGAGGGGGAGCAGGTCATCAGCCCTCTCGAGGAACTCTCCAGGAAGACCCGGGGACGCTTCCCCGCCGGGACGGTGCGCTCCAGGGCGGATACAGTCTCCCGCCAGGGACGTGCCGGGTCCGCCGCGCCCACGAGGGCTCCCAGCCGGACGAGGTAGGTCTCCATGGTCTCCCAGGTGGGGGGCGACAGGGAGACCACCGGCACGCCGGCCTGCTCCAGGAGCCGGATCACCCCTTCCGCCGCCGCCTCTCCCTGGGGCCTCAGCAGCACCAGGTCCGGGCGGAGGGCGAGGATGCGCTCCCCGTCAGCCCGCATGGGGAGTACCGGGACTCCCGGGAAAAGGGCCGGATCGTCGGATGCGGACACTCCGGCGATGGCGTCCCCCGCACCGAGAGCCAGAAGGTTCTCGCTGTGCCCGGCGTAGAGGGAGACCACCCTCCGGGCCGCCTGCTCAAGGACCACGGTCCTGCCGCTGTCGTCGGAAACCCGGATCTCCCCGGACGCGGAAAAACAGGAAGCCAGCACTAGGACAAGAACGGCCGGAAGGGTCAGACGGCGCGCCACAGCACCCGCTCCCCTTCTCCGGCCCCCCGCCCGAGGGGCGCGAAGGAGACGCCGTACACCGAGGAGAGCACGTCGCCGGTGAGGACGTCCTTCACTCTCCCGGAGGCGGCGAGGCCGTCCTCACCCAACAGCCAGACGCAGTCGCCGAACTCCGCCGCGAGGTTGATGTCGTGCACCGCCGCCGCCACGGTCTTCCCTTCCGCCGCGGCCTGCCGGAGAAACCGGTAGAGGGCCAGTGTGTGCCTCGGGTCCAGGGCCGAGGAGGGCTCGTCAAGGAGGAACACCTCGGGCTCCTGGGCGATGGCCTGGGCGATCATGGTCCTCTGGCGCTCCCCTCCGGACAGGGTGGTCAGGGGCCGGTCCAGCAGGTCCTCAAGCTCCATGGCCTCCGCCGCCCGCCGCACCGCCTCCCGGCCCCGGACATCGGGACTCCCGAGTAACTTCCTGTGGGGGAGCCTCCCCATGGCGATGACTTCCTCTACGGTGAAGGGAAAGTTCAGAGAGGGGGACTGGGTCACCACGCCCACCAGGCGGCCCCGCTCCCGGGAGGAGAGGGACGCCCCGTCCCGTCCGCAGAGGGTTACGGTCCCGCCGTGGGGGAGGGCGCCTCCGAGGGCCCGGAGCAGGGTGCTCTTTCCGCTGCCGTTGGGGCCGAGGAGGAAGGTCAGGGCCCCCGGGGGGAAATCCCCGGAGATTCCCCGGAGGACCGTTTTCCCGCCGTACCCTGCAGAAAGATCCCTCACCGATACACCCGTCATGCCCCTTTCCCCCTTTCTCTCACAAGGATCCAGCAGAAGACCGGTCCTCCGGCGAGGGCCGTGATCACGCCCACGGGCAGCTCCCCCAGGGACCTCGCGAGGCCGTCGGCACCGCCGAGAAGCACCGCCCCGCCCAGGAAGGACGCGGCGAGCAGGGGCCGGTGGGACGGTCCCAGGACCAGCCGCACGAGGTGGGGCCCCACCAGGCCCACGAAGCCGATGATGCCGAAGGAGGCCGCGGTGAGGGCCGTCGCCAGGGAGGCCAGCACCAGCAGCACCGTCTTGATCTTTCCCTCCTCCACACCGAGGAACACCGCCCGGCTCTCGCCGAGGGAGATGGCATCCAGGTCCCGTCCCCACCACAGGGCGAGGCCGAAGAGCAGTGCCGCCCCGGCGCAGACCGCCCCGGCCTCCTCCATGGAGGCTCCGGAGAAGCTGCCCATGAGCCACAGCACGATGGCCGACACCCTCTCGTCCGCCAGGGCCTTGAAGAGGGTCACCCCCGCCGAGAGGACGGAGCTGACCACGATGCCGGACAGGACCATGGAGAGCTGGGAACCCCGCCCCGAAAGCCGGGAGAGCAGCAGGGCAAGTCCAAGGGCTGCAAGGGCCCCCGCGAAGGCGGCCCCTGAGACCCAGATTCCTCCAAGGGAAATTGCCAGGGACGCCCCGAAGGCCGCTCCGGCGGCGATGCCCAGGGTGTAGGGTTCCGCCAGGGGGTTCCCCAGAACGCCCTGGAGGACCGCCCCCGACACCGCCAGGGACGCCCCCGCGCCCAGGGACGCCAGCAGACGGGGCAGCCTGACCGAACGGACCACCAGGATCTCCTGGGGGGAGGCCGCCGGGGAGGGCGAAAAGAGGATGTCCGCCACCGCAGCCGGGGAAAGGGGCATGTCCCCCGCGAGAAGACGCCACAGGGCCGCTCCCCCCAGAAGGAGGAGCAGCCCCGCGAAAAACAGCCTTCGTCCCGGTGTTCCCGGAGCCACTGCCGCTACCTGCTCCCGGAGGCCTCCCGGATATGGTCCGCAAACAGCTCCGACAGGCCGTCCCCGTCGCCGAGGCCCTTCAAAACGGTCTCAACGTCGTAGCCGTCCTTCCGGAGCACGGAGATCCATGATTCCGGGTCATCCTCGTCGGCCATGTCGTTCCGGGCATGGTCGCCGGCCACCACCATGAAGGGGACGAGGGTCACCTTCCGGGGCTTCAGGGACGCAAGGCGCCGCTTCACTCCCTCCAGGTCCGGGTAGCCCTCCACAAGTCCGAGGATGAAGGGAAGCCCTTCCTCGTCGAGGATCATCTGCAACTGGGCATAGGACGCGTTGGCCCCGTGATGGGTGCCGTGGCCCATGAACACCACGGCTCCGCCGTTCCCGCCGAGGGAGCCGTATTTCCTCTTCAGAAGCTCCGCCGTCTTCCGGTAGTCCTCGAAGGTGGTGAGGAGAGGGCTGCCCAGGGAGAGCCGTGAAAAGCCGTATTTCCCCCGGAGCGTCTGCAGGGAGCGGACCACCGACGCAAGCTGGTGGTATTCCTCTCCGGCGATGATGTGGAGGGACTGCACCGTCACCGATGAAAAGCCCTCGTCCTGCATCTTCGCCAGGGCGATGAGGGGGGAGTCTATTTCGAGCCCCTCCTCCTTCAGGATCTTCCTGCGGATGATATTGGACGTGTAGGAGAGACGGACCTCCGCATCCGGAAAACTTTTCCGGGCAGTCTCCACGATCCGGTCGATGGCGCCCCGGGCCTCGGGTTCGGAGGTCCCGAAGGCCACGAGCAGGATCCCCTGCTTTTCCGGTCCGGCCTTTCCCGACGCGGCGGCCGCGCCCGCAAGCAGGCCGACAGCCGCAAGTCCCAACAGCAGTACCATTACCATGTTCTTCCTCATCCTTTTTCTCCTCCCGAAATGATGAAAGATGTCCGGGGAATGCGCCGGGAGGAAAGGAGTCCGCCCCCCGCGTCCGAAGACGAAAGGGGCCGTCCTGTGCGGATCGGCCCCTTTGAATGGATGCGGTTTCGGCGGTGGTGCTGCGAAAAGGCGGCCTCGATTCCTCGCGAGTCTTCCCTGGTTCCGCACG
>Ga0209312_1003205_pt1 | contig 10031 bp, 10 predicted proteins | sample BioC13SIPDNA_4_FD_185744 | JGI IMG/M metagenome (GOLD analysis project Ga0209312, IMG submission 185744) | Anaerobic biogas reactor microbial communites from Washington, USA - Biogas_R1_B C13 SIP DNA (SPAdes) (version 2) | ecosystem: Engineered > Bioreactor > Anaerobic > Unclassified | place... | reverse complement strand
AGACCTATGATACTGCCAATAATAATGGAAGTCTGATAAATAAAGGCCGATGTTCTTCAAAGAAATCGGCCTTTTTCATGGTTCGCCCTGCATGGGCATAGTCTAATGGGTGAAAGTCCCTAACACACCCTGATAGTGGGAAGTGTATAGCCAAAGACAAGGGTGTCCATCGTGAGGTGGAATCTGAAGGAAGTCGGATGGCAAATCTCTGGTCTGACGGACAGAAATCACATACAAGGCATGGCATATCGGGTAAGGTTGCCAGACAAACTGAAGCCCAATAACTATCCGAAGGTATGCTGTGTAAATGTGGCAGATGGATGGAGTGAAAGACTATGCACCTTAACGGGGGAGGTCTGTGTGGCACGCTCTGCATAGTGATGAGACATTCGCTACTTAGTAACCTTTACTGTAAGGTAAAGCTGAACACACAGAAGTCAGTTCGAGTCGTAGTATCGTAGAAGTTAGTGAAAGCTAATGGAGAAAAGGACTCGACGGTAACAGTAGATTAGACATAGTTTACTAACGAAACAAGAATAGCAGTTGCTCGAAAGAGGTTGCTTATCTGAAAGTAGGTTGGAAACCGAGGATAAACGATAAGAACGCTTAGTGACGGCGGATAGACTATGCAAGGTGGACACCAGATTTACTGAAACCGAACCGCCGCTTGCGGAACCGCATGAGCGGTGGTGTGAGAGGACGGGGGTTAGTCACCCCCTCCTACTCGATTATTGGTAGGGGAGGGGCTCTGCTCCGCCAGTGTGAACTTTTGTAACAGTAAATAGGCTCTCGGCATTAGAGCAGATAACAAGGTAATAAAAGTAAAAAGGGGCATAAAAATCCATGGAAAACAATCATAAAGAGAGCCTGTTAAAGAACAACAGATAAAAAAGGGCAAGGCAAAACAGGCGTTGCAAAAAGGTCAAAAAGCGAGACTATGCAACACCAAGATCTTTGAAAAAGGCTTTTAAGCTGCTAGGAGAGAGTCTTTCAGGTTAAGGTTTTCATTCTCCTTAAACCAGGCATCAAGATGCATGCACATCATAATAGCGAAAATGTGGACTGTCCACAATTTGCTCGAACGATGCCGGGCAGCTTCAAGCATATAATCAATTTTTTCCCGCTTGTTAGAACGTTCAGAGCAAGTCCTACGTTTGTAGGAGTTCTTCCACTCATTGCTGTTGCGAGCAATGAGTGGGAACAAGCGTGGATTGTGCTCGGTATAGGTGTAAATACACCGACCGTAAGGAGAAGGAGAGCAAGGCGAATCGCAGGTAACCTTCCCCTTTTTAACAAGAGGGCAACGGTATTTGCGGCGGCAACGAGAATAATCATAGCCATTATCTTTCATCTCCAGCCCCTTTTTACAAATTGGAACACCAGTTACAGAAAGAAAAAAATCATCCTTAAAGGTAGTTTTACCGAGATTACGCTTATTAAGATCAATCAATGGAATAACATTGCGCTTATCAAAAAAGTGGTAGATAGGCATGGCATCATGAGCAGAATCAAGTAAAACTTTGCTCCAAGACCATTTAGGATAGCGATAGCGTAACTCTTCGGCCGTCAGAAGCATGGATATAGAGTCATGGCGGGAAGCCGGGTGCAAACGGCAATATATGGGCAGATCATACTTGCTGGCAGTAGTCGAAAAAGAGTAGAGATGGTAGCCATTAAAATAGGCTTGGCGGTAACTATCCCAGCCAGAATTGCAGTCAGGTTGAGAATAGATTCGCAGACAATCACAAAGAGGAATGCCCTTTTGTTTGCAGTCACAGATCCGTTTATTGCGAGGATAAGCAGCCGTTCGCACCGGGGTACCATCACCAGCCAGGCAAAGATCATTGACATCGCCCAAGATACCAAGGCTGGCAGAATGCATAACAAAAAGTTCTTTAAACAAAGTAAAAACGCGGTCAAAAGGGAACAGCTTTTGACGGGTAGGAGCGAGATCAAGGCCTTTGACCACTAGCCCCACTTTACCGAGAGAAGTAGTAGGAGCCTTATCGCCTTTATGTTTGCCCTTCTCAACTTTTTTAGGTTTGCGTTTAAGTTTACTCCTGAAATTAGGATTATCAGTTAGCCAAAGGCGGCTAAAAAAGTCATAAAAAGTGCCGATGCCAGGCGTTTTACCCGGAGGAAAGCCACTTAAGACAGCAAATAAAGGAACTCGACGTAATTCAGTGACCCATTTAGTTACAGAAAAAGTTCTTGTCAGGTGCATCAAAAGATAAGATCTGAGTAAATCGGCCGGATCATGTGGGCAGGGCCCTTGTTTAGAAAAGGTATCCTTTAGAAGAGAGAAAGTGTGAGAGAGGTCAACGAGCCACAGTTTTTTGATTAAGATCCAATCATCGTCCTGAAGAGTCAGGACTCCATCGACATAGTAGAGTTTAAGTTGTTGCGTCACAAAACCTTGATATTCTTGATGAGAACGAACAGTAGGAAACATGAAAAGCCCCCCAATCGAAGAGATAGGAGAAAAGGTATCTCCCTCACTGCGATTATTGGGCGGAATCTGATTTGTCAAGAGCTTTAAGGAATAAAGCTCAAGTAATTATCGACAATGTTTCTTACAGGAAAGGTGCAAATTATTGCATACATTTATACCAATTTGTGGATGGTACTTTGAACATTTTACATGGAGGAAAAGTAAATGTCACTATTGATAGAACTAAGTGTTTACCGGCATTAGAAAATGCCGAGAGTCTATGTAATAATAAGGGGGAATATGCCCGCAAGTGATTGCGGGTTATTTGTTTTTCTGAAAGAGCAGGCTTTCCTGGTAGGAAGGCAGCCCTGTTGGAGCTTGAAGATATTGATATCAAATCCTTGGAACAACAAAACACGCCATAGCATAACAAAACGCTACATAACATAACAACAATCCAAAAGAATGTGTTATAATTATCAATAATTTATTAAGAGAATATAGAAATAATAGAATGCAACAAAATGCCGCGAAATCTATAATAATTTACCCGGATTGCTAAAATGGATTGGCGGGAGAATTCAAGTAAAACCGCTTTATGGCAGACATTGTCGATACCTCGTGAGCTTAGATTTGGAAAGGAATGCAACCAGGAATGCAATTGATTACTTTTGCCGGACCTCCTTCCTCGGGGAAAACTTCGGTAATTTCGAAAATGATTCGCATCTATCTGGAGCGAGACACTAAGGTAGGCGTGGTCAAATTTGACTGTCTACAGAGCAATGACGCCAAACTCTATGCCGGTATGAAAGTGCCGGTATTACTGGGATTGTCTGGCCAACACTGCCCTGATCATTACTATATCAGCAATATTGAAGATGTGTTCAATTGGGGTATCGAGCTGGGGCTTGACATCCTGTTATCAGAAAGCGCAGGACTTTGCAACCGCTGTGCCCCGCATATCCATGATATTCCGGCAGTTTGCGTCATAGACCAAATGAGTGGTGTGCACACGCCGAAAAAAATCGGCCCGATGCTTCGGTTTGCGGATATCGTTGTAATTACCAAGAGCGATGTGGTATCCCAAGCCGAACGGGAAGTATTCGAAATGAATGTTCAATATGTAAATCCCGGTGTCGACATTATTCATGTTAACGGTTTGACCGGGCAGGGAACCCACGAATTGATTGAAACACTGGATAGCTTTTCCGATAATTCGATTGTTACCGATAATAAGCTGCGTTGTCCCATGCCGATGGCGCTTTGTTCTTACTGTTTAGGAGAAACCAACATTGGCGCTCAGTACCAGCTTGGTAATATAAAAAGGATTGAAATTCGGCCAAAAGCTACGGGAGAAGCCAATGATAGTTAATAAGTATCTGAAACAACCGGTGAAATTACTGTTTGCAGAACATCCTTACGCGAAAGACTGGCTGGAACAGATTAGCTGCACTATCGACCCCGATGATACACTCTATGACGTCGTATTCAAGCAAAAAGAATCGTTCTATGTTTCTCAAAACATGAACGCTAGCATGCTCATACGTCAGTTTGATGATTATTTGGCGGTCATGACAAATATGCTGGAACAGTCTAAACAGCTAGTCCAAACCGTAACCCTACTTCCTGGGCGCAACAAAATTGGGGAACCGGAGGAATTTGAACCCCTGGTCTTTTACCCTGGGGAAATAATTGCCATCGTAGGTGCGACAGGAAGCGGAAAAAGCCGCCTGCTGGAAGATATTGAATGCGGAGCCCATGGTAATACACCTACCGGAAGAAAGATATTGATTAATGGCGAACCCCTTAATAATGGACAAAAGAAGAGAGCGCGGCAAAGAATCGTGGCCCAGCTTTCCCAAAACATGAATTTTGTCATCGATCTGACCGTAAGAGAATTTCTTAGTATGCATGCCCGCTGTTGGCCGTCGGCAGACATCGGCGGAAAAATCGAGCGAATACTGGAACTCGCTAATTCTCTGGCGGGAGAGAAGTTTAGCATGGAGAGCAATGTTGCCCAACTAAGCGGGGGCCAGTCCAGAGCTCTGATGATCGCAGATTGTGCGCTGTTGTCCTATACACCCATTGTGTTGATCGATGAGATTGAAAACGCTGGGATTAATCGACGTAAAGCTTTGGAGTTGTTAACCGGCGAAGATAAAATCGTTTTTCTGACCACCCACGATCCGCTGCTAGCCCTACTGGCCCAGACTAGGTTAGTAATAAGAAATGGCGGTGTTTACAGGGTTATCTTACGAACGAAAAGAGAGGAGGAAACGCTTAGAAATTTGGAAGTTTTGGATAATCAATTGATTGAGGTACGCGCTAAGATGCGGGCCGGAGAAATGTTGGAAGATTACGGCATGCAATCGGCAGATTTTGAACCGATTATCATGTGAACCTCAAAATTTGAAATAGGAGAACATGACAAGATGGTAAGAGTGCAAATCCAGTTACCCCTAAATATCAGCCGATTCCTGGAAGAGACTCTAAGGGAGCATATTGAAACCAACTCCTACGAATATCAAACTGAAATTCGCCTGGAAAACTCACATGCCTGCGGTGGCGAGAGCGCAGCGGATCAACAGCCTGCTGACATCATGATAGGCTTCGTGCCTGAACTGGCCATGCAAACGGACGAATACTTAAGAGAAAACATAATTAATGCTCCGGGGCGCTTTCCCGTGAATAAGAAATGGCAAGAGCAGGGGTTTGCCGATCCTAGAGGATATTTTCATGTATTTGGTATCGTCCCTTTTATCATGTTCTATAATCCGGACTATACGAATGATGCAGAACTTCCCCGCACCTGGAGTGATATCCTTGACCCCCAATGGAAAGGACGCATTATGATGCCGGGAAAAGAACATATGGCCCCCAGGGTCATCCGCGCGTTTCTAAAACATGGTAATTTGGAGAAGGCACAGGCAGTAGATGAAAATATCATCTGCAGCGGGATGCCGCCCAATGTCATCGAAGCTATCAAAAACGGTGAATTTGCACTGGGGATAACCAATATAACCTTTGGGAAAATATCGGAGAGCCAAAAAATCAAGATGATCTGGCCGGAAGATGGCCTTCTATGCATGCCTCAGATAATGGTCTGGAAAAAGGGTCTTGATGAAACCCTGCTGAAGCTGGGTGATTTTATGCTGTCATCGAAAGTTCAGAGTTTACTTGCTCAACAGGCTTTTGTACCAACCGCACCGGAAAATGAGATGCCTGAAATGATTAGAGCTAACCAAGTTGGACTCAAGTGGGCAGGTTGGGATGAGTTCCGCCAAGCGATGAGAAACAGTGGTTTTTAAGGGGGAAGCGCCTTGTTTGAGATGCGCGATATCAGTTTAAACTACGGCCAGCTCCAGGTACTCAATAATTTTAGCTTATGGGGAGAGAGCAAACGATTCATCTGCCTGCTGGGCCCTTCCGGCGTTGGTAAGACCAGCATATTGAATGTTTTTGCAGGAATATTGCAGCCTGATTCAGGGTTGGTTTTTTCGGGGGCGGAAAAGCTGGCCTACGTATTCCAGGAACCGCGTCTTCTGCCGTGGATGACAGTGGAGCAGAATATGGAAGTCGGACTTTACAAACTGAGCAGAAATAGGAATTGGAGAAAGAAGAAAGTACGACAAGTATTGAAAAAAATCGGACTGGAGGAATTCGGCGAGTATTATCCGGAACAATTGAGCGGCGGGATGAAGCAAAGGGTTTCGATTGGACGTGCCTATGTCATTCAACCTGATTTACTTTTGCTGGACGAGCCATTTAACGGCCTTGACGAAGCCCTGAAAACAGAAATGCAGGATTTGCTCCTGGAACTTGAAAACTGGCATATGTGTACCACCATTATGGTGACTCACGATATCAGGGAGGCCATCAAACTCGGTGACCGCATTATTGTCATTGATGGCAGGCCGGGACGCATCGTATTGGATATCACTGTAAACCTGGATGAGAAGAAAAAACCGGATTATAGAACTACACTGGAAAAAGAAATTCTTTCTGTCTTACACAAAACCAATAAAAATATGGGGAGGGTGAATGATTTATGAAAAGAAAAGCTGTAGTCCTTATCCTAAGTCTGGCATTGATCATTGGCACCGTGGGATGCGGAGGAAACAGTGCCGGTACGGGAGTGGAGAAACCAGAGAATGCACCTGTTTCGTTTGAGGAGCTGAATTTAAAAATTGGTAGTGCTCCCGGTCCGGTTACCTATCCGTTAGCGACCATGAGTGAAAAGAACCCCAATATAATCCTTAATCCATGGCAGAGCGGCGAACAACTGACGGCGATGATTACTTCTAAGGAAGTTGATCTCTGTAGTACGCCGCTGAGTAACGCTTTGCTGACCTATAATAAAGGCATGGACACCCAGCTTTTGATGGTCACGGTATGGGGCATGCTCTACGTTATGTCAACAGAAAACGATGTTACATCCATACAGGATTTAAAAGGCAAAGAAGTCGTTGTTTCGGGAAAGGGCGGTATTCATGATTTCATTTTCCGTCATCTTCTCATTAAGAACGAAATCGATCCTGACCAAGATCTGAAAATTACTTATCTCGATATGGCGGAAGCTTCCCAGCGTTTGGCTTCGGGGCAGTTAAAATACGCAGTGCTTAACGAGCCCCAATCGAGTATTGCCGCTTTGAATGCCAAAAAGGCCAATCTGGAGCTTAACCGAGTTCTGGATTTAACCGAAGAGTGGGGTGAACTCCCCGGCCAAAAAGACAAACGATTTCCCATGGCAGGGATAATCGTTGTCAATGGCAGCGGGGCTCCAACCGAGCAGATCACAGCATTTGAGAAGGCCTATATTGATGAAGCCGCCTGGGTCAACGAACATGGACAGGATGTCGGCCCTATTGTGGAAAAACATGTTCCGACTATGAAAGCCATGGCTGTTACGCAATCAATCCAATATGCCCGTTTGGATCCCCAGCCTGCTGTGGAGTGTCAAGAGGAAGTCATGGATTTCTTTAAGGAGTTGACCACGACGGCAGATATCCAGGCATTCGGGGGAAAATTACCGGATGATGACTTTTTCTACCGATAATCGAAACCTGTGGTACGCTTTGGGCGTAGCTTTATCTTTCCTGGGATGGCAGTTGCTTTCCATAAAGTATAGCCAGGTGATCGTGCCTTCGCCTCTCGAAACTTGGTGTGCCTTAACAGAAATTATTCACAGTGGCGAATTAACATCAAGTCTGAAGATTACTTTTTCTCGGCAAATAACGGGGCTGACTCTTGGTCTAACCATTGGGCTTATCACTGGTTTAGTTGCCGGGATCTTTAAAAGAGCGGGATTGATGATCCAGCCGATGATTACATTCTTGCTTTCCGTACCGGCTATTATCTTTGTCACCATGGCCATGGTTTGGTTTGGCATGGGTACAAAGATGGCGGTATTTCTGGTGGCTCTGTTGGTATTTCCGATCATGCATACCAATACCACCTCCGGTATCAATTCAATTGAACCTGAATTAAAGCAAATGGCAGATGTATACCGAATGCCGCCATTAAAGAAATTGAGCAAAATATACTTACCGGGCATGCGCGGACATTTGATTACTGGCTTTGCGCTGGGCTTGGCGTCCTCCTTACGGCTGACCATCATGGCGGAGATGTTGGGGGCCGCCGATGGGATGGGACAAAGAATCTACATATCGCGAATGTATCTGGAAACTGAAACACTCTTTGCCTGGGTGGGCGTATTATTGATCGTATTGGTACTGCTCGAATTCCTCTTCATACGGCCCTTAAAGAAATGGACCCGGGTGGACTGAACGCAATACCAGGGAAAGGAGAGCTCTAAATGAAAGATAAAAAGGGTTTCAATGAGATTGTAAAAAAGATATTCTATCCGGTGTTTCCGTTGCTGGCGGACGATTTTTTGCAGAAGAGCGGTATCACCAAGGGCGTGTGTCTTGATATCGGTGCCGGTAACGGCTATCTGGGCCTTGCTTTAGCCGAAAAAAGCAATTTACAGGTGCGGCTGGTTGATATTGATTCTGAAATGCTGGAATTCGCTCAAGAGAATATCAGAGAGCGCCAATTGGCGGACAGAGTTGATACTGTACGGGCAGACGTCGAAGCTCTTCCGTTTCAGGACAACTATGCGCATTTGATTGTCAGCCGCGGGTCGGTTTTTTTCTGGGAGAACCAGGTAGCTGGATTGAATGAAGTCTATCGTGTCCTAGCCCCGGGAGGGATTTCCTTCATTGGCGGAGGTTTTGCGACACCTGAGCTCCTGGAAGAAGTCAAAAACAAAATGCAGGAAAAAAATCCTGACTTTGGACGACACCTTGCCGAGAGGATTGGCCCTGATGCACCTGATAAATTTCGGGAGGTCTTACGCAAGACCGGAATACCAGAATCGAAGTCCGAAGTTAGTTATGATTCCGCCAATTTGTGGATTGTACTTAAAAAATAAAACCGGGCATGAGATGGCTGAATTCTTAAGCCTCTCGGACGTTATGCCCACTTAGCGATCCAATGGTCATGAGGTTATTAAATAGTGGTTGGTATAAACTTTAAATCAAAAACACGAGCAGGGGAGAAAACTAATCAATTCCTAGGAGGGAAGTGTCATGAAAGCAAACGAGATTACCTTGTTGGAAAAACTGCAAAAAGATTTACAGAATCTGGCGGATAAAAACCAACTGGGTGAACAAAAGGTGGAGGTGGTATGTTCCGTGCTTACAGCCCATGAGGCTATTGGGGATCCGGAAAGAAAAGATTTTCCCATTCAGAAGGGTAAAGAAAAAATGATGCAGGCCTCTTTTGGCTCTTCTTACGGGCAGGCTTTTACTGACATGCCCGACATTTTTACCGGGAAAATCAAGGACTTAACTACGATGGCCTTAAACACGAATAATGAACGGGCAGTATTTATTTCCGGGCTGAACGCTGTAATGCGGGAGTTGAAAATGACTGACTGCACTATCCATTGCAAGGATGATGGACCCAAGAAGTGCAGTTCGGAATTAGCTGACATGGTTGAAAAAGAGTATGGCGACCCTAGAATCGCTTTATTTGGTTTGCAGCCGGCCATGGCTGAAGCTTTGTCCCAAAAATTCACCATACGGATTTTTGACCTCGATGATGACAATATCGGGAAAGAAAAATTCGGCACAGTAATTGAAAGCGGAATTTGCGATATGCAAGAAGTGGAGAGCTGGGCGGATCTATTGTTGGTTACGGGAAGTACGCTTTGTAACGGGTCAATCGTTAATTTCCTGACTTTATCAAAACCGGTGGTTTATTTCGGTACAACTGCTGCTGGCGCGGCTTCTTTATTGGGATTAAAAAGGTTTTGCCCGCAGGCGTCATGAGCGGTTCAATACAATTTTAACAAAAAGAGGATGAAAGAAATGTTCAAGATTTAAAACGGTCTTGATAATGTGTTTAGTGCTTCTGTACGCAGGTTAAGTCAAGACTATAGCTGTTGGGTACAATCTTTTTCGTATAGGTATTTATAAAGCAAGGGAAAGTAATTTTACGTTTCCGGACATTAAAAAGACGATGGTTGTCCATGTTGACGCCACCGTCTTTTTTGGGCTGTGTTATCTTATTCCCCCCATGGTTTTAGCTAGAGACA
>Ga0209312_1003202_pt1 | contig 10039 bp, 10 predicted proteins | sample BioC13SIPDNA_4_FD_185744 | JGI IMG/M metagenome (GOLD analysis project Ga0209312, IMG submission 185744) | Anaerobic biogas reactor microbial communites from Washington, USA - Biogas_R1_B C13 SIP DNA (SPAdes) (version 2) | ecosystem: Engineered > Bioreactor > Anaerobic > Unclassified | place... | reverse complement strand
GAAAAAGCGGTCATCGGAATCGGCGCCGGGCAGATGAACCGGGTCGAGTCGGCGGAGATCGCGGTCAGGAAGGCCCGGCGGCCTCTTGCCGGAACGGCGGTTGCATCGGACGCATTCCTTCCCTTCCCCGATACCCTGGAGGTCGCGGCGGCGGCGGGCGCGACGGCCCTCGTCCAGCCGGGCGGCTCCATCCGGGATACTGAGGTCATCGATGCGGCAAACCGACTCGATATCGCGATGATCTTTACCGGCGTGCGGCACTTCCGGCACTGAGGCTGCTCATACCCGCGATTCCAATTTTTCCCGGGCATCTCTGGTTGTGTTGATGAGTTTCGTGGATACTGTGAACTATATCGGTTGAGACGAGCACAGGCCACCCCTCTGCCCCGGCAGCTGACGCTTATAGTTGGGAGTATCTACCGTGCGAGGGCTCGATCTCTAGACCTCCGGTTCTGATCCGAACCGATCGAATGAGATCGCCTGATATGCTCCCCCCTCACTGGATAAAGTGGGGTAACGGTGTAACACTGATTTAGCGCCACAGCCTGCCGATATATCGTACTGAGTACCTTCAAAACATTAAGCGTTACCGCTTATGGATGCCCTGCCTGAACCGGTGCCCAAAACGTATTTATACCCGGTGCAAACAGGGTAGTGCACAGAGTGCAGAGGATTTCGTATGAGTATCTGTGCGCATTGCAGCAGAGAGACTGAACAAGGAGCACGGTTTTGCATTTATTGTGGATCTGAAGTAAATGGGGATTCACAGGATCGGCAGGTGAGTGCTCTGATGTGTACCCGGTGCGGAAAGGGGTTGACTCCCGGCGACAGGTTCTGTAGCTATTGCGGATCGGATAGCATATTGCAGACGAGACCGATAGCCGGTGCATCCCCATCAGGGAACTCTAGTTCCGGTGGGTCTCTCACTGTGGCAGCATCCGCTCCAGTTGAACAGGCACACACTCAAGATACTGGATTCTGGTCCTGGGAAAGGCGGCAGACCGGCAGAGGGAAACTATGGGGGATCATCTTGATGGTGATCGCCGTTGTCTGGTTCTTTGGCGCTCTTGCTCTGGGCTGGATCTTCTACTATCCGCCGATTCTTTTCCTGATAGGGCTCTACACCTTCTTCAAGGGTCTTTTTCGAGGGTGAGGCGAATTGTGGAGATCACCGAGTGAAGAAATGCAGAACTCGCGACAGTGCTCCTGTCTTTTGCCCATATATTCTGGTGGGTGCAAGGTTATCCGTTTTATCCGGACCAATACAAGGAGTATGATCTCCCGCGGTAAGAGCGGTCCTGCGGGGTGCGATAGAGTTCGCTGATACATCTTCAGTGCGGGCAATCTCATGATACGACTCGTGCAGTGCGCTGAAAATCCCAATCACTGGTACTCATCACATAATGCCCAATGTCCCTGGTGTGAGATAGCCCGTCAGAGGGGGGTCGACTACTTCCCGGCGCCTGCGATTCCACGAGCGCAGGTCATCACGCCGCAAGAAGATGCGCCCGATGAGCCTGCCGTTATCATACAGAAACCCCAAAAATCCACCCGCTCAAGCCCGGTGATCCTGATTGCAGGAGTTGCACTCATCGCTATCCTTGCTCTCATCATGGTCTCCCTGATGGGGAGTCCGCTCTCCTCATCTCCTGGCGACTCCGGGGAGACGGAGAAGCGGGTATCGGTGCTGTACAATGAAGCGGTTGAGGCGTACAAAGCCAAACAATATGACAAAGCGCTGGGCATTTGCGATGCGGTTCTTGAGGTCAAGCCTGATTTTGCAGCGGCCTGGAACATCAAAGCATTATCCCTGAGTAGTTTGGGCCGGTACAATGAAGCTGTTGTGAGTATCGATGAGGCACTGTCCCTTGAACCTGGCGAAGATATGTACTGGGCGAATCGAGGCGGGATCTGCCTGGGCGCAGATAACTATGACGAGATGAATAGAAGCTTTGAGAGAGCCCTGGAGCTGAATCCCGATAGGCAATGGACCTGGCATCGGATGGGGCAGGCACTCTACTCAGTGGGCGATTACGAGGGTGCACTCCAGGCATACGATACGGCAATCGGCATAGATTCATCTTCTGCGAATATCTGGATTGCACGGGGGTGGGTCTGCGATAAGCTGAAACGGTATGAGGACATGAGAGATGCCTTCAGTCGTGCATTAGAGATCGATAGCAAGAGTGCCGAGGCCTGGCGCGGTAAAGGAAAGGCGTTACACCATCTGGGCCTGTACACTGAAGCCCTGACCCATTTCGATGCAGCAATCCAGAACGATCCCACCCTCGTGTCGGGTTATGCCGACAAAGGCTGGACATACGAGAAACTTGAAGATTATGAGGGTATGAAGAGTTGCTTTGACAGAGCGGTGAAGATCGACCCGGATATGTACAGCACCTGGTATGGAAGAGGCAGGGCATATTGCCGCCTTGGCAATTATAAGGCCGCTATTGCGGACCTGGATCGAGCAATCGAGATTGATCCTGGAGTTGCCCAGCCCTGGTACTGGAAAGGCCGGTGCCTGGCCCATCAGGGGATGTATGCTGAGGCACTTCTCTCTATCGATAAGGCCCTTCAGATCGATCCTGACTATACCGAGGCATGGTACTCCAGAGGTGTAGTTCTGGATCAGCTCGACCGGCATGAAGAAGCTCAGGAATGCTATCAGAAGGCCGACCAACTGGTTCCCGGGTATGCGCAACAGGGTGGGTGGGACCTTGCTTCATCTTCATCTGGTTCCTCCCCGCTTCTTCCCTTTGTCTAAGGGTGATGACCGGTTGTAGTTTCACGTAGAGCCGGCCTACCATCGCACCTATCAAATACGGGCTAACGTAACTTTTGATCCTTCGCCCTATGATCGAAGCCGAGAACCTGCTGAGACCTATCACACCCTCAGGAGAGCGGCACATACTTAAAGGCTGTGGCAGACACCTCAGTAACATTTATAAACTGCAATGGTAATCCACTGCCCGAGGGAAGGCCCAAATATGATCTGTCCTAAATGTCAGGCAAACAACAACGATCAGGCAAAGTTCTGTAAAAAATGTGGCTCCCAGTTAGGAACTGGCAGCACATCACAGGCCCGGCAAACATCGATAGAGTGCCCAAACTGTCATTCAGCAAACCTTACGCAGGCAAGATTCTGCAGGTCCTGCGGTTTCGCTCTTACGAATCATCCGGTTGCTCAGCCCCGGGGAAACCAACCCGGATCGGTGATGCAGGGTTACCCGATGGACCCTGCGCGAAGGGATGGAGGCAGATTGTCGGGAATGATCGAGATCGCAAACCCGGAACATCCACACTGTGCTACCATCCTCCTCCTTGATGTATCCGGCTCCATGACGGACAACAAAAAGATCGGACAGCTAAACGAAGGCTTGAGAGTATTCAAGGAGGAAGTGCTGAAAGATGAGCTTGCAAGTCGGCGAATCGATATCGCCGTGGTGACATTCGGCAATAACGTTCAGTTAGTACATCCGTTCTCATCTATACAGTACTTTGAGCCTCCTGTACTGGAAGCAAACGGCGAGACAAAGATGGGGCATGCCATCCTTGAGGCGATCGATATCATCGAGCAACGGAAGAAACTCTACAGGGAGCAGGGCGTGGACCATTTCCGTCCCTGGATATTCATGATCACCGATGGCGAACCGACGGATATGAAGCCGGGTGATGAGTTGTGGGCCACGGTCGTCAATCGCCTGCATGAGAATGAGGCAAACAACCGGTTAATGTTCTTTGCTGTTGGCGTGGAACCGGCTAACATGAATATGCTCACGCAACTGATGCCTTCGACCAGAGCCCCGATGAAACTGCGTTCAGGCAACTTCAGGGAGATGTTCCAGTGGTTAAGCAACAGTCAGGAGAAGATTGCCAAGGCAGATCTCCAGATGGGTGAGATGGTAAAGCTGGACTCCCCCGTAGGCTGGGCGGATGTTCCGGCCAGATAATCTCACCCTTCTGTACCTGGCTGACGGAGTTGTTAATGCAGCATAAGAGACAACCTATCGTCTTCATCATCGATACCTCCGGATCGATGCGTAAGAGAGTTAAAAGAGAGCTCATCTCGGCATTTGTAAGGGAAGTCGGCGAATTAGTCTCAAGAACTGCAGCCGATGGGGTTGCCTACGACATCGCAGTGATCTCCTCAGGTCCGGACGCTCGCCTTCTCTCCGACTTTAAGTCTGCAATGGAACTATCTCTGCCGATACCAGGTGGTCCGAGTCCGCTGGGTAAAGCGATCGACCTTGCCTTCCGGGAGCTCTGGCTTCAACTGGAGTTGTACGGAGAGCGTTCACTTGAGTATGAACAGCCACTCGTCGTGGCAGTTTTGGGGAGCAAGCCCACAGATTTGCGGGTGGGAGACGCGATCTGGCATGAGACATCCCTGATGGTTCGGGAACAGGTTCAGGGCATGAACGCCGTTCTCTTCGTTCCCGTGGCCATCGATGCACCCGGTCAGCAGTTCTTTGCATCCCTTGCTCCAACTCTCCGCATTCACACCCTGAGCAAAGTGGAGGGTGTGGGAGACTTTGTGGATACGGTTCTTGCCTCAAACATCTCTGCCCTGTGCAGGCACGTGGATGGAAAAGGGGCATCCCGGGTCCCGGAGAGGTCGGCGTTTCACCGAAAAGAGTTTCTCCGCGGCTTTTCTCCGCGAGGTGATGAGATCCTGTCCCGGTATCGGTCAAACACACCCGGGACCTCAGATGTACCTGTTATCATGGGAGGCTCCAGCACCGGTCCATCCCACGTCAGGAGAGGGACGCCCTGCCAGGACGCATATGCATACCGGGCCATTGGACCGGGGTGGGTCGTGATAGGGGTTGCGGATGGTCTTGGCAGCGCTCTGAAGAGCGATACTGGGGCATCTGTGGCGGTTCACGCGGCGGTCCAGAATATACAGGAGACACTGCAGAATAATCCTCTTACTGGGGTGGATCTGCCGCCTATCATCCGAGTGGCGGCATCATCTGCACGAGAAGCTATCATAGCGAGAGCAAGAGAGGAGATGTGTGAGGTGCAGGACCTTGCCTGTACGCTGATTCTTGCTATCGCCCATAAGGATGGCACCACGATTGGGCATATAGGAGACGGAGCCGTGGTGATAGAGGTGGGATCTGCGCTGATGGTAGCATCCGGACCCGGTGAGGCCGAGTTTGTCAATGAAGTGATTCCCATCACCAGTCCGGGGTGGAAGGGTGCATTTAAGATCACCGAGGAGGAAGGTCCGGTGGACAGCATTGCGGTGTTTACGGACGGATGTCAGCGTGCAGCCCTGAAAAAGGTAGAGGGCCAATTACAACCCTTTGAGGGATTTTTCACGCCTCTGTTTGGTTATTTAAGATCAGTCTCTACCAGGGAGGAGGGAGAGCAAGAGATCCACGATCTGCTGTTGTCAAGGAAGATGAACGACAGCTCGGAAGATGATAAAACCCTTGTTATCGGCATACTTCGGAACGGGGGTTAAACCATGGATGCCATCCAGATGCATAACCACCGGGGCAAAGAGATCCGCCTCGATATCACGGGGAAACGTGGTGGTGAAGGGACCGTTTACAAATTTAGCCAGGACTCCAAAGAGTGTGCAAAGATCTATCACTCCAACAGGGTCACCCAGGAACTGCACGAGAAGGTTTGGGCAATGGTGCACAATCCTCCCGATGATCCAACTTTAGCGGCAATGAGCCATCGGTCTATTGCCTGGCCGAAGGCAGTCCTGTACTGGGATGAGCAGCTGACGCAGTTTGCCGGTTTCAGCATGCCCCTTCTCGATACGGATCTCTTCCAGGAGTCGTATAAATATTATGGATCAGCAGATAGGATAGAGAGGTTTGGCGGCGCCTTTACGTGGGCTCACCTGTTCACTGCGGCATTTAACATTACAAGCGCAATCGCAGCCCTCCATCATAAAGGACACAGGATCGGTGATCTGCGCGAGGCAAATATATTCATCTCCCCGGATGCTCTCGCCACTCTGATTGATTGCGACTCTTTCCAGGTGAAGGATAGCGTAACGGATAAGCAGTACTATTGCAGGGTAGGTACAGGGGAGTATATGGCCCCTGAACTCATCGGGGTAGATTTCAAGGAGCAGGATATCGATAGGGAGTACTCTGACCGGTTTGCACTGGGAATCCTGATATTCAAACTCTTAATGAACGGCTACCACCCCTTTGCCTCCCGGGGCCCCCTGGTCGAGAGTGCAGCCTCGACCGTCGAGAAGATCTCGATGGGTTACTTTGCGTTTGAGGGCATCATCAAGAATCTGGAACCTCCTGCGGATGCTCCGCCGTATCATGCCCTTATCCCGCCCGAACTCCAGGAACTCTTCCACCGCTGCTTTGTGGATGGGCATGGGGATGAACGTGCCAGACCTCCCCCTGAAGAATGGTTCGATGCTCTGCAGGCAGGCGTGAGGGGAATTCGTAAGTTGCAGCGAAAGTAACGAGTCATCAATGCGTATTGCCCGCGGAGTTCCTGCGGTTCATCGGCATATCTTCCGGCGCGGGCCGGGCCGGGATCCGGTGCCGGAGACTCGCCAACGTTCACCAGATATTCTGCGGGGTATGGTCCCTCTCACGTTTTCATCCTTAATCCTCCCGAGACAGTTCGGATTCCCCCTCCTCCTGGAAAGGGGCTTTAGAGAAGAAGAACTACAGTACAGGCCGATCTGCACAGGATAGTTTTTCAGGCCGGCGCCGGGCCATGCTCGGTACCGGTACTGTCGCCGCAACTACAACTCGTACGGAGGCAGGGGGTATCATAATTTCCCTCATCGGTCGCATGGCACACCGGGCAGGATCGGCACCTTTGATGTATTTCGTTGTCGATATTCCGGATCGTGGGGTGGATCACAACAGGGGGGCAGGCCACTGCCGGACCCCGGTCCTTGCGTTCATACCGTAGGTAGAGCGGAGTAAGGTCCTGCCTGACCATCTGGAATACCACAACGTTTATCATGTGACAGGAGCAGACGGCCTGCCAGTTAGGGTGAGCTGGAACGAGACGAAATCCCGTTCACATGCCCTTTCAGGAAATGATATATGTATTGCACAAATTGCGGCGAACAGATCCGCGACGATGCTGTGTATTGCCCTGCATGCGGCGTGCAGATGGCACCTCTTGAGACACCTCACACAACTGTCTCTACAGCGGTAAGCGATACTCCTCCGGCGGCTACCACACTTACCTTTACGGGATATTCGGACAGAACCGCCCAGCCTTTGCATATGAACGGCCCGGAATCGGGCACCCCGTTCTATATTGGTTTTTGGAACCGATTCGGCGCATGCGTTATCGATATGATCGTGCTGTTTATTGCATCCAACGTGATTGGCCTCCTCATCGGTATTTATCTATACTCCACAATGACCGTGTATCAAGCGGGTGTGTTTATCGAGAGCGACTCATTTAGGTCCTTCTCGACTCTCCTCACTCTGGGCTTAATATGGGGATACTACACCATCATGGAGAGTTCAGGGTACCAGGCGACGCTGGGTAAGATGGCACTCGGAATAATTGTCACCGACACTCAGGGCAGACGGCTCAGCATCCTACGTGCCGGCGTGAGAAGTTTTTCGCGCTTCCTCTCATGGCTCTTCTTCGGCCTGGGCTTCCTCATGATCGGTTTCGCCGAGAAGAAGCAGGGGTTGCATGACATGATTGCCGGAGCGATCGTGGTCAAAAAGCAGCCATGAGAGCATTGTAGGGGATTAACAGGTTGTAAAGCCCATGGCGAGGTTTACAGGAGTTATCCTGTCCCTCTCTCTTCAGGGCGGGCCTGCGGTTTTTGCAGCAGATCCCCCTGGCATTTTTGGCCCGGATTGTCGGAAGCACCCCCCGCCCTGTGATATCTGGATGTTTGTCCTGGTTCGATACTCGACAGGGCATCGGGGGCTCCTGGTGGGGGTTCTTAGAGTAAAGGCGAAAGTCTTATCATCTCTTCTTCCATATACCGGCGTCATATCACTCGTATGGGAGTACAACGTTAGGGGAGGGGACATAAGATGACGAAAGTGTCGATAAACTGTTCGCGCTCAAAAAATGAGATCCCTGCATTATTTATCGGACTGCTTCTTCTGATTATGATATCTCTGTTGCTACTTCTGTACTCTCAAGAGGGTTTGGGCATTACTCTATTCTTCGTATACATTCTTCTCGCCCTGGTAGTGGTGAAGTATACCCAACTTAGCATTTGCGGTAATTGCCTGCGTGTGAACGACCGTAATTTTCCTAACCTGAAACAGGTGATTGAGAAGCAGGCAAAGGATGCCGTGATACCCGAGCCGAGTCTGTATGTAACGCAGGACCCTTATCCGAACGCATACTGTATAGGTTTTCGCCACCCTTACACCATCGTTGTGCACTCAAGTCTTATTGAGTCCTGTACTCAAGAAGAGGTCGAGGGGATCATCGCACATGAGGTCGGGCACGCCGTATTCGGCCATCCAAAATTGTCAACCGTATTATTCGCACTGCAAAGTTCGGCGTTTAGCTTCTTCTATTTACCTGTTATATGGATCTTCAACATCTGGCAGAGGGCGACGGAGTACACCGCTGATCGATGCTCGGTGGTTCTTATCGGCAACCCACGACATCAGGTCACCGCGCTCATCAAGTTGCATACCGGACCAAAATTTTTCGATCAGATCGATGAAGAGGCACTCCTGAACCAATCTATCGACTTGAATCGTTCCATCCACGGGACTCTGGCTGAATTCCTCTTCGAGCACCCGTTCCTGGTGAACCGCATCTCCAGTATCCTATCATTTGCAAAAGAAAACCACTACACCTACCGTGATGGGTCAATTGTATTTTGTGAAAATTGCGGTCTGAGGCTGGAGAAATCTGCAATGTTCTGTGAAGGGTGCGGACATCCGATCGCATAAGATCAACCTCCTGCCTGAAGCCATAAGCAGCATGCTTGTAAGTTGCATTTCCCTTTTCTATCCCCGGGTCTTCCCTAAACGAGCACAATCGTTATTGGGCGCATACCTCATATTCTCTCATGAATGTTTTTCATGCTCGCCCCGAGGCAATTTCCTGAGATTGCACCGCTGAAGCAGGAACTGCTGATAGGTGCAGGTGCCAGCGTCGCCCTGATCGTTGCAGCCATCTCATGCAAAAGATAACAGTGGTGATACAGACCGGGCGGCTCCATCCGAGATACTGAGATCATCGATGCGGCAAACCGGGCGAATATCGCGATGATCTTCACCGGCGTGCGGCACTGAGGCGTGCGAGAATCCTTTTTCAACCGGCCAGGCTGCATCCCGAACGCTCATACCCGTCTGCATCTACCATGAAGATCGAACAAGTCCGAAGGAACAGGAAGCAGTTCCTTGACCTGCTGCTCGCAGGCGATGAGCAGGAATCCATGATCGAGACCTATCTGGACCGCGGGGATATGTTTGTTCTCTATGACCGGGATTTGGTGAGCGTCTGCGTGGTGACGCACGAAGGCGGCGGCATCTATGCGTTGAAGAACATAGCCACGTACGAGGAGGGACCGGGGACAGGGTTACGGCGGGCGGCTCCTTGAGCATATCCTCGACCACTACAGAGGCAGGTGCCGCGTCATGCTCGTCGGCACGGGGGACTCCCCCGTATCCTCCGGTTCTACGAGCGATGCGGTTTTATCGTATCCCACCGGGTCGAGAACTTCTTCCTCGACCACTACGACCACCCGATCTTCGACTGCAGCGGGCAGCCCGTCGATATGATGTACCTCAGAAGAGAGTTCTGACGATTCTGCCGGATCGCGATGCCCGGGGCCGGAAGAAATCTCCCTTGTTGCGTAATCCCGGACATCGTTGAATCCCCCGAGATCGAATCGTCTGCGGGATTATCCGCTTATTATCGTCTCACGAAAAGTCGCGGATGGGTAATGATGGCCATCTTTCGCGGCATCTCATGAGGCAGTGTCGCCCTTCCAAACAATTATATTCCCCGCCTTCTCTCCGGACTCAAAGGTGGTTATGCATATGGACTATGGCAACCTCATATCCCGGTCGGTTGAATACACAAAAGGCGC
>Ga0209312_1003193_pt1 | contig 10072 bp, 5 predicted proteins | sample BioC13SIPDNA_4_FD_185744 | JGI IMG/M metagenome (GOLD analysis project Ga0209312, IMG submission 185744) | Anaerobic biogas reactor microbial communites from Washington, USA - Biogas_R1_B C13 SIP DNA (SPAdes) (version 2) | ecosystem: Engineered > Bioreactor > Anaerobic > Unclassified | place... | reverse complement strand
GAATGCGGAATTCTGCAAGGTCTTCCACATGCATGCCAACATTGGCGGCGCCCTTCATTAGCCGGGCCAGCTCGTCCTTGTGGTTATCCAAAGCAAGATGAAGGAACTTTATGCTTAGTTCGTCTTCATCTTTTGCCTGCAGTCCGGCCAGGAGATTCGCGAGCGCAAATTTGCCAGAGGCGAAATGAATCCTTTTCAACGAGGCCCGTCCGTGGCCTGAGGAGGAAATTAACGGCACACAGACGGTTTCGCCATCAAACTGATATTTGTTGGAAGTCAGCCATTTTTCAGCGGTCACAATCAGCGGGTATGGGCCAGGCGGGGTTTTTGTACTCGACGACACGCCTTTGGTTATTGTGCAAATATCAGCCAAGCGAACTTCTCTGATTCCTCCCGCGACACCCACGGGGCGATACCGCGAGCCCGACAGGTTGCAATCGCCCGCGAGAACTTCGTTTCGGTTTGCCAGCCATGAGTGAGGCGAAAGCGAGCCCCCGCGATAATAGGCTGCATAGTCTTTAAGAACAAGGGGCAGATCATTGTTGTCGGTTGGAGTTCGTTTGATTCCCAGACTCATGCCGATTTGCCGCACATCCGAAAAAATGATTTCGGGGCGCGATTTCGCGGTTCGTTTATCGAGAATCAGTATCGAGGTTTTGACGCCTGAATATGGCTGGAACACACCGGATGGCAGGGAGATTACACCAACCAACGCTTCCTTAATCAGGGTTTCGCGGAGTTTTCGATATGCAGTGCCGCCTTGGAATATAATGCCCTCCGGGACAACAATTCCCGCCCGGCCGCCTGGCGTAAGATGTTCAAGCATATAGTCTACGAAGAGGACTTCGGAACGCTTGCATTGTACGGAGAAACGATTGTGGGGCTTGATGCCACCTTTCGGTGACATAAAGGGTGGATTTGCAAGGATGACATCGGCGTACTCGTTCCAACGGTCTTGGCTGGTGAGGGTGTCGTACTCGAATATGTGCGGAGCCGGGAAGCCGTGCAGATACATATTCACGAGCGAGAGGCGGACCATATCGGGCGAGATGTCGTAGCCGGTAAAGTTCTGGGCGAGTCGTCCTTTTTCGTCGGGCGTGAGGGTGGAGTGTCCTTTTTTGTCCGCGTTGGCGCGGAGGATATGTTTGTAGGAAGAGATCAGGAATCCGGCGGTGCCGCAGGCGGGGTCAAGGACGGTTTCGGTTTTCTTGGGGTCAACAATTTCAACCATGAAATCAATGATATGGCGCGGAGTGCGGAACTGTCCGGCGTCGCCCTGCGAGCCGAGTACGGAGAGGAGATATTCGAAAGCGTCGCCCAACTTCTCGCTGTGGTCGTATGTGAATTCGTCGATTACCTTTAGAAACATCTTTAGGGTTTCGGGGTCGCGGTACGGCAGATAGGCATTTTTAAATATGTCGCGAAACAGGGGCGGGATGCCGGGGTTGGCGGGCATCTTGTCGATGGCTTCGGCGTATAGGTTCAGGGTTTCGTGGCCGCCGAGGCCGGAGCGCATCAGCTTGGCCCAGCCGTAGCGGGCGAAATCTTTAGCGAAGAATTTGCGCTTGCCGCCGAACTCCTCGCTCTCGGCGTCCATGTCATCCATGAACTTGTAAATGAGGGCGATGGTGATTTGTTCGACCTGGCTTTTTGGATCGGGCACCTTGCCGACGAGTATCTGGCGGGCGGTGTCGATTCGGCGTTTGGTGTCGGTGTCGAGCATGGGGTTCCTTTAGGCGATAAATAGGTTCAAGGAGACATAGTCCTTGATGTAATCGGGGATGAGAGCGCGGTACTTTTGGGGCACGGCCTTGAAGTCGCGGGTGGAGAAAACTGGATTGGTGGCCAAGTCGGTGAATTGCCTGCTCTCGATGATGTGCCGCACCTGGTCGCTGGTGACATAAGCCTTGAAGTAGGTCCGGAGCGCGGGAATTGCGTCGGATTCCTCGGGTTTGTAGTCGGCCAGGAACTTGGCGAATTCCTCTTCCAGCAGCTCGTCCTTGGTCTTGAAACGCGGGATGAGGCCAAATATCTTTTCGAGTATTTCGCGCAGTGTCAGGCGGCGGTCAAGGGCGACGGCTTGGCGCAGTTTTTCGAGGTTGTAGTATTCCTCGGGCTTGTCGAAGACCTCGCGGTTGACATAGTCAATGACGCGGTCCCACTGGCCGGTTTCGACAGAATGGGCGATGAAATCGTTGCCGCGCACGACATCCTCGAACTTCTCGAAGAACATGCGGTCGATCTTCATGCCCTCGACGCCTACCGCGGATTCCTTGACCATGGCGAGGATGTCGGTGCCGAGGTGTTCGTAGATGCCGCCGAACTGCCCGCCGCCACCGCCGCCGCCTTCCTTGCGTTTGCCTTGGGGCCGGGGCAGCTTGATCACTTCGTCGTACTTGTATTTTTCCTCGAAGTATTCGCAGTTGGCGAAGAAATCGAAGAGCTTGTAGGCGGATTTTTCGGGTTGTGTGATGGCGGCCTTGCGGGCCTCGTCGAAAAGTTGCTCGCGGAAGTCGTGTTTGCGGGTGCCGCGGCCCTTTATCTGGATGAAATCGGTGGGCGAGAAGACGGGGCGGAACAGGCCGAGGTTAAGAATGTCGGTGCAGTCATAGCCGGTGGTCATCATACCGACCGTGACGCAGACGCGGGTTTTGCTGGTCTTGTAGGCGGGATTGAAATTGCCAGAGCCGCCCAGGTTATTGTTGCTGAAATTGATGGTGAATTGCTGGGCGTCCTGCACCGAGGAGGTGACCTGCATGGCGAAATCGGACTGGTAGCGGCCGGGAAACATCCGGTCGGCCATCTGGTTCAGGATCTGGGCGAGCTTGCCGGCGTGATGCTGGCTGACAGCGAAAACGATGGATTTTCCGATTTCGCCGGTGACGGGATCGCGCAGGGCATTTTCCAAAAAGGTTTTGCAGAAAAGCTGGTTGGTGGCTTCGGAGAAAAACCGCTTTTCAAATTCACGCTGTTTGAAGGCTTCTTCCTCGTCTTCCCCTGTGTCGTCCTTGAGGGCTACGACGAAGCCTTCCTCGGAAAGTAGTTGGGTGGTGACATCGGTGCGAGCGTCCACGACGGTGGGATTGATCAGGAAGCCTTCGCGGACGCCGTCGAGGAGGGAATAGCGGAAGGTGGGTTGGCTGTTTTCGCAGCCGAAGGTGCGGTAGGTGTCGAGCAGGAGGCGGCGTTCGGCCTCGCGCGGGTCGCGGGCGGCTGCCTTGGTCGTGAAGCGCTTGAGATAGTCTCGAGGCGTGGCGGTCAGGCCGAGCTTGTAGCCGATGAAATAGTCGAAAACGGCGCGGGCGTTTCCCCCGATGGACCTGTGTGCTTCGTCGGAAATGACGAGGTCGAAATCGGTGGGCGAGAATAGTTGCTGGTACTTATTATTGGAAAGCAGGGATTGAACGGTGGTGACGACGATTTCGGCGCGGCGCCAATCGTCGCGGTTTTCCTTGTAGATCACCGTTTGGAAATCGGCGGAGAGCAGAGCGGCGAAGGCCTTTTTGGCTTGGTCCTCCAGTTCCAGGCGGTCCACGAGAAAAAGGACGCGCCGGGCGTTGCCGGATCGCAGGAACAATTTGATGACGGCGGCGGCGGTGAGCGTTTTTCCGGTGCCGGTGGCCATTTCAAACAGGAAGCGGTCTTTACCATCGCGGACGGATTGCTGGATCGCGTGGACGGCCTTCAACTGGTACTCGCGCAGGAAGCGCAGTTTGTTGGTCCGAATGTAGGCGGGCCGCTCGTCGGGGTTATTCCAAGCGGCCTCGGAGGCATAGCCGGGGCGCTGGGTCAGGACGATGTAATCGGCGGCCACCGTTTCCGAAAGCAGGCGCTGGGAATCGGGCTCGACCTTCTGGCAGCCCATGATGGAATCCGGCGTCGGAAACGATGTGATGAGGTACGGGTTTCCGCGTTCAAGATCCCAAAAGTAATGCAGATTCCCATTCGAGAGGATGACGAATCGGCAATTTTGCGAGCGGGCGTATTTGCGGGCTTGTTCCTTGGCCGACAAAGGATCGATTTTCTCCGCCTTGGCTTCCAACACGAGAATCGGGAAGCCCTTGGAGTCGAGCAGAAGGAAATCAATGAAGCCGCGGCGGGTCTTTTCGAAATTGTCGCCGAGAGCATCCAGATCGGTGGTCTTGATCGTGGCTCCGGATTCCAGGCGGATGTTGGCGGGCTTGTTTCCATCCGGGAAGAATCGCCAGCCCGCCGCTTCAAGCAGCTTGTTTATCTTGATCCGGGCTGTGGCTTCTTTCATCGGGCCGTTCCTGTCGCAACTAGCGACGGATTGGAGAATAGCGCTTAAATCGGGGAACCGTCAATTTGAATGCCAAGAACGGCCAAAATGAAGGCAAGGATTGGAGTTTTAAGACGCGCGCGCCCCCACCCGAAGCCCGCAGGGCGGAAGAGCGCGGCAGAACGCCGCGAAGAACCACGCTGGAAGCGTGGTGAACCCCGCCGATCTTCACGCCGAGGGCAACGCCCGAGGCGCAAGGCGAGCGAAGTCCCGACCTCGAAGAGAGTCGGGACGAGCGAGTTCCCCCCGCAGCCCAGCCGTGGACGCCGCAGGCGTGACGGCGGGGCGAGGAATGGCCAACCCCCGGCGCAGGCCGCGCCACGCCGCGCCAGCGGCGGGGCCGTGGCCGAAGCGGGGGCGGCCATCCCCGAGCGGCGCCCACGCGCCGCGAGGGTCCAGCGTAGCGGCGCGCAGCGCCGCGGCTAAAGGCTGCTAGGAAGGCCGAGGCCGCGGGGGGCAAGGAAGGTCGGGCGCATGGGGGGAACGCGGCGCAAGGGGGGAAGGACGGCGGCGGCATGGGGGGAAGCGCGGCCAAGGGGGGAAGGCAAGGCCGCGCAAAGGGGGGCTTGATCTAGCGTGGGCTATACGATAGACATCCTGGCATCGAGCAACTTAAACAGGGGCCACCACCCTTCGTAGCCCCGTAAACATTGGTCGAAACGATGTTTGCGGGGTTGTCGTTTTCAACCCCTAAAAAGTGCCAAGTGGCCACTTAGTGGCCACTTTTGCAGGACACTTGCGTTTCGGAGGCAGGGCATCGCAGAGGCCCATCAGGCCTTCCCTGGCGGGCGGAGGGGCTCCATGTCGTCTCCGTATTCCTCCTGGCCAGGGAGTTCTCTGGCGACCCGAAGGTGATGGAGCCCGAGAGATGCGAGAGGTGGGAGTGGCGCGACCCAGCCAAACTGCCCGAACCCCATTTTGAGGCCAGTCGCCAGGCCATTGCCTGCTACCTGGAGAAAAGGTTCTACCGGCAGGGGTGAACTGGGCCGTTTGGACTTCAAGTCCCTACGCCTTGCCGGATTCGCACTTTTTAGCGAAAGGAGTCCCATGCTTGCCTCCATCCATCGCCTCATAGAATCCGCCTTGGAACTCGACCATACCCTCTCTTTGATGGACAGAGAGACCATTTTGAATTGCTGCAGATCCCCGGCCAGATTCAGGGAGAGGGCCAAGGGGCCAGAGGAACGCCTGCTTCGGGTCTCGCAGGTAGTCCAAATGCTCGCCACCAGCAGGACGACCATCTGGAGACTCGCCAAGGCAGGAAAACTCCAGCCTGTTCCCATCGGAGACTCCACCAAGTTCAGGGAAAGCGAAGTCAGAGCCCTGATGGAGGGGAAAAAGCGTTCAGAAGACCAAGGCTGAATCTGGGGTCCTTGTCACTCCACAGGGGAAACCCAACGTTTCTGTCCCTGGCGTCCCTACGCATGGACGATCTCGCACTTCGGTGATAACACGGCTTCATGAATATTACCGAAGCCCCTGAAGTTGCCCCACCTGCCTCCCAGATCCCCGTTACAAGCCGTTACCAGCCCCAAGACGCCCCAACGGACGGGTATGGGCGGAATTTGGACAGGGTGAGGCTCCTGATGAGGCTTTTCGGACTGACCATTTCCGAGGTCGCCAAGGCTGGAGGGGTCTCAAGGCCGTATTTGAGCAGGGCTCTGGGAGGGAGCCTTCAGCCAAGTCCCGTATTCTGGAGGCGTCTGGAGGAAAACCTGGGGAGATTGGTTGACCAGAGGGGCTCCCAGTTCTTTCAGATTCCTGTCACTGCTTGCGAAGGGGACTTGGCGGAGGGACTTGGGGGCCGAAGGGGCGGGCAATGGGAACGCTGCTTCGGAAAGTGCAAAAATACCACCACTTTACAGCGGATGACAACGGCGTAGGCCATCGGGCGACAGGGCGAGAAATGGCCAATCTCACCGGGAGAGAAACCACCCTCTGGTAAGTGCATCGTTGTACGTCTTCACACTGAATCCAGGAAATCGTTCCGTCAGAAGACCGATGGCTTGCTGATCCGGAATACTCTCACGACGCGCCTTTTCGCCGATCTCATAACACTTTTCGGCCAGATCACAGCCGCGCATGTAGGCTTCGACAAGATCATCCCAGTTCACGGATGGGAATTGCTCGTGAAGTTTTCCTTTCGCATCCGCATGCGATGTTGCTGTGTACGCTTTCTTGGCAAGTTCGTACGCCGCATCAAGAATATCGGTAGTCACTTTCATCGGCGGCCTAGTAGTGATAGATGGCCCGAATGACATCAGAGTTCAGGTCCAAGAGGGGTTCTTCTATCGTTCGGAACGTTCTGGATGGATCTGCTCCCTTGATAAACGCATTAATTCTACCCGACGCACCTTCTGCGAATGGAGTAGATGCGCGTTGCCAGATCAGGTCTTGCTGGGCTCGGGTGAATCCACTGAGGTTTTCAGACAGATAACGCCCGCCCTGTGTCATTTCGATCGTCATCCCGCCGGTGCGTTCGGCAAACGCGGTTGCACGCGCTCCTTGCCCTGGGCCCGAGTAAAATACCGCACCATTTCGCGGGGTACTGAAGTCAAGGGAGTCAACCGTCTGAAGCATGGACTCGAAGGCCGATGGACTCTTTGCGACGGCGGAGCCCATCGGTTGATTACCCAATCTGCCAAGCAAATACAAAGCTGCGATTTGAGACCCGACATAGCCGGAGCGATAAGCCCATGATCGATCTTCGCCCCCGCTCATGGCAACAGCTGCGTCCTGCAAGCCCGCTAGTTGCCCGCCATAGACATCGCTGGCGTATTCAGAATCGATACCCCAGGTGATGGCGTATCCAAGGCTACCGCCCACATCCCACGTCAAGTTCCCAATGCCGTATGCCGTATTTCGCAATCTCTCTGCTTGATCGCCATAAATCCACTCGGCTAGATCATAGTCAAAGAGGCTGACTGCACCATATCCCAGGCTTCCGCCAACGTCCCAGAAGAGTTGGCCTGTGCCAACCGCCAAGTCCTTCAATCCGGTGCCTGTGCCCTTGGCCAACCGACCATCGGGATCGATCCTTGTCAGAGGCATCGCCCGTCCATAGACATAACGGTTTGGACCGTCCGCAAATCCGAAGGGGTCCGCATTGATGAATCGTCCAATTTCCGGGTCATACCAACGGTGGGTGAAGTATACCAATCCGTTTTCGGACTCGACCCGCTTGGAGCTAAATCGCCACGGATTGCCGATGGCCGACTCGGACAAGACCGAATGCCCTGGGCTCAAAATCGTTTCCCGCCCGAAAGCGTCATACCGATAATATTCGGCGACTGTTCCCGTCGTACGATTCAGAGCAACGACCACGTTTCCGCGATGGTCGTGAATCGGGACATAGGCCGACCATGCGTCCGTCGCGTTGGTTCGTGTTTCGAACGCCACCGTTGCCCCAACCTCATTCCCCAAGCCGGCCCCCAGTATGCGAAGCTGCAGAAGCCGGTTTGTCCCGTCGGCAGCGCCAATCTCGTTCTCTCCGTCCCAGAGGAATCGTTGCACGGAAGCCGTGACTCCATTCGTTGTGACAACCTTTGAAATCAACCTGTCGAATGGATCGTAACCGTAGTCAACTCGCACGAGGTCTGCGGTCGGACTGGATTTTGTCATGGAAACAAGCCTGTTCAAGGCGTCATAGGCGTAGCCGAATACCGTGGCATTGCTCCCGTTAAGCGTTTTTTGAACCAAGTTGCCATTCCGGTCGTAGACATAGCTGGCCCGAGTTGCCGATGCATAGGAAACCGTGACCGTCTTGGCGTTTGTCAGGCTGTTGGTCGTCGTTGCAGTTGCGACAATCGCATGGTTGGCTCCGTCCACCGGGATGTTGAGCCCCCTTAGCCCCGCATCAAGATATTCCCAAGTCCCGTTCGTATTGATCGTTGCTGGCAAGGTGCTCCCGCCATCGAGCTTCAGAGACACGGTAGAAACTTCCTCGGATAGCTTCGTCGGCCCGTAGAGTCCCGACACTGGTACACGGATTGAGCCGGTCAGCACGTTTGTTGAGGCATTCTGAATGAGCAGTTCGTTGAGATTGTTGTAGGCAAAGACCGTTGTTCCTCCGTCGAGTGCAAGGCGGTTCCCGATAGAGTCGTGTACATAGCTGCGAGACGCGCCGCCCGCTTCGGAAGCCAGTTGATAGAGCCCATCGTAGGTGTGGACAAAGTTCAGCACGGAGCCGGGATCGGCGACCGTGAAGTTCTTGAGATTCCCCGCCGGGTCATAGCCACTCGTTCCGCTGGCCACAGTCTGGGTCCAAGCGGGACCGGAAATCAGCATCCGGCGATTCATCGAATCGGTTTGGAATGTCTGCGCCTGACTGCTTGCCAGCGACACCCCCAGGATGTTTCCAGCGAGATCGTTGCTCGTGTAGCTGTGCTGATAAGCCAAATTGCCGGACACACCTAAACTCGTCACATTTGTCATTCGCCGAACCGCAGCCATGAAAGCCGAGTTGTAAACATAATCCACAGCGTTGCTTCCGGGGAGAAATTCCCGCGTCTTCCGTCCTGCACGGTCGTATGCGTACTCGACCCCAAGTCCCGTGGCCTGCGTTTCCGTCTTTATGCGATTGTACTCGTCGAACGTCCGGGTCGTGTCCCGATCGGCTACGACATCTTGAACGCCAAGAAGGTTGTTGTTGCCGTCATAGGTGTATCGATAACGAATCGAATTGTCCGAGGAAATGAGGTTTTCCAAGCGATCTCGTGCGTCATAGAAATGGGAAATCTCGACGCCATTTGGATTTTTCTGCAAGTACAGTTGCCCCACATCGTTGTAGATATAGCGAGTCGTCCGTTCGTCGGCACTGCCAAGGGCTTCGGTCATGATTTGGGGCCGATTGCGACTGTCGTATGCCCATCCGGTCGTTATTACGCGGTTCGATCCCGTAACCGTTTCAATGGCTCTGGTCCGATTTCCGTTGGGATCATAGCGGTATTCGGTCAGCCGAAGGAGTCCGTTAGTCATGTTGCGATGTTCAACCGTCGTTTCCCGTCCGAGAGCATCGCGAGCGGTCGCGACATGGTTGGTCAGCGGATCGGTAACTGTAGTCTTGAGGCCAGTGCCGGAATAATCGTAGGCAATGGTTGTCCGGTTGGTCAGGGCGTCCGTCACGGATATGAGGTTGTTCAACGCATCGTATTCGCTGATCGTTGTCGCTCCGCTGCTGGCTGCCGCTGGAAATACCCGAACTGCCGTCCGATTACCTGCTGCGTCATAGGCGTACTCGGTCTTGAGAAATGTTGTCGCACCCGAATCTTTAACGGTTTCGGAAGTCACTTGTCCAAGATTGTCATAGGTATAGACGGTCGCAGCATAATCCGTGGCGTTCGTTCCAAACCATACTCGTCGCTCGGCGACTTGGCTCAAGTCGTTGTAGATGTATTGGGTCTGCGCTCGTGTGGCCGTTGAACCTGGGCCATACTCATAGACAAGGCGTCCTGCCCCATCATAGGCATAGCTCGTCGTGTTCGTATTGGCATCCGTCTGCGCCAGGACGTTGAATGCATTGTATGCTGTCGAATATCGGGCAAGAAGAGTGCCAGATGAAGAATACACCGAACGATTCGTCGCGCGGTCAAGCAGGTCATAACCATACTCAGTATAAGATCCGTTCTGGGCGACGGATTCAACAAGTCGTCCGGGCATGTCGTAGGTGTATGCCTCCTGCGTATCGTCCGGATAGAAAACGGCCGTTTTTTGTTTTCTCGCATTGTACGCATAGGTCGTCAGGTTGCTGTTTGCATCCACCAACGCGGCAAG
>Ga0209312_1003178_pt1 | contig 10108 bp, 7 predicted proteins | sample BioC13SIPDNA_4_FD_185744 | JGI IMG/M metagenome (GOLD analysis project Ga0209312, IMG submission 185744) | Anaerobic biogas reactor microbial communites from Washington, USA - Biogas_R1_B C13 SIP DNA (SPAdes) (version 2) | ecosystem: Engineered > Bioreactor > Anaerobic > Unclassified | place... | reverse complement strand
GTCCCGAACTTCGGGAGTATTTATTTTTTCAAACAGGTCGTCCAAAGATAACAGTTGTTCCTCTACCAATTGGCCCAGGCTGCTGGCCAGCTCAGCCCGACGCTTGGGGAGCAAGCCATGCAATTCAAAAAATAGAAGGTTAACCGGCTGCCGCGGCCAAAATAACATTCTTATGGCTACTACATTGGTAAGATAACCAATCAGGGCACTGACCAGAGGAATGAGAATAAATTTGTACATCTATTTCACCCTAAATCAAAGGCATAATACATTACTTAAAGAATATATCAAATTTTATAGGTTGTCGCAATAAAATTGGGGATAGCCAAGAAACCGGAGGGAGGGAAAAAGTTAACAGACGCGGATAACGCGGATCGGTAAGGATTTACGCGGATTTTTTCAAACATACCCATAGGCCATACGGATGCGCTCTACGTCGCTATTAAGGGAGCTGAAGGACACTGATAACTATGAAATACACTAATGTATTAATTTATCATCTTTTTAACTCCGTATTCTCTAATATGTAACCAGATTAGGATTTTTGCAGTAAAATTAATTTCAATTATAATAAATCCTCGTAATTCCCTGTAAAATCCGCGGTTTCCGCGTCTATAATCTGGAATGTTTTAGTGTTTATGCTGATCTTTGCTTGGAGCATACTGATAACAACGTTCACAGCCGGGGCACTGGCTGATTTTTTCCTTGAAAACACTTTTTATCATTTCTACCGGTTCACTGTTAAGATCAGCAACGTTATGAAGAATTATTTTTCGTGGGGCTATAGTGATGAGGATACTTATTAGCACATCATCCAGATTGATTTCGTCCATTAGCATTTCATCCAGGTAGTAATTAATATAATTCTCTTCAATTTTTGTTCCCTGGCCGTCCCAGAGATAAAAAATACCATTAGCCCCCATCATAAGATTAACTTCATATATTTTGGGGGCCTGGGTGTCTACAAAATAGCGCAGCAAATTGATAAAATCATTATATTCCTTTTGATTACGCAGTTCTTCCAGGGCTACTTCCACGGCAAATTTTAATTCAGTAAGATAATCCTGCATGCAAAAGTTTATAAAGCCTTCTACATTTACGGTAAAATTAGTGCTGATATAGTCTAACAAACGATGAGTAATCCGGTTTTTTCTACTGAAGTTCATTAACAAATTCAAACTTTCATTATCATGGCATTTCTGCAAAAACTCCGCCGCCCGCTGACGTACACTATTACGTTCTTCCACCGACAGGTGACGACAGCTGCGCATTATTTCTCTGCGCAATAATTTATCTTCCCAATCTTTTACAATATGCTCAGCCAGGATTTCAGATATTTGATGTTTAAAAATATGAACAACATCCTCATTTCGAAAAACACCACCCGCCTGGTTGCCTTCCAGGCGCAGGGTGACCAGATTTATATTACCTTCCAGCTCTTTACAGGATAGAGTTGGATGGTATCCTCTTTGTTTAATCCAGTGTAAACGATCGTTATAATTACAAAGCAGCGTATCTATATTAATATCAGTTAACACTTGAAATTCGTATAACATGAAAAATGGCCTCCACTAAAAAGATACTTTATTATATGTTTGGCAGTTTTTCATTATTCAAACGTAGAGGCCATGAAAAAACTGCTTTATAAAAGATTTTTTACCATAACCAGGTACGAAAATAGGCATAATTACAAATTTGTTTTGTTATAGTCCTGAATTTACAACTAGATTAATTTTTAGAGTAAGAGTGAGGGGTTAGGGGTTAGGGGCGAAGCGTGATGATTATAGGGGCAGACCCATGTGTCTGCCCGGACGAGCCCAGAATGTCGTTAATGACAAGGTTATAGGAAACATACAGAAAATCCCCATGATCCTACCTCCTACCTTCTACCTCCGACATACGTTATTGTAGGGGCGAACCCATGTGTTCGCCCGGCCAACCAGTAGCCCTGCTAAATTACCATGTAAGTTGTAGAGGCCAGATAATTTCATGTAGGCCTGTGTAATGAGATGTGCTATTCATTTGGCGAGGCATTAAGCAGCTTCCTCTCCAATGAAAACTGCTGAGAAACCGGATTATACTGAACCATATCTACTGCCACCAAACCCGAACGTGGCACCAGGTAAACAATAGCTGCCGAATAGGAAATGCCCTTCTCCGAATATAGACCGCGTAAACCTGAGGCCCCGGTAGTCCCAGGGTTAACCAAAACCCCATCTGGGCCTTCCTCTATTCTGATACGATGGTCGTGCCCGGCCACCACCAGGCCGGCCAGCGGGATAAGTTCTTTTCCTAACCTGGATTCATGTACTACCAGTATGTCGGGCCGACCCTGGGCCAGTACCGCCTCCTCTATCCTGGCCATCTGCTTTTTATAAGCTTCCTCTTCCTCCTCCGGACTTTCATACTCTACAGCCGGTACTGCCGACAGCGGGTGAGCGAAACCTAGAACCTTAACATCTTTAAGGGTAAACATCTGCCCGTCTAAAACACGGCTATCAGGCAGACCAGCAACAAAATTAATAGTTTCCGGACTATCGTGATTCCCGGCCACAAACAACTGGGGTACACCTACTGCAGCCAATTCCTGAGTAGCTCCAGTTTCCAGCTGAGAGCCCATATCAGTTAAATCACCCGCATTTATTAAAAAGTCCACCTTAAAACGGGCCGCCAAGCTTTTACATAATTCAATTCCTACCGGGTTAGAATGCAAATCACTGACCAGCAACACCTTTACCACTTCACCCTGTTCCTCCGGATTAGCCATAACCATCAGGCTATCAGCACTGGAAAAGAGCAAACCCAGATTGGAAACAATTTGCCGGGTTTGATTGCGAATCTGGTTTAAATCAGTCAGCGAATCACTGGCAAATTTCATTGCCGCCGGAGCCATGCTAAGGACCCCCTTATACTCCGGCTCATGAAAGGCCGCCGTATCATAGGAACGAAATACTCCGGCCAGAATTAATAACAGTATCAAGGTAGAGGCAGTGGTATAAAGTAAAGACTTGAGGAAACCGGGACGCCAGAGCAAAAAGACCAAAAAAAAGGCACCCAGAAATGCCACCCCTACCTGGCGCAGGGCAAAAGCAGTTATTTTGTCGCGGGCACTGGTCTGCAGCTGTTCTACCAGTTGTTTCTGATCCGGTGGGTTATCTATGTGAGACTTGAAGGTGTCGCTTCTTATCTGTTCCAGGCTAATAACCAGTATCACCGGTCCCTTATGAGTTTTAGCTTCAACTACGCCAAAAGGAGGAAAATGCAACTCGGTTATTCCGCTGCGGCCTGGAGTTAACCCGGCTTTAAACTCAATGCCTTCAAGCTCAAAGGTAGTAGTCCCCAACAGCCAAACCGCCAGTATAGCCCCAACTAGAGCAGTTACAAGAATGGCAAACATTTTCACAAAAAATAATGTTCTTGGATTAAACTCTGCCTCTTGAGCCAACCTCACCAGAACTCCCCCTATTTCAATCTCCTCTGATACCTTTGTATTCCGCCATACCAGGCCTGTTTGTACAATCTTTGCTTATAGTATAACATGAGGTTAAACCTTGACTTGCTGGAGACTTTTCCTAAAATCATCGCAAAGGAGGTTTGGGCAGTGGACTATCTAGAATTAAAAGTCTTCTTCCGACAGCTAGACCGTGCCTTTTTTATTGATAATAAAAATAAAGAATATGCCTACCTGGATACACCTCTGCCCATTGGTTATGAGCAGACCATTTCCCAACCCAGCCTGGTTTTAGAAATGACCTACCTGCTGGCACCCGACAAAGAGTGCAAAGTGCTGGAAATCGGAACCGGTTCCGGTTATCAAACGGCCCTGCTGGCCGAGTTTTCAGGCCAGGTTTATACCGTAGAAAGAATTAAAGAACTGGCGGAAAAAGCCCGCGAAAAGCTAACTCAACTGGGATACTCCAATATAGCCTATAAAATTGGGGATGGCAGCCAGGGTTGGATAGAAAACGCCCCCTATGACCGCATAATAGTCACCGCTGCCGCTCAGGAAATACCGCCGGAACTTATAAAACAGCTAAAACCCGGTGGGAAAATGGTAATACCAGTTGGCCCCCCGGGTATACAGGAACTACTCCTAATTACCAAAGATCAGGCTGGAGAAATAAACCGCCAAAGCGTGGGTGAGGTAAGATTTGTGGAGATGAAAGGCAAATACGGGTGGAGCGGAAGATAGAAAAGCGGGCGGGTCATTGTTACGGACCCCGTTTTGGAGATCGATAGCTCTAAGGCTCGTAAGCCCCGAATCACTAACCCCTCTCTTGATCCCCTCCAGAGTCATAACAAGGGGTTTGCCATTTCATTTAAAAAAGGCTCAAATAATAGCCGATTTACAGTAAATCAATAAATTCTTCTACCGTAAGACCTGCCTGGTCTAGAATAGATTTCAAGGTCTTCGGAGGTATAATCTGCCTGGCATGAACCGGTATGGTAACTACCGAAGGGTTTTCTGGATGCATCATATAATGATGACTACCTCGAATCCCTTTGTTAACGAATCCGGCACGAGCTAATGCCGCAATCGCTTCTTTTCCTGTTATTCTAGGCAACCTAGGCATGGGATATCTGAACCTCCAAAACCTCAACATCGCTATCCGGGATGTCTAAACCTTCGGCCTCTAACACCTCAAGAAAACCCTGGATAGCTTCCTGTATTCTAGCCAATGCCTCTTCCCGGGAAGCCCCAAAGGAAACGCAACCGGGCAGAGAAGGAACATAAACATGATAAGCCTGCCCTTCAGGATCCCATTCCATAATGACTTTAAAGCTCCTCGTCATCTAACGCTTCCTCCTCATTTAACGTCATTAGTTAAATCAAGTATAAATTATCTTCAAAATAGATTACTCCACGTCTTCAAGTTCCAATATTAGTATATCAAATTAATCTGGTTTTTGTCCCAATGCCCTGGAAAGCGGGCCGGGTCCTGCCAAAATCAATTGTAACTGACCCCACAAAGGATTTGCAGCCTGGTAACTGGACTCGCCTGCATACTATTCCACAGCTTTTTGCAACAACATTTGGCTATTCCCGTAAAAAGGTACGTCGGCTTTTTCGAAAACACTGGCCGGTAATGTGGTCAATTCATTTATATTGCCAATCGGCACTAAAACCATTTTGGCTCCATTGTCTGACAGGAGTGTAACCTTGTCGGCAAAATGTAGGGATTGCTCAATGGCACCTCCGATAGAAAGATTGCCCAGGACTGATAATCCAGCTTTCAAGTTTTTATTATAAATAGCAGAAATAATGGCTACATATACTGCCGAGCCAATCCCCTCGCTGATATAGGCACCCAGCAAGTTGCTTATCTGGATATTTAAATCATAGCCTTTTAAAGAGTGCTGTTCGGTAAGAATACTCTTTTCGTTGGCTCGCAAGTAATTGTAAGTATTTTTAATGTTTTCCTTAACTTCGCTATTGTTGGTTCCAGTAATATTCAGCTTGCCGCTGCCTTTTATAGCTACCACTTCAATTTTAACCAGTGCATTGGTATTCCCATCACTGGTAGCAGTGTAGCAAACTCCCGGGGGCAATGGATTTCTTTCAATTAGGTCGCTCCCCCGTTCTTCGGGCAAACTGACAAAGAACTCTTCCTGGGTTTCCTTATCTATGTATGAAAAATTGGTATCCCAGAATTCCATGCCGCCGATGCGTTTCAACTGTTCCTTAACCCGTCTTCGCATTTCCAGGGCTACCACCAAATATTCCCGGATATCCTCTTTAATAAAATCGCCGTCAGGATGTAATAGTTTTATAAAACCGGAAACGGTTTTACGAACCGATTTGGAATCTCTCTGTTTTAAGTGATGTCCCAGGGTAAAATACTGGTCCATTACTTCATAATAGGTCGTTTTGCGCTGAGCTTTGAGTATCTCCGAAAAGAAATCGGTACTGAAACCATAATGGCGGGTGAAATTATCCGGGCTGAATTTGCTTATTTCCCAACCGGGCAGGTACAGGTTAATCCTGTCCAAAAACGCGGTATCGTGATTAACCTCATCCGATAACGGGCTAAACAAATGGGAGGTTTGTAAAACGGTTTCAACCGGCTGATTAATATTGCCATTATAAATAACCGACGCATGGCCGGCAATCTCACCGGTCTTACCCCCGCGGGAAAATGAACCCGATTCCATATAATCTTTCATCAAGGGAACAGCATCTCTATCTTTAAATAATTTGTCGGTACTCTCGTCAAAACAGATAGCATCCCACTCCCCTACTGAGCCAACTCGTCCGGTAGTGTTATTGACAAAGAGCTGGGCTACTGTCCCCTGGCCACCGGAAATCAGCAGGGCATAAGGAGTTATCTCTTTATAAATATAGGATTTACCGGAAGAACGCGGCCCCAATTCCACCATGTTAAAGTTAGCTTCTACCAGTGGTATCAATCTCATCAGCAAAAGGGTCTGCTTCCTATCATCCAGTCCTTCACTGCCTGGTTCATAACCCGCACTTCTTAAAAGCAGGGTCTTCCATTCATCTTTGCTAAACTCTTTTCTTTTGGCAGCCAGCTTACCGGCATCATAACTGGAAAGTTGGATAGGGTTAATTTCTTTGACCACAAAAGGATAAACGGTTGAGCCAATGCTTATCATAGGGTCATATTCCATGTCGATAATAGCCCAAATGCCACCCAATAACATTTTTTCATGTTTTTTAACCAGCTCGTCAGATATATTAGCCCTTTTTATATTGCTGTTACTGATATTGGCCCAATAACGATCTCGCTGCGGGTCAAGATCAACCGATATTTTATCAATAATTTTATAGCGTCCTTTTTCCCTCAGCTTTGATTGAATTAAACTGCTTTCTTCAGGGATTACATAATGATCGCGCAGAATACTTTTAACATTCTCCATGCCGATGTTTATTTTTTGCTCATCTTCAGTACTGCAGGTATTGGCCAGTAAATATTCCAGTACAAAAGTAGGCACGTTGGCACCGCCTTTTATTAAAGGAGCCAAATCTTTTCTGACTACATATCCCCGAAAATGTTCCAAAGCCTTTTTGTCCAAATTATCTATCATAAAATCCTCCCATTATAACAATCCGCCCAGGTCGCGGACGCTGGATTTTTTAATAGTTACAATATCTAATTGCTCCTGGGTTTCAGCATCTAATAAAACTGCTTTTAAGGCCTGCCGTTCATCAAAAGTAAACTCTACCGTTTCAGTTTTGCCGGGTTCCATATTGATTATATTACTACTACCGCAATTAACATTGTCATCATAGAGTAGTATCTTTACCTTGCGTTTAAAGGCAAACAAATCTGCAGCGCCAGTATCAGCCTGCAGCTTAACAACGAATATTTCACCTGCTACCTCCGCTAACTCAGTTTTATTGCTTATGGCTACTTCTAAACTGGAAGTGGCAAAGCCATCTTTATGGAAAACAAAGCGGGGTAAGATGATTTCCTGGGGAGTAAATCCACCATGGGCAAAGCCATAGGCCCCTTTGGATTTGAAGGGCCGGTGACTTTTCGCCGCACATACATATTTGTATTCTCCATAAGGTTTCTCAAAAATAAGCCAGTCGGGATTATCGGGTTTATCCTGGGTGCGGATAAACCGTTCATGGACATCTTTATTTCCACCGGCATCAGGGGCTATTTTATCAGCTTCATCCAATAAGCCGGTCAAAACAAACCCGTGATCAGTTACCAAATGAACCTCTTTATAGCCCATATTCAAGAGTTGGGCAATTTTATCCAACAGTACCTGCTCAAATTCTGCAAAAAGTTTAAGAGCACCCTGCTGCAGTGTCTCCCCGGCATAATCAATATCTTTGTAGTTAAGTACCAGATAATCAGCTTTTTCACCATAGCTAACTGCTTCCAGGTTCTTATAAGTAATAGCTTTGCCACTGATTTCGCTAAGCTTTTTTTCCCGGTCTTTATGCTGGGCCAGCACTTCATTATTGCCCACATATAACGCGCTCATATTATGTTCCGTTTCCGATGGCAGTCCGGCTAACATAGTCTGTTTGTCTACCTTGAACTTATTTGCCAAAGCAGTGGCAACATAATCGGCAATTTCATAGCGGATACCATCACCCACAATAACAGCTGTTCCAGGTTTAGCATTTTTAAATAAATCAGGTAAATAACACTGCTGGTCTGACTTATATTGGTGGGCATATTCAAACCACTTCTGCAGCAATTCATAATTGAGGCTCTCATAATATTCCTGCAGCGGGCGAATAATACTTTTATCTGATAAAAAAACGGTATACAGATTACGGATAGCCCGATCCACCTGGGCAAAATGGTTGGTATAAAAACCTACTACCTGGTCAAAACTGGAGCAGGCAGTCAAGGGTTGGTTATCAAATTCCATCAGGGTGGTAAAATCCTGCCACCAGGTGGGGATAAAACGCTTTACTCTGGTGTTTTTAGCCCGGGCTCTTATCGCATCCAGCTTCCCGGATACATACGGCTTATCTCTTAAATGTCCGGTAAGCTGCTGCAGGGCTTTTTGATCCAGATCGGCAAAACAATGGTCGGGATGAGCCGCCCAGGGGTCTACCGAACTATCCAGATTGTAATTGGCAACATAATTCATCAAAGAGGGACTGTAGGTTTCGCTATCAGCCCAGCGATGATAGATTGACAAGAGGTCAGCCTTAATATCATTATAGGCCAGGCCATCCAGCAGTTTACGGGCTACTTCCTCAGCTAATGTTTCAGGTGGCTTGGTCATATAAGGCTGATTTAATAGTTGAAATACTTTGGTTTCAAACATGCGGCGGATGTCGTGCTCCAGATCTGCAATATAAGCTTCAGGATCATCAATAAAAGGTATCAATGCATCCTCCAGATCAATCAAATCCTCCAGGTTTTGCAGAATCTTCTTCCACCAGGCCAGGTCTTTTTCTGCTCCTATTTTACCTGCGGTTAAAAGAGTGGCATCATCCAGCTGCACCTGCAGCCCGGTATGGGAAAAAAGTTTCTTTCTTAGCCAGCTCGCCGGCTCGCTGAAATCCAGACAGCCGTGGGTAAAACAGTAGTCCAGTAAAAAGCTGAGCTTATCCTGTTCCCGGCTGACATAGAATACTACCTTATCTGATTTATGCCGGGTTTCAGCTTCATAACGCAATAACAGTTCTTCTTTGACTGTTTGCCATGGCTCGGTTAAATTGCTATCAGTCCTGAGCAGGGTGTATCCCTGTAACTCCAGTAATGGCAATAAAAAGCCATACTGAGACCTGGGGTCTAATATGACTACCCGCCCCCGTTTTTTTATAAGCTGTTCAATATCTTCTAAAAACCATTGATTAGTCATTACCAGTCCGCCTTTAAGTATTTATCTAACTGCCCGGCAGTAAGCACTTCACTACGCAATAAGCCTTTCTTTTGAAGGGGAGCAATATTTTTACCTACCCCGTCATCCAACTGGGGATCGTATCCTTCAGCTATAAGCTCATCTATCTTACTGGTAAACCCGATGATTTCCTGCAACTGCAGGCGAATCTTTTCTTTTTCATTTTGGGCCTGGGCGGTGTTGCTATCGCCCAATTGAATCTGGCGAAACTCCAGGCTTTCAACCCGTTTACTGAGGTAGCGGGTTTTGAGTTTAAACAGGCTGTCCCGGTTCCATTTATAGATGATTATATAGGCTTCAAAACCCTGCTGAGGACCGCTGTTCAGGTGCCAGATAAAGGGGGTTTTGGGCAGGTACATGAATAGATTGAGGTGATTACTCAAGTCTCTAAAAAAATGATGCTCCAGGTATTCATTGACAGGTCGGCCTAAAAGTTCATCCAACTGGCTGAACTGTGCTGAAGTAAAGCCGTTATTTAGGCAATAATGCTCCAAACGATCCAACAGTCCAGGCTCACCGGGCAGGCCTACCAGGGGAATAATACCGTCTTCATCTTCCATGAGAACGGTACGACAGGTATCCGCCAGAAATTCCAAAGCTATTTCTGCGGCTCTACCCGAGGGTAATATCTGACTTTCTCGGAACCAGTACCATACATTAATGGGGTTAAGCTGATGGCGGATGCAAAACTCCTCCAGATCGTTGTTGCTCTGATAAAGGGCAGTAAACTCATTCTTTACGTTATGTATCTGTTCCTCATCAAAGGTGG
>Ga0209312_1003172_pt1 | contig 10128 bp, 10 predicted proteins | sample BioC13SIPDNA_4_FD_185744 | JGI IMG/M metagenome (GOLD analysis project Ga0209312, IMG submission 185744) | Anaerobic biogas reactor microbial communites from Washington, USA - Biogas_R1_B C13 SIP DNA (SPAdes) (version 2) | ecosystem: Engineered > Bioreactor > Anaerobic > Unclassified | place... | reverse complement strand
GCCCTGCGGGTAGGGGAACCCGTCGTCATCGTAGGTGTCCGCCCAGATGATCTTCCTGACACTCATCTTACGGATCTCCTTCGGGGAGAAGAGCCCGAACTCGATCCTTCCAACACGTTTTGGACTGGTCATAATCTGATTGCGCCCCCTCTTACACCATATCGTCGAGTCGCAGGCGGGGAGCGATGCCCATGCTCTTCATCTCATCGAGGAGGAGTTTGAAGGCGTAGCTCATCTCGACGGGGTAGATGTCGGTCTCGCCGCCGCAGGCAAGACAGCGCGTCACCTTTCGCTTCCGGTCGAGCATCGCCACCATGCCGCACTTCGCGCAGACCCACTGGGTCACCTTGTCCGATTCATCGAGCAGCCGCTCCTTCAAGGCCATGGCCGCACCGTGGCCGATCATCACGTCCCGCTCCATCTCACCGAACCGGAGACCGCCCTCGCGCGCACGTCCTTCGGTCGGCTGCCGGGTGAGAACCTGCACGGGGCCGCGCGACCGCGCGTGCATCTTGCTTGAGACCATGTGGTAGAGCTTCTGGTAGTAGATGACGCCTATGTAGATATCGGCCGCAAACTGCCGCCCGGTGACGCCGTCGTACATCACCTCGCGGCCGTTGTGCGCAAACCCGAGTTCCCCGAGCGATCTCCGGAGGTTTGCCTCGCGCTCGCCGCGGAACGCCGTCGCGTCGATCCGCCGGCCCTCGAGGGAACCGACCTTGCCGCCCAGCATCTCGAGCATATGCCCGATGGTCATACGGCTCGGGACCGCGTGGGGGTTGATGATCAGGTCGGGCGTCATCCCCGACTCCGTGAACGGCATATCCGCCGCAGGCTGAATCAGCCCGATGACGCCTTTCTGGCCGTGCCGGGATGCGAACTTGTCGCCCACCTCCGGCACCCGGAGGTCACGGGTCCGGACCTTCACGAGGTGCGAGGAGTTCTCGCCCTCGGTGATGATGACGGTGTCCACGATGCCGTGCTCGTTGCTCCGCATCGTGACCGACGTATCGCGCCGCTTCTCGACGGCGATGAGCTCGCTCGTCGGTTCCTCGAGGAACCGCGGCGGGGACGTCTTCCCGATCAGCACGTCCTTCTCGCGGACGACCGTCTCGGGGCTGATGATGCCGTCGACATCCAGGTTCGCGTAGTACTCCGCGCCATGCGCGCCGGAGACTTCTTCGTCGGGGATCTCGATCCTGTCGACCTGACCGCCGGGGTACCGCCGCTCCTCGCCGTCGTAGGTGCGGAAGAAGTGTGACCGCCCGAGACCGCGGTCGATGGAGGCCTGGTTGATGATCAGCGCATCCTCAATGTTGAATCCTTCGTAGGATATGATCGCGACGACGAAGTTCTGGCCTGCAGGTCGGTCGTCGGAACCGATAACATCGGATGTCTGGGTGAAGGTGAGGGGTTTCTGGACGTAGTGGAGCATGTGCCCCCGGGTGTCGGGGCGGAGCTTCATGTTCGCCGCCCCGAATCCGAGCGCCTGCTTGATCATCCCTGCACCCATGGTGACACGGGGACTCGCGTTGTGCTCGGGGAACGGAACATGCGCCGCCCCTATACCAAGGATGAGCGAGGGGTCGATCTCAAGGTGCGTGTGCTCGGGGGTGAGGTCCGCCTCGTTGATGGCGATGAAGAGGTCTTCCTCCTCCTCGGCATCGACGAACTCGATCGCGCCTATCTGCACCATGTTCTCAAACTTTATCTCGCCTCTCCGGAGGGACTCGATCTCATCGTCGGTCACCTGCGGTTTGCCGTTCCGGACAACGATCAGGGGTCGGCGCGCTCTCCCGCGATCGGTGTGGATGATGACGTCGTTGTTGAACTCCTTGTAGGAGACGTTGATCTCGGACGAGAGCTCGCCGCGCCGGCGCATCTCGCGCATCCGCCCGACAAGATCGCGAGGGTCGTCTACGAGCCCGATCAGGGCGCCGTCCACAAAGACCCTTGACTGTCTCATGCCGTCTCCCTCCGGAGAGCGATGACGCCCATACCGTAGAGGGCGTTCTTCACGCTCTCTTCATCGACGACGCCCTTGCTGATCTCGACCATCTGGGCGAAATTCTTCACCAGACCACAGTTCGGCCCTTCGGGTGTCTCGCTCGGACAGATCCGGCCCCACTGGGTGGGGTGCAGGTCACGGGCCTCGAAGTGGGGCTGCGAGCGGGAGAGCGGGGAGATGACGCGCCGGAGGTGCGAGAGCACCGCCATGTGGTCGACCCGGTCAAGGAGCTGCGATACGCCGGTGCGCCCACCCACCCAGTTGCCGGTTGCAAGCGGGTGGAGCAGTCGTTCGGTCAGGACATCTGCGCGCACCGCAGTGCCGATCGAGAGGTCGCGGTGACGCATGCTGGCCCGCTCAAGCTGGTACTTCACGTCGCGCGTCAGGCGGTTGAGCGATATCCGGAAGAGGTCTTCCATAAGGTCGCCGGCAAGTTTCAGCCGTTTATTCGCGTAGTGGTCTTTGTCGTCGATCCGGCGCCGGTCGAGCACCAGGTCGAAACAGGCCTCAGCCATGCGGCCGAGGAAGTGTGCTTTTGCAAGGCGAACGCCCTCGACGGCCGGCCGGTAGCCGGGATCATCCTCTTTTATGCCCACCGGCATCAGGTAATTCAGGTGAGGCAGGAGGTAGTTATCCAGGACGAACTCCGCCCGCTTGCGCTGGTAGTCCCGGGTCTGGTTCGGGGCGAGTTTCTTCCCGACGTACATGACGCCTTCGTCGACCGTGTCGCACTCGCTCTCTTCCAGGTTCTGCATCATGAAGGTGAGGATCTCTTCGTCGGTCGAGACCGCTTCCACGATATCGTGGTCACCCTGGAGCCCCAGCGCCCGCATCAGGTCGACAAAGCGGAGGTGCCCGGCGACCGAGGGAAACGAAACTTCAAGCAGGTTCTTTTTGTTCCGCTCGACGATCACGAGCGCCCGGTATCCCCGGAACTGCGAGAAGACCTTCGCTACGTAGATCCGTTCGTTGTAGCGCTCGGTGAACTCAGTCATGATCTTGTTCGAGGCGAGGTCCTCAAGCGTCATCAGCACCCGCTCGGTGCCGTTGACGATGAAGTAGCCGCCGGGGTCGAGAGGGTCCTCACCGTGCGCGGTCCGCTCGGCGTCGCTCATGCTATAGAGGTTGCAGGCGGCCGACCCCACCATCACCGGCAACTGCCCGATGATGGTGACGATCGGCTCCTGCGGCTCCTCGCCCTGGACAAGCGTCATGTCGAGCTGAATGGGTGCCGCGTACGTGAGGTTCCGGAGGCGCGCCTCGCTCGGGAAGAGTTCGGATTGCGACCCGTCCGCCTCGCGGACACGAGGTTTCTTCACCTCGATCCTGCCCAGTTCAACCCATACGGCCTCCTTGCCTTTGCCACGGGTCTCGATATCGGTCTCAATTACACGTTGTTCATCGACAACTTTCTGGAGGTTGTGCAGGAGGAAGTTGTTATAAGAGTCTAACTGGTGGCGTGCTACATGCTCCCGCGAAAAGTATGCCCTCGACAAAACACTTCGATCTAACAGATGGATCAACTCCCGGCCCTTGATTTATTTCTTCGGTCTCTTCATGACAAGGCGGTAGGCTTCGGCCCTGCCTGCTGTGCGGCTGTCACGGGTGATCCGGATGACGTTCCCGACACTGCCCCCGATAGCTTTGATTACAGGATCGTCATGGTAAATTTTTGGCAATTGTTCTAAAGAGATATGGTACGTCGCAAGAAGATCCGCGACCTCTTCTTCGCCCATAATCTGATGGTCCGGAACCATCTCATGGTTGAGTACGTCAAGTGGAGTGCCCATCGCCTTACACCCCACCGACGAAAAAGTTGTGTATCAGATGCATCACCTTGTTAAAATCCATAGACATCGCCCATGGCAACGGGCCCAAGGGGATTTGAACCCCCGACCACCTGGTTAAAAGCCAGGCGCTCTACCTAACTGAGCTATAGGCCCCGCGCGTACTGCCATCCAGCATTATTACAATGCAAGAATAGTATATATAACTTACTTGCAGACGTATTATATTATTCACAGTCTAACGATATAAACCTTTCAATTCATCGCCATTGCATGCCTATCGGAATATTTAATGCCCGGGGGATAGTTTGTTTCTCTACCCTTCATACGGGGGCGCCCACATGACTTCACCCAGGACTCATGCCGATACTGCCATATCTGCCCTATCAGGGGCAACACTCGCCATATACCTGCTCATAGCCCTCTCGCTCGCCCTGCTTGCGCTCGCCTCCTTCTACGATGTCGTCCTGCAGGCGGTGGCGCTCATCCGCGCTGAGAACATGACGTATGGGGTGCTCCAGGTGCTGCACGCGCTCCTCCTGACCCTCATCATCGTGGAGATCCTTGAGACGGTGACGGCATACTTCAGGACAAGTCGGGTGCAGGTGACGCCGATCCTGATCGCAGGCATCACGGCGATGGTGCGGCGGGTGTTGACCTTCGGGGTCGAACCTGTCGAGCCCCTCGATGTCGGCATGACGCTTGCCGCCATCCTCGTGCTGACCGTGGCGATCGTCTTCATCAGGCGGCAGGATGGCACGATCTACGATTAGAGGCGACCGGCCGCTGCCCTTTGAGGGGTGGGAGGGAGTGGTCACTGTTTCCCGAAAACATCTGAAAACTGGGCGCGGACCTGATTTAAGCGTTCTTCCTGGAGTTTTACACTCGCTGCCATGCTCTTTATGGCTCTCGTTATGTTCTCGCCCATACCCACCCGGGCATCCTTGATGTTGTAGGTGGTCTCGAGGATCTTGAGGAGGCGCCGATTGATATCGACGCTCTTGTAGAGGCGCTCGTACTCGTCGATCACCCGAGGGTCCACGCCGGCCTCGCGCGCCCGCTCGATATCGGCAGCGATGGAATGCCGGCGCGCCAGGACACGCTCGATCGCTTCATAGAGCTGGTGGTGGGTTGTGGGTTTGAGGATATAATCTTCGATGTAAGCACCGTATTCGTTTGCCTCCTCGGGCGTGAGGGGCTTTGCGGTCAGCATGAGGATAGGGATGCCCCGTGTCGCAGGGCTGGTCTTGATCTTTCCGAGTGTCTCCCACCCATCCATCGGCTCCATCATGATGTCCAGAAGAACCAGGTCAGGGGGGGTCTTCTTCAGAACTTCCAGGCATTCCTCGCCGCTAAAGGCGGTGATTGGCCGATAACCGCCACGTTCCAGCATGGTGGCAAAAACATCGACGATCATGGGGCTATCGTCGACTATAAGTATTGTGTACATCACGCCTCCTCTCCGATCCTGACTGCTATATCCAATAACCGCCTCTGTATTGTTGGGAGGTCTGCAGGTTTATCTATTACCGCTGTGATCAGGGTGCCGTCTCTCGCACCCACGATAAGGATAGTAGCGTCAGGTGCGGTGATGGTGACCATGGAAGGGCTCTGCAGGTGGACGCTGCCGCATGCAGCCTCCGCAGATGCGAGAACCGTTGCACACATCACCGCGAAGAGGGATGATGAGCGGTTGCCCTCCCGGAAATATTTACCCAGGATCGCACCTTCACCGGATACGAGGGCGCATGCGGCGACACCAGGTGTTGCCCGAACCTCATCGATGCACGGTTGAGCATTCTCCTCCTTGAAGGGATTGGAACTCATACGACTGACCCCGGTATATCTCCATGGAGATATCTGCGCCGCATCATATATGAATATCGAATCGGTATCGCCCCGAAGGTGCCGCTGTCCTGTATTTTGTCAGGATTCAGAGAGCACCGCGATCGCCGGGGGAGCAGGGCGCTGCCGCAACATCCTCGCGGGCACGGGGGCTGTTCCAGGAGGTTGACTCATGGCACTCCACGGTGCACGACTTTGCCGATCCCCGCCTTTATGCGCCGGTGCTGGCAACCGAGCGTGAACGACAGGGTACCATGCGAAAGCCACGGCGCCGTAGCGATCCATAAGACCCCGGGATTGAGGCGATCCGGTATGTCCGTAGGGCAGGAACATGAATCCGCTCCCCGGCGCCGATCAACCGGGGGCCTCACGAGGGAGAGAATACCTGGTATAAAAGCAGACTCTCCTTTTTCCACGAAGAGACCGAACGAATAAGTTTAAATTAGATCACTGCAACCTATCCCTGAGACGATTTTAGATGATCAGGGCCTACACAATCGCCTCCGGAAAGGGAGGGACCGGAAAGACGACCGTGGTCGCGAATCTCGGAACAGCACTGGCCCAGTACGGCAGGGAGACCTGTATCGTCGATACGGATATAGGTATGGCCAACCTCGGGCTGGTGCTCGGACTCACCAGGACGCCGGTCACGCTCCATGAGGTTCTTGCAGGGAAAGCACCGATCCAGGATGCCATTTATGAGGGGCCCTACGGCCTCAAGATCGTCCCGAGCGGCCCTTCACTTGAGGGTTTCCAGAACGCGGATCCTGCGCGGCTCAAGGACGTGATGACCGATCTGACCGACCGCTGCGACTACCTCTTCTTCGACGCACCTGCCGGCATCAGCACCGATGCGATCATGCCCCTCAGCGTGGCGGACGAGGTGCTGCTGGTGGTGAATCCCGAACTCTCCTCGCTCGTGGATGCCTTGAAGATCAGGATCCTGACGGAGATGGTCGGCGGCACCGTCATGGGGACGCTCCTCAACCGGATGACCATGGAGAGCACCGATGTGAGTCGGGGGAAGATCGAGAAGGCCCTGGGCGTGCCGGTCATCGATATCATACCCGAGGACGCGAACGTGAGAAGGGCAGCGGCGGCGAGGATGCCGGTCGTCGCGAAGTACCCGCAGTCCGAGTCATCAAAAGCATTCCGGAGGATTGCGGCCACGCTGGCAGGTCTCCCCATCGAGGAAGAGCCCGAAAAGGTCAGGGAAGGATTTATCGAGCGGTTTGCCCGCGCACTATTCAGGAGGGATTCAGAATGTTCGACATCAATGGACTCATGATAGTTTTACTCTCGGTGATCATCATCTGCCTGTTGTTTATCATGTACGTCATGTACGTGCGCATCCAGCAGCTCCTCACGGAGGTCGATGCGCTGACGGGCAGGATGGAGATCACCGGCAGCGAACTGGAACAGCTGACGCGGAACGTCGAAGAGTACAAGAGAATGCGAGGATAACCCCTCCGTCTCCGCTCTCGGGAGGCGAAACTATATGTGCAATTTGAGCACATACTACTGAGGAGGGGCCATAGGGTAGCCTGGCCATCCTAGGAGACTGGGGGTCTTCTGACCTGCGTTCAAATCGCAGTGGCCCCATCCGTACCTTTTTGCCTTCGCCGGACCCAGTTATCTTCACCATGAGACTCCACCAGGGCTGCACGGACTGCCTGATCTCCCGTGTCGAGTATGAGAGCCGGCTCTGTACCGACGACCCGGCGCGCATCCGGGCTATCGTCGAGGCATGCCGGGAACTCCTCGCCCGCTCGCTCGCCGACCCGGTACCCGCGCCGGTCATCGCGAGCCGCGTGCACCGTCTTGCCTACCGGATGCTCGGCAGCACCGACCCATACCGCGCATTGAAACAGGCGAACCACGGAGACGCTCTGGCAGTCTGCCGGAGGGTGCGCGGCAGCCTTGCGACATTTCACGACCTCGTGCTCGCATCGGTCATCGGCAACACGCTGGACTACGGCTCAAAGGCCCATACCGTCACCGACGACTTCGTCGGGTTCTTTCACCGGGAGTTCGCTTTCGGGTTGACCGTCGATGATACCGACCGGATGGAGCCCCTCACCGCCCGGGTGGTCTACCTCGCCGACAACTGCGGGGAGATCGTCTTTGACGCCCTGCTTGCCGAACACCTCAGGAAGAGCGGATCACACGTCACGTTTGCCGTCAGAGGCGCGCCGATCTTAAACGACGCGACGATCGAGGATGCGCTGGCGCTCGGGCTCGACCGCCGGGTGGATATCCTCACCACCACCACGGATGGGATAGCCGAGCTCGGTCTCAACCGGGATCTTCTTCCACCCATCCTCGCCGATGCGCTCGACCGCGCGACGCTTGTCATCGCGAAGGGCATGGCAAACTACGAGTCGCTCTCCGACGAGGGCGACCTCCCGCCGGTGGCTTACCTTATGTCGGTGAAGTGCGGCCCGATCGGCGCGGATATCGGCATCCCTGTCGGTTCCCGGGTCGCCCTCCTCCGCGAGTGATCCGGCGGCAGCGCGGGCCAGGGGGTACCCCGGGCAGCGTTGCACCAATCCCAAAGATAACATATAAAGAACATGGTTACAGAAAAAGATTATTTAAACAATTTTTATGATTAAAAGAACGGTTTAAGACATCATTTTTGCAATTTGTCGTCATATATCCACAATATAATTATAGGAAAATATTATATAGCCAATAATAGAGACATTGGATCGGGGTACGACCACACCCAGCGACCGTCAGTCATTCAATTTCCATCAGCAACGACCACAAACACCACACACCTATCAGCAATACAGGGATAACAACGAGGGACGCTCCGGGCACAACACGACGCGCCCCTGCACCAGTATTCATCGGCTACAAGCGAGATCTCACCGGGCTCACGAAGTGTTCGGGTGTGGGCTCCCCACCTCATTTTTTCGGGAACCAGAACCGGGGAGCCACGGGTGACACATAACGGGGTGTGACGGCGGGGGTCACCTGCCGCCCGTTCCACGGTGCCGGGCACGGACCGCGCCCTCCTTCACCCGAAGATCTTCTTCGACATCTCCAGCGCCTCAAGGGCGGGCATCTTCTTCCCGGTCAGGAACTCGATCGCCGCCCCGCCGCCGGTGGATATGTGAGTGAATCGGTCTTCGATGCCGAGCCGCTCGATGGCCGCGCCGGAATGCCCGCCGCCCACCACCGAGAACTCGACGGTCGAGGCCGCCCTCAGGAGATCGAACGTGCCGACGGCGAACTGCTCTTCCTCAAAGAGCCCTGCAGGGCCGTTCACCACGACCGTCCCCGACGCCGATACCGCCTCTGTGAGGTGGTCGATCGACTCGCTCCCGATATCGAGCACCTGGGCATCCTCCGGGACGGCATCGACCGGGTACTCCGCCCGCCCGCCGTCCTCGCGGATCGCGACCGAATGAGGCATCAGGATCCGGTCCCGGTAGGTCTTAAGGAGATCTCGGGCGCGCTCGATCTCGCCGCGGTAGCCGAGGTCGTCGATCAGGCGGGCCGAAGGCCGGCCGATATCGTAGCCGGCCGCGAGCAAAAAGACGTTTCCGACCACGCCGACCACGATGACGCGGTCGGCCGTCCCGCGCAGAAGGACATTCTCTGCGACCGCGATCGAGTCGTCCACCTTCGTCCCCCCAAGGACGAAGGTGACGGGGCGCGGGGCGCCGGTAAAGACCCGGGAGAGGTTTGCAACCTCTTTCTCCATCAGGAGGCCGGCCACCGACGGAAGCAGAAGCGGCAGCCCCACGATCGAGGGCTGCGAGCGGTGCGCCGTGCCGAACGCATCGTTGACGTAGAAGTCGGCCATCGCGGCGAGCTTCCGTACGAGGATGGTCTTTTTGGCCTCTTCCGGTTTCAGGGTCAGGTTCTCCTCGGCGGCAAACCGGAGGTTCTCGAGCATCAGGATATCTCCGCGCTTCGCGCCCCGGATAGCATCGCGGGCGCACCGCCCGAATACATCGTCCACGTAGGTCACCGGGCGGCCGAGCAGCCGCTCGAACTTCGCCGCGTGCGCTTCAAGCGTCGTGTAATCCTTCTTGCCGGGCCTGCTCTGGTGCGTGAGGATGACAAGCCGCGCATCATCGAGTGCCTGCACCGTCGGCAGGTGCTCCCGAAACCTCTTGTCGTCTAAGATCTGGTTTGAGGAAGGGTCGATGGGGGAGTTGAGATCCACCCGCAGCAACACCGTCCCCTTCAGTTTCCCTGCATCAGCAAGCGTACCGATATCCACCGGGTATCACCTGTACCCTACTCAGGCGCTCCGTGCCTTAATCTTTTTCAGGCGGAAGAGCTCCTCACGCTCCATCTCATCGAGCCGCATCTTGATGAAGTCGCGCGCCTCGGTGAGCTCAGGGATCACCTTGAACTCGAGCGCGTTCACGCGCCGCTTGGTGCTCTCGATCTCATCGAGCAGCCGCTTCATGGTCGTCTCGATCTCGGCCGCCTCGATGACCGCCTCGAGCAGATCCTCAAACGCCT
>Ga0209312_1003148_pt1 | contig 10194 bp, 11 predicted proteins | sample BioC13SIPDNA_4_FD_185744 | JGI IMG/M metagenome (GOLD analysis project Ga0209312, IMG submission 185744) | Anaerobic biogas reactor microbial communites from Washington, USA - Biogas_R1_B C13 SIP DNA (SPAdes) (version 2) | ecosystem: Engineered > Bioreactor > Anaerobic > Unclassified | place... | reverse complement strand
TGCCGTTAAAAGGGTTGAACAATTAAACAAAAATTTACGGGAAAAAGATAAAGAAATTGAAACCCTAAAAAGTAAAGCCTCTCAGGCAACCAGTGAGGATATTATTTCCCAGGCAGTAACGGTTGGGGATGTCAAAACTCTAATTGCAGTAGTATCAAGTCCGGATACTAATACCTTAAGACAAAATGCCGAAATGCTTCGTGACAAACTGGGCAGTTCAGTGGTTCTGTTGGGAGCAGTAATCGGTGATCGGGTGGCCTTTGTCTGTTTTGTCAGTAAAGAATTGGTACCTCGTGGATTGCATGCCGGAAATATTGTGGCTCTGGCCGCTAAAGTAACTGGTGGAGGCGGCGGAGGCAGGCCAGACATGGCTCAGGCAGGGGGTAAAGAAGTTGATAAACTGGAAATGGCAATGGAAGAAGCCAGAAAAATGGTAGAAAAAACCTTGCTATAAACGAAGGAATCAGGCCTGCTGATGTAGAACAATTGCTTTTACAGGGGGGTGTTAGTTATGCCTCAGAGACCGGGAGAGACTGTCAGCTTTAAGCTGGATAGAGAAGGTGAGGAGAAGGTACGCACTATTCTACATAAGGTATATGAAGCCCTGGAAGAAAAAGGCTATAACCCCATAAACCAACTGGTAGGTTATATGATTTCCGGGGACCCAGCGTACATAACCAGTCATAATGAGGCTCGTAACCTTATTTGTAAGGTGGAACGGGATGAAGTGCTGGAAGTTTTATTAAAGAATTATCTGGGCAATTAAAAGGAATGTTATCCCCATGAGTTGTAATCATGGGGATAATTCATTTCAAATATAGTCAGGAGTTTATTATTTACGATGACAAGAAAAATGGGTTTGGATGTGGGGATAAAAAGAATCGGAATTGCCCTGAGTGATCCCATGGGGTGGACTGCTCAGGGTCATTCGGTATTGAATAGAAAGAATCTGCAGGATGATTTGCAGGAAATTGCCCGTTTATGCTTATTGATGGAAGTGGATGAAATCGTGGTGGGTATGCCCCGCAATATGAACGGTACCTACGGAACCAAAGCCGAGGAAATAGAAGAATTTGCCGGTAATCTGGCTGAAGTAATTGATCTGCCCATTGTATTCTGGGATGAACGATTAACTACCCGTGCTGCAGAGAGAACTTTACTGGAAGCTAATGTATCCAGAAAAAAACGCCGAGAAGTAATTGATAAAATTGCCGCGGTCAATATTTTGCAAGGTTATTTAAACCGGCAAAATTCAGGTAAATAATTTGACAAACGAATCAGGTTATGATTAGAATGTGACTAGTTTCTAAAAAGGGGTGATATAGATGCACGACGATGAATTATTTGAAGAAGAGTTTCCCGTGCTGATTCTGATTGATGAAGAAGGAATTGAACATCAATTTGAACTGCTGGCTGAATTGGAAATAGAATCTGATACTTACCGGGTTCTGCTTCCTTTTGTTGATGAGGAAGATATAGAAGATGACGAGGAAGAAGAACTGGAAGTAATAATTCTCAAAGTGGTTATTGACGAGGATGGTACAGAATTTCTGGCCGATATCGAAGATGATGAGGAATGGGAAAAGGTTGCTGATGCCTGGCAGGAATTAGTAGACTCTGAAGAAATATAAGTTTTGTTTCTGTTATAGAAAAAGAAGCCTGACGGCTTCTTTTTTACTTTTTTGAGTGTATTAAATTTGTAATAAGATAGTATATAATTGAATAGGCAGTAAGAAAATTGCATTGTTGGGGGTTTTGCTCTTGGCAGAACATAGTCGCCGGATTTTATTTCTGGCCTCACTGGTAATTTTGGGCATAGTTTGTGCCATGATAATTTATTTCTATCAAATATTCTATGAATCAGAATACTTTTTGCCTGGCGTACAAATAGCTTCTGTTGAAGTTGAGGGTTTAACCAGGGAACAGGCAACCGATAAACTTAATGAATTAATAGATGAAATATATCAACAACCATTGATGTTTTATTATCAGGAATACAACTATCCTTCTTTGCTTAATAGAATAAGTCAGCGTCAGGACCCTGCTGCTATGGTTGAAGATGGCTGGAGACAGGAACAAAAACGGGATATTAAATCCAAGCTGTTCAATTTGGATGGCTCCAGAAGCATTACATATTATGAACATATCACCTATGATAGACAGGCTATTATTGAAATGGCAGAAGAATGGGCACCATATGTTGTAATTGAACCGGTAAACCCCCGATTGGAAATGGACCCCCAGCAGGGGTTAAAGATAATACCAGGACAACCCGGCCACACTATTAATATTGAGAAGACTCTGGAAAACCTGCCTTCTAAATGGGCTGATTTTAATGGTGATATAAAAGTGCCCATTGTAATTGAGGAAGCACAGCCCCAAATTACAGAGGAAGATTTAAAAAGCATGGGCGAGCTGGCTCATTATACTACCTGGTATAATACTGGGGAAATAGACCGTTCCCACAATCTGGTAAGAGCAGCCTATACTATTAACACCCGGGTGGTCCAACCAGGAGAGGTTTTCTCTTTTAATCAGACCGTAGGCAAACGCAGTTTTGAAACTGGATATCGGGATGCCATGGTTATAGTTGGAGGCAAATTTGAACCCGGGGTGGGGGGAGGTATTTGTCAGGTATCTTCCACATTATATAATGCAGTTCTATTATCGGGTTTGGAGATAGTAGAAAGACATAATCACAATCTGGCGGTAGCCTATATACCAACTGGACTTGACGCTACGGTATCGTACGGGCTGCAGGACTTTAAATTCAAAAATAATACCCGGCATCCGGTTTATTTGAGAAGCGTAGCTGGTGGTGGAGGTTTAACCATAACCATTTATGGTCATCTTAGTAATAAAAAGAATATTACTCTCGAGCATTATATTGACCAGGTGATACCTTTCCAAGAAATTCGGGAGAAAGATCCCACTCTGGCTCCAGGGGAAGAAAGAATTGAAACTAAAGGAATGCCAGGTTATGTAGCCAGATCATACCGGGTTTTCCATGACAACAATGGGGAAGTTATTATACGGGAAAAGCTGGCTACAGACCGTTATAGCCCGTTAAATAAAATTATATTTGTAGGTGAGGAGCCACCGGTAGAGGGTGAAGTATCACCGCCAAATCAAAACGAGCCACAACCGGATCCAAATCTGGAGACAGGTTTGGAAACCGTGCCGGAAAATGAATCAGCAGTTGATTATACTCAAGGGGAAGGATATGAGTAAAGTTATAACCGAAAAGCCTAATCGAAGACGATCGATTTTTATAGCTATACTACTTTTAGCAATTATCGCAGGAAGCGGATGGCAGTTGTTTAATAGCCAGTTTCAGCCGGTAGATGCCAATGACAAAACTTATCAGGATATTATTATTCCCGCCAGTAGTACTGCCCGTCAAATTGCTGATATTCTTGAGGAGAAAAATCTTATTCATAGCCAGCGGGCTTTTTTATCCTATTGTAAAAAGCATGGATATGATAGCAGTTTAATGGCAGGCCATTATCAATTTAGCCGTAGCCAGCCATTAGCTGATATAGCCGAAGCCATTGCTACCGGAAAGGTAGTCACTATTTCTTTTACGATTCCCGAAGGCTATACAGTAAAACAGATAGGGGATTTGCTGGTCAAGAAGAATATTGTAACCAGGGGGAGCTGGGATCAGGCTGTTGCATCAAACTACGATTATACCTTTCTTAAGGGGTTGCCGCCCGGCGAAAAGAGTCTGGAAGGCTTTCTGTTTCCAGACACCTATATTATTGCTGAAGATACATCTGCCCGCCAGATAGTAGATGCCATGCTAAGCCATTTTGAGTTATTATGGCAGCAGGAATTTGCTGCATTGGCAAAAAACAGAGGTCAGAGCATAAATGAATTAGTTACTATAGCATCATTAATAGAGGAGGAAGCTCGTATTAGCAGTGAGCGTTCAATTATATCAGGAGTTATCTACAACCGCTTGCAACGCGATATGTTACTGCAGATTGATGCAACAATACTCTATTGTTTGCCAAAGCACCAGGAGGTTTTATATTATCGTGATTTGGAAGTGGATAACCCCTATAATACATATCTTTATCCCGGGTTACCTCCGGGACCGATTACCAATCCAGGCAAGAAAAGCATAGAGGCAGCCCTGATACCTGATAAGCATAACTATCTCTATTATGTATCGAAGGGAGACGGCAGCCATCATTTTTCGGAAACCTATGCACAGCATTTGGCTGCCAAAGGAAAATATATAGACTGAGTCAGGGAATCAAATAATTCAAAAGGATAATAAGAACCTGACTGTAATTAAACCGGAGGATATAAAATGAATAAACCGGAGCTGGTTATGCCGGCAGGAGATTTGGAAAAATTACATACCGCGTTACTTTTTGGAGCTGATGCGGTTTATGCCGGAGGCAAAGAATTCAGCCTCCGGGCACATGCAGGAAATTTAACCCTTCAGGAAATTAATGAAGGGTTGATTTTTGCACATGCACTGGGTAAAAAAATTTATGTTACTGTAAATATTTTGGCCCATAACCGGGATTTAAAAGGTTTGCCGCCCTATTTGGAATCACTGCAGGAATTAGGAGTTGATGGGCTGATAATATCTGACCCCGGAGTGCTTGGAATGGCTCGGCGTTATGCACCGCAAATACCCATTACCATCAGTACACAGGCCAATGTGAGCAATTATGAGTCAGCATCATTTTATAAGGATTTGGGGGCTAAAAGAATAGTATTGGCCCGGGAGTTAACTTTGGAAGAAATTATAGAAATTAAAAAACGAACCGGTATAGAAGTGGAAATGTTTGTACACGGTGCCATGTGCGTATCCTATTCGGGACGCTGTTTGCTTTCTTATTATATGACGGGAAGAAATGCCAACGAGGGGGCCTGTGCCCACCCCTGCCGTTATCGTTATCAATTGCAGGAAGAAAAAAGGCCAGGTGAATATTTCCCCATTGAAGAAGATGAACGGGGCAGCTATATTCTTAATTCCCGGGACTTGTGTTTATTGCAGCACCTGCCAAGACTGATTGAAGCGGGGATAGACGCCTTTAAGCTTGAAGGCAGAATGAAGAGCCCGCTTTATGTTGCTGTGGTTGGCCAGGTATACCGTCAGGCGATTGATACTTATATGGCAAGACCGGGAGAGTTCATAGATGGGCAATTGCAATTATGGGAGTCTGAACTGAGACGCATTGCTACCCGCCCATACACAGATGGTTTTATTGATGGACCAGATCCCGGTTTACAGGATATTGACCACCAGACTAAAGGTGAACGGGACTATTTCTGCGGGGTAGTAAAAGGATATAACCAGGAATATAATTGTATTGTTATTGAGCAACGGGCTAATTTTGGACCCGGAGATGAACTGGAGTTACTGATACCTGGTGGCAGCGTAATACCTTTGAAATTTGACCGATTATATGATGAAAAAATGCAGGAGGTTGACCGGGCCCGTCATCCCCGTCAATTAATATATCTGCCCTGGGATTACCCGGTTGCCGAATTTTCAATCCTGCGAAGGAGGGGAATCTGATTAAGGGAAATGTATTGCTTAAAGTTTCTCCCCGGGACATTGATATGCTGACCAAAATTTTTGAAGCTTATGAATATCTGGGGGTAGTTTCCACCTTAAATCGCAGTGAAGGAATAGTGGTAATTCGGGGTACAGTGGATACGTATACAGATATAATTGAGATTCTACCCAACCTGCCTTTTTTTGTAGAGATATGTGAAGAAGAATAAAGACTCCCAACAGAGCCAAAGCTAAAAGAAACAGCTCAAAGGGGAGTCTTTTTTGCGTAACCGAATTCATATATTAATGGGCATGTTTCTAGTGGTATTTATGCTGTTGGGCGCCATATTATTCTATCAACAAATTATTAGGGGAGAAGATTTAACTCGCCAGGCTGTGGCTATGCGCAGTCGGGAAATTGAATTAAAGGAGTTTCCCCGCGGAACTATTTTAGATCGTAATCATAGACCGTTAACCGAGGTTAGCAATACTTATGCAGTGTATTGTTTACCGCAAGAAACCCGGAGAAAAATGAATAACTCTTCAGGAAGCAAAGCGGTTATTAATCTGGATAACGACCATATAGCCGAAAGATTGACCTCTGAATTATGTAATTGCATAGACGGATTAAACCGTGACCGTCTAAATGAGCAACTTAAAAAGGCCTTGAATAATCGCACTTCTTTTGTACGGATTACCAGCAATATAAGTGAAAGCGAAATTATTTGTCTGCAGCAGCAAGAAATTCCTGGTGTAGTTATTGCCCCCATGACCAGACGCTATAATGAGCAGGGATTAGCTGCCCATATAATTGGCTATGTAAACGGGCCTCAAGGTGAAGAAGGGGTAGCAGGTATCGAGAAAGTATATAATAATGTTTTAAAAAATTCAGCATCCCGTCAAAGCCTGGTAACGGTGGTTGATGCCCGCGGAATGCCTATTCATGGTCTGCAATACAAGCTGAGCCGTGAACAGGGACAGCGAGGAGCGGTGGTACTTACTATTGATAAAACGGTACAACAAATAGTAGAAACAGTTCTGGATAAACAGAAAATAAGCGGTGCAGCAGTAGTTTTGTCCATACCGGAGCAGCAGGTTATAGCTATGGCCAGTCGTCCCAATTTTAATCCTTATTACCTTAATATTGAAGATCAATCCAGCAGTTTGCTTAACCGTGCTCTTAATCCTTATCATCCCGGATCACTGTTTAAATTGGTAGTCACTGCTGCTGCCCTGGAAAAGAATGCTGTACAGTTGGATGATAAGTTCCTATGTGTGGGAAAGTTCAGTTTTACTCCCGAATTAAGTATAGCTTGCTGGAAAGAAGAAGGACATGGGAAAATCAGTTTTGCTCAGGCTTTTGCCCTATCATGCAATCCGGTGTTTATAAAGGTAGCTCTTGATGTGGGGCGATCCAATATAATGCAATATGTGTATAATTTTCATCTTACTGATAACATCCTGAATGGCTATGGGAAATATAATGGCAGCCCGATAGAAATAAATCCGGGGCGGGCGGGTTTGGCTAATGCGGCCTTAGGTCAACAGGGAGTTATGTTATCACCTTTGCAATTAACATCCCTGGTGGCAACAATTGCCTCTGACGGAAAATACCAGACCCCTTCTATAGTCAGATATTATTTTGATCGTGAGGGAAGACAACAAAATATTAAAACATCTGTTCCTCAGCAGGTTATTATGCCAGCTACAGCAGAAAAAATCAGGGGTTTAATGGAACTGACTGTGTTGGAGGGAACCGGTAAAACTGCCCATAGTGATAAAGTAATGGTTGCCGGTAAGACTGCTACCAGTCAAACTGGTAGATATGTAGAAGGAAAAGAAGTTCTTAACACTTGGTTTGCAGGTTATTTTCCCGCAGAAAATCCCCGTTATGCAATAGTAATTTTGGTTGAAGAAGGCCGCTCAGGTGCAGCTAGCGCTGCTCCAATTTTTAAGGAAATAACCGAAGAGATTCTTAAAATTTATGCAAATTAAATCCGAGTTAAATTCGGAGCGACTGCCTTAGGACTTTAAAAAGGAAAAAATACTTTTTTGTCGAAATAAATACCCCGAATGTTAAACGGAAAATATTTTTGAAAGCGGGGGTTTACTATGGAAATGGTAAAAGTAATCGACCACCCCCTGGCAGGAAATGCCTTGAGAACACTACGTAATCGGGATACAGGTATCAAGGATTTCCGCGAGGCGGTTCACCGTCTGGGATTACTATTGGCGGTAGAAGTTTGTAAAGGACTGCAGACGGAGAGGGATAGTGTAATTACTCCATTGGATTTATCTGCTGATTGTTTTTATGTCAGGGATGATCGTGTAATGTTGGTCCCGGTTTTAAGAGCCGGCCTGGGTATGGTAGAAAGTTTTCTGACTTTGCTGCCTTCAGCCCGAGTAGCCCATATTGGTATGTATCGTGATCACGATACCCTCGAGGCACGACCATATGTTAACACACTGCCGGAAGCAATCGGTGAATATGAGCGTGTAATGGTTCTGGACCCTATGCTGGCAACCGGTAATAGCGGAGCCAAGGCACTTGAGTTTATAACTGAAAAAGGTTATAAGAATGAACAGATTACGTTTATCTGCATGCTCGCAACCGAAACCGGCATAGCACAAATTAATAAGCGTTTCCCAGGAGTAGAAATTTATACGGCAGTTATTGACCCAAGTTTAAATGATAAAGCCTATATTGTACCTGGTCTGGGCGATGCCGGCGATCGGCTGTACTTGTTATAATTCAGATTTCAGATACTTTATTTTAAATGTTTCAATTTATATTACATAGGGAGTTGATTTCGAGTGTCCAAGCGTGAAATTGGGGTTGAGGAAAGATTACCTGTATTGCAAACCTTCCCACTAAGTTTGCAACATCTGTTTGCCATGTTCGGAGCCACAGTATTGGTTCCGGTTATTTTTGGAGTTGATCCGGCAACCATATTATTATTTAACGGAATTGGAACGTTATTATATCTGATTATATGTAAAGGCAAAATACCAGCTTATCTGGGCTCCAGTTTTGCCTTTATCTCTCCGGTTATGGTGGTTATCCCCATGTATGGCTATAATGCTGCTTTAGCTGGTTTTATGGCCGTTGGTCTAATTTTTGTTCTCGTTGCCTGGATTATAAAAGTTGCCGGAACCAACTGGATTAACATAGTATTCCCGCCGGCTGCAATGGGGGCTATAGTAGCGGTAATCGGTCTGGAACTGGTTCCGGTTGCTGCTCAGATGGCAGGATTAATTAAACCATCAGATGTTACCGGTGTATGGACTCCGGACCCGACTATTATTTTAGTATCACTGTTTACACTGGCGGTAACAGTATTCGGGGCGGTACTATTCAGGGGGTTTATGGCTATAATTCCTATCCTGACCGGTATAGTGGCAGGTTATTTCCTGGCGTTTTATTTGGGAATGGTAGATGTGAGTCTAATCAAGCAGGCCGCTTGGTTGCGCTGGCCAACTTTTTATTTCCCGGAATTTAATCCGGCAGCCATTGCCATTATAATACCTGCGGCCCTGGTAGTTATAGCTGAACATATAGGACATTTGTTTGTTACCAGCAGCATTGTCGGCAAGGATTTAGTAGAAGACCCCGGACTGCATCGTTCCATTCTGGGTAATGGAATCTCAACTTTAATTTCCGGCTTCTTCGGCTCCACGCCCAATACTACTTATGGTGAAAATATTGGTGTTTTAGCTATTACCAAAGTGTATAGCACCTGGGTAATTGGCGGCGCGGCTCTATTGGCTATACTATTATCGTTTATTGGCAAGTTGGCAGTAGCTATTCAGATTATTCCATCTCCGGTAATGGGAGGAGTATCGCTTTTGCTGTTTGGAATAATTGCTGCTTCAGGTATTCGTATGCTGGTAGAAGCCAAGGTTGATTACGGTAAACCAAGAAATTTGATATTAACTTCAATAGTTCTAGTAATAGGAATTTCCGGTATGCAGCTTAGTATAGGAGCCATAGCCTTAAAAGGCATGGGATTGGCAACGGTGGTAGCCATACTTTTGAGCTTGTGCTTCGCATTATTTGACCTGCTGGGATTAACTCAGGATTTATAGTCATTTAATAGCAACATTAATTATGTTTTTAAGGAGGTTTATATAATGAGCAGAGAATATGATTATATGCAAAACACGGTTTTGGACATCTTTAGTGATGGAGTAAAGTCTTACGGGGATAGGGTGATGCTCAAAACCAGAACGGAACAGGGCTGGATTGATTTTAGCTGGAATCAGGTCAATGAACAGATAGAAGCCCTGGCATCATGGCTGATTAACATGGGCATTGAAAAAGGGGACATTGTATCTATCTATTCTCAAAATCGACCGGAGTGGGTAGTGGCAGATTTTGCAGCTCTATCCTGCGCCTGTGCTGATGCGACCATATATCCTACCAATTCGGCTTCGGAAGCAGCTTATATCCTTAATGATACTAAATCAGTTATATGCTTTTGCGCAGGTCAGTTTCAGGTTGATAACCTTCTGGCTGAGCGAAATAATCTTCCTGCACTTAAAAAGATGTCAATGGTCAGGAAAAATGTCACCCCTTTATCTCGATAACTGAGCAGCAGAAATGTCACCCCTATCCCTACGATTTTTGGAATAGAACATTTCAGTATGGCTAAACCAGGGTGACCTATTCTTAG
>Ga0209312_1003146_pt1 | contig 10199 bp, 5 predicted proteins | sample BioC13SIPDNA_4_FD_185744 | JGI IMG/M metagenome (GOLD analysis project Ga0209312, IMG submission 185744) | Anaerobic biogas reactor microbial communites from Washington, USA - Biogas_R1_B C13 SIP DNA (SPAdes) (version 2) | ecosystem: Engineered > Bioreactor > Anaerobic > Unclassified | place... | reverse complement strand
GTCTTCCCCTTGGACTTCCGCGGAAAATACGCTCCGAAACAAGACCATCTCCGCTACGTCGCGGGGGTCTTTGCAGGCGATGAAGTCTCGGAGGCCGGTGACCAGCAGCTCAGTCTCGATTTCCTGGCGTACAACTTTTCGTTCATCCCCATCGAGACGTTGTCGGTCGTTTACGAGCAGTTTCTGCATGCTCCCGATGAGCCCGATAAACCCAGCCGCGGCAGGAAGATCGGCGCCTACTACACGCCGATCCCTGTGGTGAACTTGATGCTTGCGGAACTGCAGGATCGTCGCCTTTTGGAAAAAGGTATGCGCGTGCTGGACCCTTCCTGTGGGTCCGGCGCGTTCCTGGTGCAGTGCTACCGGAGGCTGATCGAGAAAGAGTTCCCTCCGGGGAGCAAGCCGAAACCCGCTGAGCTGCGAGAACTGTTGGAGGGTTCCATCTTTGGCGTGGACCTGGAAGACGACGCCTGCAATGTCACCGAGTTGAGCCTGATTCTGACGTTGCTCGATTACGTCCATCCGCCTGATTTGGAAGGACCACGGAGTCGATTTCAGCTCCCTGCCCTTCGAGGCAAGAACATCTTCCGAGCGGATTTCTTCGAGAACCCCGCGGCTGACAACCCGCCGTTGCAGAAGGGATTCGACTGGATCGTCGGGAATCCTCCTTGGAAGCGACTGAACCCGGACAAACTCGAAAACGACGACAAGCCAGTTTTGAAGTGGCTTCGAGCCAACGAGAAGACGCGTCCCGTGGGGGGCAACCAGGCCGCCCGCGCTTTTGCCTGGGAACTCTTGGAGTATCTGGCACCGGACGGAGAAGTCGGCTTCTTCCTTCCGGCCATGACGCTGTTCGAGGATGCCGCCAGCGGATTCCGCCAGGCCTTTTTCCAACACGTGAAAGTGCACACGGTCGTCAATTTCTCCAACCTCGCGGAAGTTCTGGCGGGCAGGCGGTTCCGGGTGCCCGCAGCCGCCTTCTTCTACCGGCACCGAGACGACGCCGGGGATGGATTGGACGAAGACGAGTTCGTGCGGACTTTTTCACCCTTCGTCGCCAACCAAGAGCCTACCCGGCCGGTGCGAGCAGGGGCCCGCAACGAGTCGTGGAGCATCCTGATCAACGCCAGCGAAATCCGCGACATTCCCACGTCGCAGGTCGCCGATGGCAGCGGCTTGCCGTGGAAACTGGCCGCCTGGGGTTCTTCGCTCGATCAGCGACTGTTAAGCAAGCTGGGGCGGCGGTTTCTGACCTTGCGCGACCTCGAACGCCACAGGAAAGTATTGATCTCGGAAGGTCTCCAGCTTCGGCGAGCACCGGCCAGCGAGGAAGACGAAGAAGTCGACCTTGTCGAAGAAGCCGTAGGGAAGAACAAGCTCGACGTAGGTCCGCTTGCACGTCTGCGCCATGTATTTGCCTTTCCGGCAGACGCAATCGTGCCCGTTGAGCCCGATCTGAGGTTCGCGAGGAAGGGTCGCACACAACTTCCCCTGTCCGTTTGCCGTCCGCCCAATGTTATCGTGAGCGCGGCGCGCAACTTTGCCGTCTATCACGACGACTTCCTGGTAGTTCCGGCGCGTCAAATTGGCATCGTGAGTCCAACCGGGGACGAAGACTTCCTGAAAGCCCTGTCGCTGTACCTGAGTTCTGATTTCGCCTTCTACCATCAGTTTCTGACTTCCACGCAGTTTGGCGTTCAGCGGGGACTGGCAACTCTGAACGCCCTTCGACGAATGCCCTTTTCCATCGAATCTACACCCCGCAATGAACTCGTTCGATGGTCAGAACTTCATTCGGAATTGGTTCAGACGAAGCCGCGAACCATTGGAGATACATCCCCGGCAGAACGAACTCCCGAGCGACAGTTGCGGTTGGCAGGGATGGGAGACGTAGATAAGAAACTCGGTCGTTTGCTCGAAGAATTGAACGGCCTAGTGAGCGAATCCTTGGGACTCGATGACGGCGAACGAGCCCTGATTCACGACTTGGTCCACGTCCGGTTGGCGCTGAACGACGGGAAGACTGGACCGGCGGCCGTACGCCCGCCCAAGGTCGTCGAGCTTCGGACGTATGCGGAGCGGCTGAAGTCAGAACTAGACGATTTCATGGACGTTCAGTCGGCCAAGCGTCATCAGGTCGCGGTCATCCACGATGGCCTTTCCGGCATGGTTCAGGTAGATCTGATCAGGGATTCCGCCGCGGCTCGTAAGGTCCAGGTCATGAAGGCCGACAACGCGGCGGCCAGGGAGCTTGAACGGACTCGCCAGCGATTGCGCGTCCAGCGTTCGCAGTGGGTGTACTTCGACCGGAACCTTCGAATTTACGAAGGCACCAGGACATTCGTATTCAAGCCCATGCAGCGGTTTCACTGGACGGAAAGCCAAGCGATGGTGGACGCCCGGCAAATCATCGCCGAGACTCTTCAAGGCGGAGGCGTGGAGGCTTGATCAGTTCTACGTCCTTTCAACTTGGTGGGGCATCCTACAATTCTGAGGATTACGAACGCCAGTTCGTCCCCCGCGTACACCAGCTGATCAAGCTCGGGTATGACCGGCTCAATCCGAGACGATACGCCACGGCGGAAGAAACCGCGATCACGGGAGATCTGGTGGAAGCAATGGACGCGGTTCTGGACGAACCAGCCGAACGTTGGATGCGGTACTATTCGGTGCATGACGACCCGCCTGTCAACGAGCCGCATCGGCGTGGACGGCAACGACGAATCGGCAAAGCCCGACGGCGCGTCGATATCCGGATCGATTCGGCGAGGACATCGCCCCGCTCCCGGTTTCGGTTCGAGTGCAAACGTTTGGGGCCGGGGCATGGCGTATCACACTATCTTGGCCACGACGGACTGGGGTGTTTCCTGACATGCGCTTACGCGCGCGACGACGAACGCGCCGGCATGTTGGGTTACATCCAGTCCGAGGACGAAGCGACTTGGGCCTTCAGGATCGAGCAGGCTCTGCTATCGGCGCCAGCCGATTCTGCCGTTCGCCGCGAAAGCACCTGGCGGCTCGATCCGGTCATCCCGGCCTTAGGTCACACCTACCGCTCCGGTCACAGCCGTACTACCCGTCGAGGGCCCATCGAGATCTACCACACGATGCTGCGGTTCACTTAGAATCGCCCTTGACACCGTGCGCTGCCGAGGCGATCAAGTCTTCCACAGGAATCAGCGGTTTGGCGGCCGGCGATCGCCCATCGGCCGCGCCGGGGCAGCGGGAGCACGATCCGCAGCGGGCGACGGGCCGGCCTGACAGGCGTTTCCAGGTGCGGCGGACCAGATAGCCCGCGGCCGCCAACACGAGGGCCAGGGTCAACAGTTGCTGTGCGTCTGGCATGGTCTATCCGGCAAACAACATCCCCACTTGATACGTGATCAGCGCGCCCGCGTAGGCCAGCGTTGTCATGTAGACGAACGTGAACGCCGGCCACCGCCAACTGCCCGTCTCGCGGCGGATCACGGCCAGTGTCGCCGCGCACTGCGCGCAGAGCGCAAAGAAGACCATGATCGACAGGGCCACGGGCACATTGAACACGCGCCGTTCCGAGCCGGGCCACGTCGCCTCGCGCAGCGTCTCGCGGAGCGACGTCGAAGCGGCATCCTCCTGGCTGCCCAACTGGTAGATCACCCCCAGCGTGCTGATCACGACTTCGCGGGCCGGGAACGACGCGATCACGGCGCAGCCGATCCGCCAGTCCCAGCCCAGCGGTTGGACCAGCGGCGCGATCAGCTTTCCGCCCCGCCCCAAAAAACTCTGCTCCATGTACGCCGCCGCCACTTCGTTCTCGATCCGCTGTTGCAACGCCTGCTTTTCCGCTTGCCCATCGGCGGCGGTGCGCGCTTCGGACTGCGGATGCTGCGGTGGCTGGCGGGCCCCGTCCGCCCGGCGGGCGTCAAGCTGCCGCAGTTGTTCCGCGTACCGCCCGCGAACATCCCGCTCCACCTGCGGATCGTGCGGGAAATAGGCCGCCGCCCAGACCACGACGGCGACCGCCACAATCAGCGTGCCCGCCTGATGCACGAACGACCAGCCGCTTTCCCCAACGCGGGCTGCCACCGACCGCAGCGACGGCAACTTGTAGCTGGGCAACTCCATGACGAACGACGGCGCCTGGCCCCGCAGCAGCGTCCGCCGCAGCACCAGCGCGGCGACCACCGCCACCGCGGCGCCAATCAGGTACATGCCCAACAACGTGATTCCCTGCAGCCGCACCCAGCCGCCCAGATAGCGGCGGTCCGGGATGAACGCGGCGATCAGCAACGAGTACACTTGCAGCCGCGCGCTGCAACTCATCAGCGGTGCGATCAGAATCGTCAGCAACCGGTCGCGGCGGTCCTCGATGGCCCGCGTGGCCATCACGCCGGGCACGGCACAGGCGAACGAGGACAGCAGCGGGATGAACGACTTGCCGCTCAGGCCCAACCGCGACATCAGCTTGTCGGTCAAATACGCCGCGCGGGCCATGTAGCCGCATTCCTCCAGCACCGCAATGAAGCCGAACAGGATCAGAATCTGAGGCAGAAAGACCAGGACGCCGCCGACCCCGGCGATGACGCCGTCGACGACCAGCGAGCGCAGCGTACCCTCCGGCAGCGCCGTGGCAAGGCGATTTTCGAGCATCCCCATGGCGCGATCCAGGGCGTCCATCAGCGGCGTGGACCAGGCAAAAATCGACTGGAAGACCAGCAGCATCAACGCCACAAAAATCAACGTGCCCCAGACCTTGTGGGTCAACACCACGTCCAGACGGTCGCTGCACGTGATCCGGCGCTGGCCCGATTGGCTCACGGCGCCATCCAAGACACCGGCCACCCAGTCGTAACGAGCCATCGTCTCCACCGCCGGCGCCGGATAACCCGCCGCAGCCAACCGTTGACGGGCCGCCTGGACAGCGACCAAGAGCGATGGGTCAGCAATCGGCGGGTCCGCCTGCTCCAGGTAGCCGCCGACGTCCAACAACAGCCGTTCGACCAGGTAACGCGGCAGCGGCGCCCGGCCGCCAAGACTGGCCTCCCGAACCAGCGACGCGATTTGCTCGTTGAACGCCTCCGGAAACGGCGAGCGGAGTTGCGGTGGTTCGGCGCGGACGGCCTTCTGCAACTCCCCCTTCAGTTCCGCGATTCCGATTCCGCGATGGGCTTGCAGCGGCACGACGGGAATCCCCAGCCGATCCCGCACCAGGCCCAGATGCAAAGTGAGCCCGCTGTCGGCCGCCAGGTCCATCTTGTTCAAGGCCAGGACGACGGGCCTGCCCAACTCCAACGCCTGGCTAACCAAGTACAGATTCCGCTCCAGATTGGTGGCGTCGACGATGCACAAGATGACATCGGGAGGGGAACTCGCGTCGCCTCGGCCCAGCAGGACATCCACCGCGACCATCTCGTCCGGCGATCGCGGCGCCAGACTGTAAGTCCCCGGCAGGTCGATCAATTCGAAACACCGCTGGCCTATCTCGATGCAGCCGGTCTTCTTCTCGACGGTCACGCCCGGATAATTGCCGATCCGCTGCCGCACGCCGCACAGCGCGCTGAACAACGTGGACTTGCCCGTGTTGGGATTTCCCAGCAGAGCGACCGTGACCGTCTTTTCGCCGTCAGGCCCCGACATCGTGGGGCGTCCTTCCCACTGAAACCCGAAGCGCAGGCGAGACGGAGCGACCCAAGAGGCCAGCACTCTTCCGGGCCTGGAAACCGCCAGCCGACTTCGTCTGCTCGACCACCGCCCTTATCCGCACATGGCTGTTCGCACCAGCACGTTCAGGGCTTCGTTCGGCCGAAAGCACAACTTACCGCCCGCCGTACGGATGATGCAAGGACTTCCGGATTGCAGCATTTCAACCGTAATGCCTTGCCGCAAACCAAGTTCTTGCAGTCGGTGGACTTGCTGAGGATCGCCCAAAACCTCGCCGACCTCACCGGTCTGGCCCGATTTGAGACAACGGAGCGGAATCAATTCGAACATGGCGGGAACCCCTCACCGGGGCCGACTTTCTGTAAATGAGATTTGATCTCACTATCGTCCTTGTATCATAACCGGCTTGAGCCCCGTTGGCAATGCCCGGAGAAAAAAAAGCGGGATCGGGATGCCGGTCCGCGTGTGCGGGGATGCCCCGGATGGTAATCGCTTTCGCCTTGGGATAAACTCACCACGGTCGAAGGTCGGGGAACTGCCTTGCCCTGCCTCGCCACCCCCCCAGAAGGATTTGCTTTGCGGAAAAGCAGGATTTTTTCCTCGCCGCGTCCGGTTCACAAGAAGCGCCTGGTTCAGAGGAAGATGTCATGACGTGTCGATTTGCCTTGGCTCTCGCGTCTGTGTCGATCGTTTTGACCGCGGCCGCATCGGCGGGAGAACCGGCACCCGCGATGCCGCTGTGCGAGCCCTGGTCGGCCGAGTACACGGGGCCCGACGCGACCGGCGAGCAGGTGATTGGCTTGTGGCAGTTCAACGAGGAGGCCGCGGACGCGGCGGGGGCCAAGCGTACCGCGACGCTGCAAGGGGCGTCGATCCACGCCGAGGGCCGTTTCGGCGGATGTTTGGAGTGCTTTCCCGGCTGGCCGGTGGAAGACAAGCCGCACCGGGCGATGGTGCCGAACAGCCCGGCGCTCAGCCCCAGCGGCGCGTTCACGATCGAAATGTGGATCAAGCCGAAGAACGAATTGAACGACGCGTACCCGGAATCGTTCCTGCTGGACAAGAAGTACGTAGCTCATGACGACTACCAGTTGATTCTCGGATCGCCCGCCAAGAACGGGGATCGGCGGCTGCAGGCCAACCTTGGATTCGGCAACGATTCGCAGACCTACTATTCGCAACCGGCGGCGTTCGAGCCGGGCCGCTGGCGGCACATCGCCTTTACGTACGACGGTGCGGGCACCGGCCGGTTCTACCTGGACGGCCGCTCCTGGGGCGGCGGTGAGTCTTCCGGGCGCAAAAACATCAGCCGCGGACGCCATCCGCTGTCGATCGGCGACCGCATCGGCAGTTACCATCACGGCTTTCCGGGCTTCATCGACCAGGTCCGGATCACGTCCGGCGTGCGCGAATTCCGCCGCCTGAAATTGGAGCAGGTCTCCGACCGCCGCGTGTTCGTGCGCATGGAGCCGGACGTACGGCTGCAGTTGGCGGTGACGAACCTGCAGCGTGAAACGGCGGCCAAGGCCAAGATCAGCGCGTCCCTGGCGGAAATCGTGAAGGTCTACGAGTTGACGGACCTCGCGCCGGGCCAGACGCAGACGATCGAGTACCCGCTGGATACATCCTTGCGGCCGGATGAGTATGCGTTGATCGCACAGTTGGAGTTGCCGGCGCCGCAGCCCGAATCGCTGACCGAACGCCTGCCTGTCCGCATCGTGCCGCGACGGCCGCCGAACCAGTTCCCGGTACTGATGTGGGGCATCTACGGAGGCGTGGAGCAGGAGGCGGACCGACTGGAGCGGATCGGCTTCTCGCACGTGCTGGGCCTGGGCGCGGACTACGCCCAGATTTGGGACGCCCCAGCCGGCGAGCCGGTCGCGGCGGCGAACCCGGAACGGGCGGCGCAGAGCAAACGCGCGCTGGACGAGGCCTTGGCTCGCGGCCTGACCGTCGTCGCCAGCTTGTCGCCCGGCGCGGCCATGGAGCACCGCGCCGAACTGCTGCGGGTGGGCCGCGACGGCAAGCCGTATGCCGGCCGCGATAACGTCTGCGGCTTGCTGCCGCAACTGCAGGACTTCTGCTTTCGCGTCGGCCAGTCGATGGCGCAGACGTACGGACGATTTCCGGCCTTTGGCGGCGCCCTGCTGCACACCGAAGTCCGCGACGGGGCGCGGCCCTGCTTTCACGCCCAGGACTCGGCGGCGTTTAAGCAGCACGCAGGCTTTGAAATCCCCCAAGAGGTCGCCGGTACACGCGGAGTGGATTACGCGAAACTGGAGGGCTTTCCTGCCTCGCGCGTCATTCCCGACGACCATCCGCTGCTGGTCTACTATCGCTGGTACTGGAAGACGGGCGACGGCTGGAACCTGCTCAATACGCGGCTGCACGAAGGGCTGGCCACGATGAAGCGTCAGGACTTCTGGACGTTCCACGATCCCGCGGTGCGTGTCGCCCGCGTGTACGGGAGCGGCGGGAGTGTGGATGCCATCAGCCAGTGGACGTACTCTTATCCCGATCCGATCCGCATCGCCGTGGCTACCGACGAACTGCTGGCCATGGCCGCCGGCGCCGGCAAGCCTCAGCAAGTGATGAAGATGACGCAGATCATCTGGTACCGCAGCCAGACGGCGCCCGAGCCCAAAAAACCGGCCGACGCGCTCCCATATCGGGCCCGGTGGGAAGTGGAGCAGCCCGATGCGCCGTTCATCACCATCGCCCCCATGCACTTGAGGGAGGCGTTCTGGACCAAGATGGCGCGGCCCATTCGAGGCATCATGTATCACGGCTGGCAATCGCTGGTGCCGTGCGATTCGCCCGGCGGGTACCGGTTCACGCACCCGGAGACGCAGCACGAACTGGCGCGTCTGATCCGGCAGGTGGTCCGACCGCTGGGCCCGACCTTGCTGCAGTTGCCGGGCATCAAGAGCGACGTGGCGTTCCTGGAGAGCTTCGCGTCCGAGACGTTCGCCCGGCGCGGCACCTTCGGATGGGGCGGCGGTTGGATCGGCGATTGCTACCACGCCCTGCTGTACGCCCATCTGCAGCCGGAAATCGTGTTCGACGAGACGCTCGCGACCCGCGGTTTGGACGGGTTCCGCGTGCTGGTGATGCCGGATTGCGACGTGTTGACCCAGACGGTAGCGGCCAAGATCAACGCCTTCCAGGCCGCGGGCGGAATCGTCGTGGGAGACGAACGGACCTGCCCGGCCGTCAAGCCGGACATCGTCTTGCCCGTCTGTCAACGAACCGGCCGCGCGGATGCCGACAAGAAGGCGCTGCAGGCCTGCGCCGCGGAACTGCGGACGAAACTCGACGCCCGCTACCACCGCCCCGTCGAAACATCGAATCCGGACGTGATCCCTTATCTGCGACGCTGCGGCCAGGCCGATTACGTGTTCCTGGTCAACGATCACCGCGAGTACGGCCAGTACGTGGGGCAGCACGGACTGGTGATGGAAAACGGCTTGCCAGCCACTGCGACGGTGGCGGTGCGGCGCCCCGCGGGCGCGGTCTACGACCTGGTCAACAGCCGGCCGGTGGCCGCGCGGGTCGTCGAGGACCGCACCGGGTTCACGGCGGAGTTGGGACCTTGCGACGGCGGACTGTACATGATCTGTCCGGAACCCATCGCCGCAGTCCGGGTCGAGACGCCGGATCAGGTCGCACGGGGAACGCAGGCGCGGTGCGTCGTGCGGATCGTCGATGCGGCCGCCCGCCCGCTGGCTGCCGTGGTGCCGATCGAAGTCCAGGTGCGCGATCCGGACGGACGCTTGGCGGAGTTCAGCGGAGCCTATGGAGCGGCGGACGGCCAAGCGGAGATCGTTCTGGATATCGCGGCCAACGATCCGTTTGGCATCTGGCAGGTGGAAGTCCGCGAACGGGCGTCGGGCTTGACGTCCAACGCTTATTTCCGCGTTGTCGCGCCGTCGCCCTGGCCCCCCGCCAAGGGCCCGATCCCGGCCCATCTGGCCAAGCCGGAACAGCCCAAGGGATAACCTGGGCAGCCCACCCGAAGAAAGAGACGCGGCGAGCCAACGACGACCGGCCCAAGAAGGTAACGGGCGGCGCGGCCAAACCCGGCCGGTTTTTCGAAAAACCCGATGGTCGGACCGCAACCAAGCCGCCACCGCGTCCGCGGCTCCGGCCTGATGATCGAGTGCTCTTTACGGCAGCGACTGACCCCGTTACCATAATCGCGGGGTGTTCGCGCGACGCCGGATACCAACGCGCCGGTGGCTGAGTGGATTGAGAAATGACCGCAGGGGTGAGAACTCATGACGATTTACCGAAGAATCGAGACCTCCGAGGTTCGCGGCGTCACCGTGGTGAACTTCGTCGAACGCAAGATCCTTGAAGCGGCGCACATCCAGGAGTTGGGAGAGGAACTTCAGCACCTGGTCGAACACGACGAAAACAACGACCTGCTGCTGGACTTCAGCAACGTCGAATTCCTGTCCAGCGCAGCCCTGAACAAGCTGATCATCCTGGACAAGAAGGTCAAGTCCAAGTCGGGCCAGTTGAAACTGTGCAGTCTGATGCCGGAGATCCACGAAGTC
>Ga0209312_1003145_pt1 | contig 10200 bp, 7 predicted proteins | sample BioC13SIPDNA_4_FD_185744 | JGI IMG/M metagenome (GOLD analysis project Ga0209312, IMG submission 185744) | Anaerobic biogas reactor microbial communites from Washington, USA - Biogas_R1_B C13 SIP DNA (SPAdes) (version 2) | ecosystem: Engineered > Bioreactor > Anaerobic > Unclassified | place... | reverse complement strand
AAGTAATAACGCTGTTTCCTGTCTCATAATTCGAAGCGCGGGCATAGAGGTATGGTTTTCCATCAAAAACCTGGATGTTTAGGACATAGGCGATTGGCGCGATAAGTATTTGCTCACCAGTATTCAAATTATAACGATATAAAAATCCATTGTCCTTTTGATTTGAAAAATAAATATAGGTATCATCGGCCACAAAATAACCTATGTCAGCATCCAGAACTTGCCGAATCTCGTTAGTATCTAGGTTAAGTGAAAACAAAGTTAATCCGCGATCAAGATTTTGAAAGTAAAGAAGATTGTCTCTGATTAGCAACTGATACATAGCTTTGATGCCAAGTAGAGGTTGATCGGATTTATCAAGTAATGAGTAGGTTCTTAGTTCGTTAATTTTATTAATATAGTAAAACTTACCATCTTTAAAGGCTAAACCTCTTGCCTGAGCGATATTTTTAATAATGGGAACTTCCTTAGAGCTTCCCATTGTTAGCATAACCAATTCATTCTCATCCAACATGAAAATCTTGTTGCCATAAATAATAAATGGTAATGTGCTTTTCCCTTCAGACATAGAGTGGACCTCAAGATCATCATTAATGATAGAAACTTGTTGTTGAGGATATCTGGTATATAATACTTGAGTATCCCAGTTGATAAGGTTTATCGAACGAATTTGCTCGTAATCCTCGGTCTTTATGGAGTAATACAATGTATCATTCTCAATGTTTATCCCTCCGACATGTTTATCAATGAATTCTTTGTCTAAAAATGGATCACGGATTGCTTTTTGAATGGTATTGTCTCTTGTATCTTCAATCATAAAGGTGGGATACAAAGATACTATAAAAGGGTCATAATAATAAGAAGAAGAAGAGAAAAGAGAGTTCGAATTATTGGCCATTTGATTGTTTCTGTCTTTTAAATTTAAACCTGGTACTGTGCAGCCCAAAAGAAGAGAAACACTGATAAGGCAGAATACAACGGATAAATTAGGCCTGGTCGGCTTATACCTGATATAACCAAACTGCCGTTTGATATTTAATAGTAATATGATCGCAATAAAAAACCATATTAGCAGTATCCCTACCAAATGTTGGTTTGTAACCGTAGCGATAAAAGAAAAGGTGGTTTTATTAATGAGGGTATCATTTCCATAAAGAAACGGAGTGGCAATAATCAAGCTGTAAGGGCTTGGAAGAAACACCTTCGAACCACTGCTGACAGGTAGGATAAATGGTAATGCCACGAGTGTTAAGCCCCCTATCAAGGAGGGAATTACGCTTTGAGAGGCAATCGAAATTGAAATGGTTATTATCCCAAGGACACAAAATCCAAAGAGTCGGAGAAAGAATGTCAGCAAGGTTGCTTGAAATAGTGTCAATGGCAAGGAAGAGTTCCGGAATGTGGCGAGGCTTTGGTAAGGGAAATTCCAGTTTGGCAGACCATATCGAATATTGAAAAAGAGAAACTCACTCAAATAACTGAGAAGGCCAATCACAAGGATTACTGAAAAAAGAACAAGAAATTTCGCTATAACTAATTTGTTATCTCCTTTGGGTGTCGAAATTTGAAGTCTCTGCATGTCAGCTTCATACTCTTTTCCAAAAACCAAGGCTGCAAAAATAATTATCACGAGTGCAGAAAACCAATCTAATCGAACTGTTGAGAAAAACCGATCCCACCCTTCTGAAAACAGGATAAACCTGGTGTCTGGTTCACTTCTTGCAGTCAAATACTGGCTATACAAGTATAGAAATAGTTCCTTGTTATTGGAGCGTTTCTCTAGGATAGGAAGCTCATGTTCAAATTGTTCAGTTGTGATTAAACCATCATTGTAATCTAATCGCAGGCGACGCAGCTCACTCTCTGCGCGCAAGACAAGAGCATTTTCTGCTTCGATCTGGTCAGAAACCTCCTGAGTTACTTTTCCCGTATAACGATTCACAATCGATAAGTAATCCGTTTTATTATCCAGTATGTAGGTGTTCGTCTTTGAATCTTCGAACCCTAAGTAAGCGATCTTGAGAATCAACATTAACATAACTAATAAAAGACCGAAAGATTTAGACATTAGTTTTCTTAATTCTGCAACAAATAGAGCCATTCATACCTCCGGAAACACCTAAGCAAACCTTGGACGTATCCTGGTTTGGATGATGATACTAGAAATAATGATCAAGAGCATAGCTACCAAAACCGCAAGAAGCACAGGTTGAATGGGATTAGATCCGACAAAAATGGGGTCATATGCAAGGAATATATATCTGTTCTTTATCAAGTGCATGGGATTAATGAAATCAAGCCAACCCAACGTGGAATATGCTCTTGGCAGCCAAAAAATAAATAATACGAGGGGTAGGACGCTTCCTAAAAAGACATAGACGATTTTAGGAAGGAACTTGGATAAGATGGCTATATAAAAGGAGATGATAAGCATGCCAAATATCTTGAGGATCAGGCAGACAACATAAAATTGGCCGATTGATAGATTAAGAGGCGTCAGTTGAAATTCCTGGATTGAGTATAGTGGCATGGAAAAGCCCTGCAAGTGAGAAAACAAAGCAAAACCGATCAGATCCATGATGAAGAACCAGATACAATACATTAAAGTGATGAGAATTATGAATAAAAACTTTGTAGAGTTTATCTTCCGTTCCCCGCTTGGAAATGTTGGAAACAATTGGTACATTCGGTTTTCTCTTTCGGAGACGAAACCAGGAGTAAGTGTCAAGACTAAAAGAAATATGATTAGAAGTCCCGAAAAATCATAGAACAACAGATATCTGGCGCCATATAAGTTCCGATATTCATTGATCGAACGACCGGAATACAACTGAATAATGTCGTGGTTCTTATTCAGTTCTTTTATATTTCCAACTTGCTCATAAAATTCGACATTTTCATACGCTCTATGTATAATATCTTGCATATCATAAGCATAACTTACTGCGTATTTAAGATTAGGCTCTAGGTAACCATAATAAAGGTTGAAATCACCGAATAAGTACCCAGTAATAGTATTTGAATCATACTCTCGGCTGAATTTTTGAGAGGCAACGATATCTGACAACCGTTTAGTCTCACTGATAACCTTGTCAATTTTTTGACTGTCTATCGGACCGCAGAGAAATTCCTCACAAACCTTGTTTTGATGATCTTCCCCAACCCAATTTTGATAGCCTTTATTTGTAATGAAAATAGCAGCAAAGTTTATGAGCGTGAAAAGTAGGATGCTGATAATAAAATATGGTCTTCTGAATACCTTTATGAATTCAAAGCGTAGTGTCGTCATGGATGGTTCCTTTTGTCAGATAGATGTAAACTTCCTCCAAACGTGGTGTGGCAAGCACAGCATCCGAATCAGGGGCTTCTTTGTGGATGATTCTAAGCGCGTAATGTTGATCGTTCAGTTGAATATTGCTTATGCGAAAATTGCTGATATAGTGGTCAATAGCATCAATGGGTACATTAAGCGACCATACCATGCCATTGATTGACCGCATGAGTGATTCGGGGGAGTCTTGGGTCAGGACGATGCCATCTTTAATCACCACAACCGCCTGGGCGATTGACTCAATATCGGTCACAATGTGCGTGGCGATGATAATGGTTTTGTCACTTGAAAACCTTGAAAGCGTGTTTCTAAAGCGAATGCGCTCAATAGGGTCAAGCCCGGCAGTTGGTTCATCAAAAACCAAAACCTGCGGATTGCCCAGAAGGGCCTGGGCAATTCCGAGCCTTTGGCGCATTCCACCCGAGTAGGCTCCGATACGTTTTTCTCCGACATCGATCAGGTTGACTTCTTCCATAACGCGCTCAATCTGTTGTTTGTGGTCCGTTTTGGGGATATCTTTTAAAACGCAGATGTATTCCAGAAATTCCGGCCCGGTGAATTCCTTGTAAAAGACCGGACCCTGGGGCAAATACCCCACTTTGGCGTTAAATGTATCTCTGCTCTTCGCCAGCGACACGCCTTCAAAGAAGATTTCTCCCTGGTCTGGGCGCAGAGCACCCATAATCATGCTCAGAAGGGTCGTTTTGCCAGCACCATTTGGACCGAGCAAGCCATAAATACCGTTATTAAATTGAATGTTGATCCCATTAACGGCAATCTGTTTGCCATATTTTTTTGTAAGATTTTTTACTGATAGCATGAAAGCTCCTTGTTAACAAGCTGAACGATTTTCCCAAAAAATGCAATTTAAGGTATGGTGTACTTTAAAAGGCGAATTTGACGATCATTAGACCACTCAGAGAGAGCGATGAAAATAGAATCTTCCATTGACGTATAAGTCACATTGGGAAAACCACTAAAGCTTCCATTGAGGCTTATTTCCTTCCGTATCGCCATCGTATTCATATCATAAATACGGAGGATAAAGCTTATAAACCCATCACTTCGAGGGAGGGCTTGTACTTGGCATCCGGTTAGATATTGTCCCTTCGGTGAAATTCTAATTGTAAAACTTTCACGATAATCTTCTGTGGCATCGTGTGTAAAGCCAATCAGTCTTTCATCTTGCTTCGCCAAATCAAATAAAAGCACACTGCCATCGCTACTATTGAAAAAGTGTTTTTTTTCCACAAAAAGCATTTGAGAAGACGAGACTTGAATTAATAGTTCATTCAAATTGGTTTTAGAATTCGTGAAAACAACCCGGTTCTGATCCAAATCAATTATTCCATAGCTTGTCTGATCCGAAGATGCGCTACCAGCATCGTAACCAACAAATGCCAGGAATTTATCATTACCCCCAAAAGCGAGTGACGAGATTCTAAAACTTATTTTTTTAAATTCGTTGGAAATATCAAATGTATTCAGTCTTGTTCCAGTGTCTATATTTGCAACAATTACTGATGTAAAGCTGTTATCGAGGCAAGCCATGATCTCACCAGACGCTGAAATCGCACATGTGCCACTAAAAATTTTTTCGATCCCAAGAAGGCTTGCTGGGTTAATTTTTTTTATTTCCTGAAGATCGGAATCAAACAGGCGGACGTGCGTTGTATTAGCAACAACATCTGTTATAGAAATGGCTATCCCATCCCGGATTTTGTAATATGACGTAAGACTTGGAGATGGGAAACCGCTTGGAATGGCTTTCAGGATTTTACCGGAATTGGCGTCAATAAGTAACAGTTTCTCAGCAGTTGCTAAAAACAAACTTGAATCACTCATGTTGGAAAGATATTCAATATCTCCTGATGAAATATGATTGTCTATCAACCCGCTGCTCAGATCTTGTAATCCATCCGGAGAAAAATGACTTTCGATTATCGTTCCCGGGTTTGACGTTTCTTGCCCAGGAATGGAGGCGCGCGAGAACTCTCCTGCCCATGGCGCATCCTCGTTTATCAATAAAATGGATTTGGTTTTGTTCCCGCTTTCAGGATTCAGAAGATAGCCATCACCAATTGGCAAGATGGTTGCGTAAAGGCTGTTGAATCTTGGCAACCCCTGGGCATCCAACTCGAAGTTGTATGTTACAATCTGGTCATAAGCTGATTTGATGATGAAACTTTCGTTTCCCTCAATCATTACTGGATTATGGTTTACAAAAACCGAAACCCGATAGGAAGCTTCCACACCGCCACCGATTTGTATCCTTAGATTTGCTTTGCCATTTTTCAGAAATAATCTGGCAATATAGTCTCCGCTGCCATCATTAAAATAGTAAAAAGGATTTTGAACCCTGCCTGTCGGATTGTCTTCACTAACCCTTTTTAAGCTTTCAGGAATAGGTTGCGATTCAACCTGAACGTCTGGACTTTCTATCTGGGATGGGGCATCTTCAAGGAATCTAACTGTTCCATAATCATAAGGATGGGCATCATGCATGATTCCAAAGTATTTGTCTGGTGAGTCTGGCAAGTATGAGGGGTAAAGCATCACCATTTGATTAAAGCTCAAGGTTTGTCCTTTTTTTCCTGTAACTGGTATAAAGCGGATGGTTACCTCAATGTGTTCATTTTTTTTCATTTTATGGGTACTTAAGTATTGCAGCTCATCAACCGGTCGTAACCCTTCGGACGATTGTGTCGACTTGATGACCTGATGGGGTTGAATTGCGCCATCAATGAAGATAGCCAGTCCAAGTTCGATTCCATCACTGTTTCCATTGTCTCCCAAACCAAAGACAACTTCAATAGGGTCTCCTGAAAAATTTATATAACAATCTCTGTTATCGTGGTTGCAATTTTCGAATCCTGCTATTGGCCCTCTATTATAGGAAAAATGGAAGCTTGGGTTAGAAACGCTTTCTTCAGTGCCTGCTCCAGAAGAGGTTCGTTCAACAAATGGATTCGGGAGGAGGGTGGGTGAGTTATTCAATGTGTCCTCAGCTGGTTTCTGCGAACATGCAACCAGCGATAAAAGAGACACGATAAGCAGTATGGTTTTAATGTTTTTTTTCATTTTTCTCCCAAGAAACGAGAAAGAGGTGATAGAAACAAAACTAATTAATGTTTCCCGTGATTCGGTTTAGGGCAAAGTGTAATAAAATGCTTCACAGCTTCCATTTACACAGTGGTTATGTGTCAACCATAACCGGGTTGGCGACGCTCCTGTCTTATTTGAACAATAAGCATAGGCTTGGGATGCACCGTAATATCCCCAATCTGCTGCGGTGCTAATTGTAGCGCCAGCGTTGTTTTGAAGTTCACAGTTCACTTGGGGACGGTAGGCTGACCCAGGGGAGAGAACCCGAGTTTTTCCCCAGCCTCCAGCACTGTTCAGACCATATGTATTTTGAAAGTTAGCATGTTGGATACCACTTGCAGAAAAGACTGAACCAATCACTAATACAGAACAGACGAGTGCAAGAAGAAATGCTGTAGATATTCTTTTTCGGTGTACCATCATTTACTCCTTTTTGGCGGTGAAACTTGGGCCACATCTTTTTTTTGTGTCAGGTGTTCACCACTTCTCCACATTTCTAGTGTACTACGGTTTGGAAAGCAGGCGTTTTAGGGCCACAGGTACCGTGTGCGTTTCAAGAGGTCGTTGTAACGTAGATTGAAACTTGTCAAACTACTTGATTCTTCTCCTATTAAACGATACAAACAATTCGTTAGATCCGAACCCATCTAGGGGATACTGTACTTCAATAGACGAACTTGCTTATTCCACTCAGAGAGTGCAATAAGAACTGCATCTTCATTGGCTGTAAAACTCACTTTTGGAACCCAGGCAAAGTACCCCTCAAGGGCTATTTCCTTTGCAATTGCCAGAGTCCTCATATCATAAATGCGCAGGACATACTTTGTATGGGTGAAACGCTCATCAACAATATCGCCGTAATGAGTTTCAAATCCAGTGAGATATTGACCAGTGGGTGAAATCGTTACTGTAAAACTTTCCCGTTGATCCACATGGCCGTGTGCAAAGGGTATGAGTCTTCCCTCTTGCCTCATCCAATCATACAAAGCCACATTTCCGTCACTATAATTGAAAACGCCTCTTCTTTCAATAAATAGGAAATGAGAGGAGGAGTCTTGAATTAAGTATTCATTCAAGTTATTCTTAGAGTTTGTGAATAAAACCCGGATTTGATCCAAATCAATTATTCCATAGCTTGTCTTGAATGAAGATGATTGATCAGCATCTATACCAACAAATGCCAGGAATTTATCATCACCCCCAAAAGCAAGTTTCTGGATTCTGAACCTTATATCTTTAAATTCATCGGAAATATCGATAGTTTTCAACCTTGTTCCAGAGTCTATGTCAGCAACAACTATTGATGTAAAACTGTTATCGAGACAAGCTATCAACTTACCGGATGCTGAAATTACACACGTATTACTAAAAAAATCTTCGATTCCAAGTAGGCTCGCTGGATCAAAAGTTTTTATTTCCTGAAGATCGGAATCAAAAAAGTGGGCTAGGGTTGTGTTATTCAATGCATCTGTTGTTAATATCGCTATCCCATCCACAACTCTGAAACATTCAACTGATCTCTGGCTAAAATCGAATTTGCTAGGACTCTCTTTATGAATCTTACCGGAACTGGTGTCAATAAGCAGTAGTTTCTCATCAAGTGCTAAAAAAATGTTCGAACCACCCATGTTCGTTAGGCACAAAATATCTCCAGATGAAATGTTGTTGCTTATCAATTCGCTGCTCAGATCTTGTAATCCATCCTGAGAGAAACTACTATCGAATAACATACCCGGATCCATCGTGTTATTTCCAGGAGTGGATGTTTGCGACGCCTCGCCTAACCATGGGGCATCCTCGTTTATCAATAAAATGGATTTAGATTTGAAACCACTTTCAGGATTCAGAAGAAAACCGTCACCGGTCGGCAAAATGGTCGCATAGAGGCTATTGAATCTTGGTAATTCATGAGTATCTAATATAAAATTATATGTGACAATCTGGTCATAAGCTGATTTGATAATAAAGCTCTCGTTTCCCTCAATCATGACTGGTTTATGGTTTATAAAAATTATTACTCTGTATTCTGCCTCAACTCCACCACCCATTTGGATTCTGAGATTAGCTTTGCCATCTTTTAACATCAATCTATTGATATAGTCTGCACTACTGTCGTTAAAGTAATAAAAAGGTCTCTGGACCCTCCCTGACGGGTTGCTTTCACTGACTATCTTCATGCTTTCCGAAATAGGCTGTGACTCAACCTGGACAACAGGACTTGTTAACTGGGATGGCGCATCTTCTAAAAATCTGATCGTTCCGAAATCATTTGGATGCGCATCTTGAATGTTTCCGAAGTGCTGATCCGGAGAGTCCGGCAGAAAAGAAGGATAGGGCATGACCATTTGGGTGAAACTCAAGGTTTGGCCTTTTTTACCTGTGATAGGACTAAATCGTATCGTTATTTCAATTTTTTCATTCATCCTGACTTTATGGGCACTGACATATTGGTTCAAATCAAAAGGTATTAACTCACCCCCAACTTGCGTTGACCTAATCACTTGATGGGGTTGAATCATCCCGTCTATGAAAATAGCGAATCCTATTTCAATATCATTGTTTCCTAACGTTTCAATCTCATAAGATAGTTCGATCGGACGACCCTCATAGTTTATTAGACACTCGCTCGGCTGATTGCAACTCTCAAAACCTGCAAGAGGAGCGAATTTCCAGCCGAAACGCTTACTTCCTTCAGGGATGACAACACCAGCTGTTTCATTGGAAGAAGTCACACTGGTGAATGGATGTGGTAGCGTTGTCGAAGAAATCCCTGGATTTACTTCAGTTGGTTTAGCTGAACAAGCTACAAATGTGAAGATAATCGCCATTGACACCAAGTACAGGTAGATTTTTTTCATAGGACTCCTGATCATTTTGAGAAAGAGGTGGCAAAGATTGTTAACCTAAATCTGAGCAATTAATACTCCACTAGGGTAAGGTGTCGAAATAAGTATACACAGTCGCGTTTACCCATTGGTTGTGTGTTGTCCAGAGGCGGGTAGGAGATGCTCCGGTAGTGTTGGGACAATAGGCATAAGCTTGAGATGCACCGTAAGTACCCCAATCTGCTGCTGTGCTAATTGTAGCGCCTGCATTGTTCTGCAATTCACACTTTACTTGTGGACGATAACTAGGACCTGGACTTTTCACCCCAGTTCTTCCCCATCCATATGTGGAAGTTAGACCTAAAGAAACTGTGAAGTTGGAGTGAATTGTACCGCTTCCAGCAAAAACTGTTCCAATTCCTAAAACGGAGCAAATCAGAGCTAGCAATATTGCAGCTGGAAACTTCTTATATTGTGCCATCTTGTTCTCCTTTTGCCTTGTTCGACGTTGAAAGACATGCACCTCTTTCTCTTTTTCCGCATTGGGTGTTCATCTAACCTTTCGCGTTACAAGCATTCTACTACAATTCGATGTTAAATCCGCATTAAATCGTTTCTTTGACAGTACTCAAAAAAGTAGACAGTAAAATAAGGAGGAAGGAAGTAGACTAGTAATGAAGGAGTACTATGAAATCAAACCGATTTACCGATGATTTCAAGCGGACATTGGTAACTCTCCACAAGGAAGGCAAAACACTTCGTGAGCTGCAAGATGCCTATGGCGTTTCTTCCAGTGCTTTATGTCGTTGGGTCCATCAATTTTCCGAATTAAAATGGATGACGAAACTATTGTGACCGCCCAACAGATCAAATGTACTAGCCAAGACTTGATCTGACACATCAGAATTACCTTACAACCTGGGGAGTAAAATCTGATTC
>Ga0209312_1003138_pt1 | contig 10226 bp, 11 predicted proteins | sample BioC13SIPDNA_4_FD_185744 | JGI IMG/M metagenome (GOLD analysis project Ga0209312, IMG submission 185744) | Anaerobic biogas reactor microbial communites from Washington, USA - Biogas_R1_B C13 SIP DNA (SPAdes) (version 2) | ecosystem: Engineered > Bioreactor > Anaerobic > Unclassified | place... | reverse complement strand
AGTAGGGCGCCGTATCGCTGCCGTCGTTGCGTTGGGTGCGTACGAGGACATGCACCTCGGCACCTTCGAGACAACCCGTGGCCGTGGTGTATTCGAGCAGGCGCGGACCCAGGCCGCTGCGCATGTCTTCCGTGACCGGCACAACAACGTCAGGATCGGGATCTTCGCCCACGGCGGTGTAGACGGCCCAGCGTGTTGCCGCGTAGGCCAGCTGATCCTCTTTCGTCTCGCCTTCACGCTGCGGATCGTAGGACGCGATTACCTCGAACTTGCCCTCACCCACAGGCGTCACCTGTACCAGGCTCGGGCCCTGCGGAGGCTCACTGTCGAGCTCGCCATCATCCGACACCGGCACGGTGATAAGCTGGCCTATGGCATCGCGCACGCCATAGACGTTCTGTTTCACAACGCGGATGTAGTGCGTCTTGCCAAGTTGAAACACGCCGGTCAGCGTGTAGGGCAGGTCCTCCTCGTCAAACTCGGCATCCGGCCAGCCGGTTTTGTAGTCCACCTGCAGGATTGACGGTTCCTCGTCAATGCCCACAAACACGAGGTAGTCGTGCAGGGCCTCGTTGCCGATACGCTGCACGCCCACGAGTTTTGTTTGCAGCGTGAAGTCCCAGTGCAGCCCGAGTGTCCGTGTCATGTTGCCGAGTCGCACGTGGTCGCCCCATGTAGTGGCGTTTTTTGTGGGGTAGTATTTTTCAAACGTGAGCGGGCCGGTGCGGATATACAAGCCCACACTCTCGCCCGGCGCGAGCGAGGTGGCGATCTGGCGCGCGCTCGCCCCCAGGCCGTACCAAGAGCCCAGCCCGGGGTCTGTCCACGCGTCCGTGAGTGCCGGGATAGCGCCGTTGCCGTCCGGCGTCGCCCATTGAATCTCAATGTGGTTGTTATACTGCACGGGCGTGCCGCCAACGTATTCGGGGTTCGACACGCCGACGTTGTTGACGGTCTGGCTGCCCTCGTTGCGCAGCATGATCGCCCGGTACTGCCACGGCGTCGGGTAGATAATGTTATCCATGCCGATCACGTTGTTGAGCGTCGGCATGATCTGGATCGTCTCAGTACCGGACGGGATCGCGTCAGATGTCGGGCGGCGGACGATCAGGTAGTGACCAGGCAGGACAGCCTTGATTAGTTTCGTCTCGCCCGCGGCGATCGCTACGGACTGGATCGCCGGATTCTCCAGTGATACACCCGCCGGAGCCCAGCGCAGGTAATCGACGCCGCCAGAACGGTACGCCTGGAGAAGCCCGAGGCCAATCGGATTCCCGCCGGACACAAACTCGACAACGAGATTACGGATAGGGTTCACGCGCCGATACGTGCAGGAATACACGCGCTCGCGCGAGCGGTAACCACCCAGGGACAGGGCGGGATCGCGCTGCACGCCCCCGTCGGAGGCCGCGCCCGTGAGATATGCGCGAACTGCGTCCGCTCCTGTTTTCACTGCACTCATGTGGTTGTGCTCAGAATGATCCCGTCGTCAAACGATACCCACGTCCAACCCAGTTCCGGCACGTCCGGCCGGCGAACCATGACGGCAGTCAGGGGCCGTTCCAGCCCGTCAACGCCGCCCTCAGTGACTGCCACTACCCGCCATTCATAGGCCGTCATGTCCTGCAACCAGCGCGTCTGGTACCAGTAGAACGGCAGGCCCGTCTCCTGAATCCTCGCGCGCTCCGTCCACGTCCCGCTAACCTTCTCGTCTATCCGGTAGTGGTTGGCGCCGTCCACTGGCTCCCACGAGAGGATCATCTTGCCGGGGTAGACTTCCGCCGGCGCGTCGTCCATATCGTCGAGGACGTCAATCTGCACCTGCTCGCGCCGCGCCACGTCGAACTCGTACGACTCCTGGCGGGTTTGCATCATGAGCAGCCCGTCCCGGTAGACGTAATACGTCGGACTGGCGAGCGTGCTGTCCCACGTGACTCGCCAGCGCGTATCGCTGATTTGCTTCGCTGTCAGATTCGTGACGGCCATTACCAGTCGATGTCCTGCAGCACCCATTCCATGTCGAGCACGGCGTACACGCCCGATGGCTGGCTCGACGTGGGACGCACCATTACCGCCCGCACCGGCCGGACGCTCACCACAAGCACGCGCTGGCGCGTGTTGCCAAACTCATCGCCCACGGCGTAGATGTAGCCCTGCATGAGCGAGTACGCGTATTCGGCGTTGTCCACGGCGGCATCGGAGTAGCAGAGCGTCCGCGTCTCCACTGTCGTGGGCTCAGCCTTGAGCCCGACAATGTTCCACGCAACGCCCGGCGTATTGGGGCGCGTAATCTCTTTCGGGATCTCGCCTGCATACGGAATGCGCCCGCGCATTGCGAGGAAGGTCTTGTTTCCGATGTAGGGCTCAGCCATTTAGAAGCCCCCCTCAGTGCGAAGACTTACCTGCTCGCGCTTCGCAGGCGTCGTGTTCGACGCGATCTCGCGCAACACTTGGATGCTCTCCTGCAATGCGCCCTCAAGACGATCCAGTTGCTCCATCCCGCTCGGCGGGCGCACATCGTAATACGGGCCGAATGCCCACATGCGCTCTGTGCCACCTGTGCCAATGGTACCCGTGGTACCCGTCTGGACACGCCTCCAGAACCCTGCCTCGCCAGTCTCCAGATCCGCGCCCGTACCGTAGCCCACCTCAGCGGCCGCGGCGAGCTTCTGCGCTTCCTTGGCACGCGCGATGTCGGATTCCGGACCCATGTACGCGTATGCCTCGGCCGTGGCAACGGCCTGATCTTTCAGAAACTTCTTGCGCAGCGTCGGATCTTGCTGGAGTGTTCGCAGGCGTTCGTCAAGATCGTATTTCTGCGCATACGTGGGCGCCTCTGCCAGAACCTGTTTCAGCAGCGCCATGTTCTCCGGTGTGAGGATTGTCGCCAGCGCCGTACGCTCGCGCTGTTCCTCGATGCCCATGAGGCGAAGCGTCTCAGCATTCACGCCGCCGTATCGCCGCTTGGTGATGTCGCCAATCGCCTCCAGACGTTCAACCAGGCTCAGATCGCGGAACGTCTTGCCGGTGCTGCCGAGCAGCTCCTTCGTGATCTGCTCCTGTACGGTCAGCGCGCCGCCTTTCTTTTTGAGCTCCTTGATCGTCTCGACGCCAACGTCGGTAAGCGTCCGATTGACAGCCTGCACGTACGTTGCCAGCATCTCGTTGGGGATTCGCTGACTCAGCGCCGTCGTGACCGCTGCACCAAAAAACGGCTCAGGTTCGCCCGTCTTGCCGGTGAACAGCGGCCAGAACGGTGCAACTTCCGCGAACACACGCTCATTCGCGCCGCTGGGCACAGCAGCACCCACCAGCAATGAGTTAAACGCCTCCTGCGTCATTTTGAGTTGTTCAGCAATTTTAATTGTTCCGACAGCCGTCTCGAGCTCGCCCGTCACGCGCGCCAGTTTCAACGCCTCGACAGCGGCCTCCGCGCCCTTTTCAAACGTCCCATAGATCGCCTGTCCCTGCTCGAAGAACTCGAAGCCCTCCTCGGGAGAAATGCCTTGTTCAGCAGACAGCACAGCGGCCTCTTTCAGTACTCGGGAAACGTCAGTGCCGCTCTTTTGCAACATCGCGAGCGAAACGCCGCCCGCCGCTGTTTTCGTCTGGCGTTCGCTGATGGATTTCAGATGCTCTTCATATTCGCGAAGCAGTTCAATCCCGTCGTCAATGGCATCATTGACGCCAATAATCCCCAAGCCGGCAGCCACGAGCGACTCCCAATCGCCCGTGAGGAATTGAACCGCCTTGCCTTGTCTGCTCGCTGCGTGCGTGCCCTTTTCGCTCTCCGCCAGGGATCGCCGCTGCTCAGCCGTCAGGGTGCGGAACGCGTCCAACGCTTTCGCTTCCTCAGCATCAAGCTCGTATACCATGCGTCTACGGGTGGCCAATGTTTTTCCTCCGTGGTCGCGTGGGCTTTTGCAGTTCGGTCTCAATCACCGCGTCTACACCCTGAAATAGCTGCTCGTATTCTTCCGGCAACGTGGCCGTGAGCTCTGCGTATTTGTCAGGCCCCGCGCCCCTGTACATGAAGAAATACTTCGGAACGACAACGGGGAGCGTGGCCGTGAGGCCAACGCGTGTACGGCGTGTTTTTGGCTGTGCGCGTCGCGTCAATACCCAATGCTCAGATTCGCCCGAATACACCAGCGGCCGGCGGTGGCCATAGACGCGCATTTTGCGGTCGCGGTACTTGCGAGACCGCTGCTTGTAGCCGTACCGCCCTTGCGCGCCGTAGCGAAAGTGCCTAGGCGCGACGTCCTTCTGCCACGTCTGCGTCGCCTTCCTAAGGCCCGCTCTCAGCGCCGTCTCGATGCGCTTCGCGTCATCCTCGGGCGCGTCGTAGACAATGCGTTTGACGAATGGCGTCAGCACTCAATCAACTCCATCAGGAGCACGTCTCCTGCGGTTGGCCTATATCCTGGGAGTAGTCCACGCTGCCAGAGTCCCCAGGTGCCTCCGATGCGTTTTTTTTTGCGAACTCGTCCAAGGCGGCCGCCACGGCCGGCCAATCGAACGTAGCGAGGCAGATGTCCCACAGCCCCGCATGGCCTCCGTAGCTCTGCGATTGCAGCAGCCCGAGCGCCAGCGCTTCCCAGCGGCCTATCCGGTAGTTCAGCGAGAGCGCCAGGCCGGCCAGGTCGAACAGTTGCTCTTCGCTGCAATCCGGGACGCGGCCATCTTCGAGCGCGGATTTCCATTGCGCGAGGAATGCCTGCACTGCCGCCTGGAAGGGCTTGAGCGCCGGAATGACTTCGGCCTGCACGCCATCTTTGCTGAGGCGGTACACCGTCGGCAGGTGTGTTTGCCCGTCCCAGTGCTGAGCACGCGGGATTTGCCATACGTTGCCGTCGCCGAGGGTGAGTTCGATGCCCGGAAGCAGTGTCTCGCGCGCGAGATCGGCGGGCACCGGCGGATTATCGGTAGCCCAGCCAATCCAGTATTTGCCCTCCGGCCCGGGTACCCAGGTCTGCTCGCCGTGGTAGTAGCCGAGGCGCGCGGTAGTATTGGACGTGAAGACGACACCGGACTTGCCGTCCGGGCCGTGGGTTAGAACATGGCGAGACTGCAGGGACTGAGCGCCGAGATACTCCAGGCCCAACTCGCGCAACAGGTGCTCACGCGCGTCGGCCGTCGTCAGCGCCCGTTCTCTGCCGGGAGCGTAGTACACTAAGCCCGCCATAGTCGTCCACATCCTTCCTCGGTTCGCCGCACACCGGGCACTTGCGCACGATGGCGCTATGCTGCAGCCCGCATGGGCACGTCCACATTCGCCGGCGCTTACTCATGCCACCGGGATTGCCTTTGCGGTTTCGATGAGCACGGAATCGTTTGTGCCGTCCCACACGGGCTGCACGTTGATGGTCGCGGTGTCGCCCAGATCGGAAATCGTCACGTGGGACTCGGTAGCCGTCAGCTTCACGTGCCCGGCCGTTGTGTCAGCCACGGGTGCGCCGGTATTCGTCAGCGCGCGCAGGAAGAAGATCGCGTTATCGAACGAACCGCCGCCAACGCCTATCGTCGAGAGTTCGTCAACGTTGTAGCTCGTGGCCGTGATGCTCGGCCGCGCTTCACGCACTGCCAGGAACCGGACGTATTCGCCGCCGTCCTGGCCATTCGATTCGAGCGTGATCCCGGTGTCGAGGTCGAGCGACTGAATGTTGTCGATGTCAGTCCCGTCCAGGGACGCAGGGCCGACGGTGAATTTCTCGACGGCCGACGCCGTGTAGGCCGGTAACGACTGATTCGCCGTGATGGCCAGCGGGAGATTCGTTCCATCGTACGACGCGTGGATCTCCACCGATGCCGTCGCCTCCGCAAACTGCGAAGCGGAAATCCGGCGAATCAATCCCAGCGTCGAGTACAGCGTGAGCTTGGTGTGCTTCGCGCCGGACTGGACGGATCCGCCGTGCTCCATTTGGCGGAAGTAAACGCTCACCTGGTCGAACATCTTGCCGTACAGGTCAATGGCCGCAGCGATCCGCGAAATCGCCGGAGTATCAAAACTCAGCATGGGCGCCTGTTTGATCGCGCCCGCGAACGCCACGTCCACCGTTTGCGCACCCTGCACAAGCCTCTCGATGCCGGGATTCAGGCGGACGTTGTCCACCTGCCAGAGAATCACCGGGTTCGACGACCCGAAGGTGATAGGCCCCATTAGAAAGCGTTTCACGGATAGCCCTCCCTAGAATCCCCACGTGACGGTGTGCCACGCCTGGATGCCTGATTTGCCTCGCGCGCGCTGCTCTTGCGCGCCCCAGAGTCCGTAGTCCTCGGCATTGAGTTCAATCGAACGGATATGCACATAGCCGCCGGATTCGGCCGACGCGGCAATCTCCGAAAGAATGGAGTTGCGTGTGTTGTCAAACGCATAGAACGCGTCCAGGTCGTCCGTTTTGGTGATGGGCAGCACGAGCGCCAGAAGCACCTCGCCAGCCTCCGGGTACGCGCCCGCGTTCGCGATGCGCTCGCGGTATTCCCGCCCCGGCGCAATGAACGCAAAAGGGGGATCGGTGAATTCGTCCATGACCCACGCGTGGATATAGGCGAGCGCCTCGGTGGCGTTGCTTGCACCTACCGCTGTGCAGAACGTGCTCGATGCGGCCACGGCCTGCCTGAGCCCGTGCACTACCGTCCCAAGTACGCCGGAGGGCGTAACGGGCTCCTGGCCCTTCGAGAGCACAAGGTCTACCGCCGAACCTTCGAGTGCCTCCTCGTCAGCGTCAGGCTCCTGGCTTACCACGAGGCCGACGGCAATCGTCTCGTTGTACGCATCGGTGACGTCGCCCAGAACCAGCCCGATTTCTACGAGCGCGGCCGTTGCCTCCGCCTGGGTGAGTCCGGCAAGGTTCGGTACTTCTACGCTCACCGCTGTACCTCCCGGCCGCCACGGCGTACCAAATCGAGGGCACGCACTCGGACGCGCGCAAGGCCGTAGGACTCGCCAAGCGTCTCAACTACCGTCCAGTCAATGCCGCCGCGCGTGATGTAGTCGGTATCAACCTGGGGAACGGCTTCGCGTGTCGGCACAAACACCACCAGTTCCAGCCGGTCGGCCACGAGATGGTCGGCATAATCGTCACGCGCCAGCTCGACGTCCTCGCAGACCACGGTGATCGTCTTGGGGAATCCGGACGCCTCGGCGCCATCCACCAGACGGTGATACGTCACGGACTCGCCAAACTCCGCTGTGTTCAGGAGCACGTCGTCGACGTCAGACGCTATGAGGTCCGCGAAGCTCATACGGCGTTACGAAACCTCCGGCTCGCCTGCATCTGCTCGATGACGGGCGCGCCGACGTTCTTCTGCAGGTCGAAAATCTGCGAGTAGGTATAGGGCAGCATTTCGGCCTTCAGCCGCCCCTGCTTGAAACCACCTTCGAGCATGGCCTGAAGGTTGGCCTGGTCGTGTTGGGACGTGGATTGCGTGTTGGCTTTCTGCCAGGCCGCCAGCATCCGATACACGTCCGGCTTGGGCCGCAGGTACAGCATTGACGCGCTTAGTTCAAGGCCCTTGAGGGCGCAGCTCTTGATTTCATCCCAGTCCCACCATACCCAGCCGATGTCGGCTTTCAGGTTGTCGAAGAGTTTGGGATAGCGCCTGATGCGCGAGTCCGCGTCAAGCCACAGGACCGGCCGCTTGTGCTTCCTGAGCATCTGCTCGATGAACACGGGCTTGTAATGGCAGTTCCGGGTCCAGTCTCCGCGGCTCTCGTATTCCTCCACGACGACGCTCAGGCCCATCGCGCGGGCCGTGCGCACCATGTCCCGCACCTCTTCGGTGTAGGGCGTGCGCGCGGTCACGGCACAGATTACGAGCGGGCGGTCAGGTTTCGCCGTGAGTTCTCTCACGGCCTCGTCAAGCGGCCGCTTCTCGAAACACGTGAGTCGAGACGGGCCATACTGCGTCACATTGACGCCCATGGACTCCAGTTTCGGCGCCCACTTCGCCACGTCCGGCAGCATCTGGTCGGTGACGCTCGCTTTCTGTTTGCGCGGATAGCCGTCGTGATGATGCTCCTGCGTATCGCCGGTATTGTTCATGTCGTAGCCCAACAGGCGAATGTCCTTCGCGCCGAATGCGGCGGCCAGGTGCAGGGCGAACGTCCCGGTGTTGTTGAGCGCCGGAAGGCCGCGCTCAAGGTCAAAATCGGTTCCACTGGTGCGCGAACGGTTGACTACGAAGACGTCCTCCGGTATGCCGTCGTTCTTCTCGGTGAGTTGGCTGTATACCTTCAGCCCCGTGTAGTTGCGCCACGAATCACCGAACTGGCCGAGTTCGGCCCACGACAGGAATCCCGGCGCGTTTGGCCCATCCACGCATGCCGCCACGCCAACGTTGGGCCGTTCGTAGCACCGATTGCAGCCGATGGCGATTTCACCTTCCAGAAGACTCCAATCGAAGTCCTTGAGGCTTGGGCCACCGCCGATTAGCCACACGCGCGGCGCGTCCGCCCATGCGTCTGCCGGCAGGAGCTCATGCAGGAAGCGGAATCCGCGAGACTTCGGTCGCTGTTCGGTCACCGTCTCAGTGTTTGAGGGGCGCGCGGCATTGGCCCGCGTAGTGGTGACAGGATCGTATTTGCGTTCGCCGGATTCTTTGGGACGTCTGCGAATGTCTCTCGTCGTGATGATCGTCATGATGTTCCTCAAAGGCCTCCGGGAGGAGACTGCATCCCCCCGGAGGCTATGCACGCTGCGATTGGCCCGGCTAGGAGGTCGCGCAGCGGCGGAGTTGATTGGAATCGCCGATGGCCCCGCCGTACCGGCCCCAGCCGTACTTCACGTAGGAGTAACTGGCCGGGTCGAACTCATCGAACACGGTGAGGTTCATCCGGTCTCCCCACACGAGTTTGTTGCCGGGGAGCGCAACGTAGTAGGACGTCGTGCTCGTGAGACTGAGCGTCGGAATGGGGATCACGTTGAACTGCACGCCGGGGAATTCCCCGGACAGACCCCAGTTCTGCACAGTGAGCGCCCGGCGAATGCGAGCGGCCAGAGCGAGCGGGTACAGCAGCACCACAGGCGTCGACGGAGTGATGCCGTATCCCGAATCCTTGACGGCATTCAGGATTTCGTACCCGGCCTTGTTGATGGTGTTGATGTCCCGGATCGCCGTGTAGTTGGCGTCCGTGCTGGCCAGGGACGTCGGAACGGCGGCCTGCCACGTGATGTTGTACCCGGAGGCCAGCGCCTCGATGAGCGCGTAGGCGGTCTCCGCCCTGGCCGCGTACCACTTGTTGCGGAACGCGACGATCGTGTTGTCGAGCGTCCAGTAGTCCTGGTCGTCGAGCGCCTCGCCGGTCCACCCAAGACCACCACCGATCTTTTCGAAATAGACGGTGTCCTTGGTGCCGCTCATCGCGTACACCTTGGCTTTCTGCCCTTCCGGCACGACCTCAAATGTCAGGCCGTCTTGGCCGGTGAAGATCTCGAAGCCGGGGCGATCGGAATTCGTGTAGTCCCGAACGGTGAAGATTTGTTCCCAGCCGTCGTCGTAAAACGACAGCTTCTGGAACTGGGCCGCCATCGGCAGGTCACCTTCGGGGAAGTCCTGCGAGGTCGCGATGTTCTGGAACATACGGCTGGTTCGATCGGGCTGCGTGCCCAGGAACGCATTGAGCGCGTTATTGATGTTGCCGCGGGTCTCTGCGTCCGGGTTGCGCCGAAGCGCGTCCCGCACCGCAGGCCAATCAAGCACCTGGAATCGTTTTCCCATGAGATGTTTCCCTCCCTTACGCCACGATGCCAAGCGTGCCATCGAGCATGATCAAAACCTCCTCGGACCCGAGCACCGGGGTTTCAAGCACCACGCCACACAGCGTGTTACCCGTCGAGCTTTCGTTGATTTCGCCGTCGCCGCTGTCGTAGTAGACCTTCGATCCTTGGGTGAACTTGCCGGTCCCGGCGGCCACGCTGGTCACAACTACCGCGCGCGCTTCGGTGATGAAAAACACATTGTCGCCGGTATCCGCGTTCTTGAAATACACGCCGACCGTGTCTTCGATCTTCCCAAAATCACCGGCATGGACTCCGGGGCTCGGGGCCGCCACGGTCATCCCTCTGCACTCGCTGAGTGCGCAACGCAGTTTCAGTCCCATGTGTTAGCCCTCCTTCGGCAGGAACGGATTGACCTTCCGCTCATCGCCGCTGTCGTGACCGAGGTCGCTCGCCTGTGCGCCCTGGTGCATTTCCTCCTGTTTGGCGACCAGCATCTGCTGCCAG
>Ga0209312_1003137_pt1 | contig 10230 bp, 18 predicted proteins | sample BioC13SIPDNA_4_FD_185744 | JGI IMG/M metagenome (GOLD analysis project Ga0209312, IMG submission 185744) | Anaerobic biogas reactor microbial communites from Washington, USA - Biogas_R1_B C13 SIP DNA (SPAdes) (version 2) | ecosystem: Engineered > Bioreactor > Anaerobic > Unclassified | place... | reverse complement strand
CGGCAGTTCCGGTGCCTGTAAGGCTTCGTAGTCTATGTCGTAGTTCAATAACTGTTTCCTGTACTTCTTCAGCATGAGCCATGCCTTGAAGGCCATCTTGTCCGTCCACTTTTCCGGAGGCATCGATGCCAGCCAGTGGCCGTACCCGGTGTCCACGCTGTTGAAACCTACCCCGTCTGGCGCCGAGGCGTAGTCGCATACCCGGGCGAGGGTAGCTACTGCGTGCCTTATCTCTTCGTACATACGGCCTCCTTTCAATCGTCCCAAATCGGCCCGTCGGTCGTGAAGCAGCTGTTGTCTATCAGGGAGGAGACGCGGGTCACCCGTTCGTTTCTGGTGCAAACCCTGTAGATCTCGACCCGGACCTCGGGGATGGCTCCCTTCGATTCGCCCCACGCGTTCCTGGTGGGGGTGAAGCCCATCCATTTAATACATGCGTTGTCCATCTCTTCCTCGTTCAGCCACTCTGGCCAGACAACGCTTCTCAACGTGCCGTCGTTTCGCAGCACCTTTTCATCGAGCGGGGAACTGCCTACTACTTCGTATTCGTCTTTTTCAACATTATTGAAGACTCTGCGGGTGATTACCCACACATACTCCATCTCTTCCAACATGTCTCCCTCCTCATTAGTATACAAAAATCAGGTCGGTGTCTGCAGGGAGCCCGTCCAGGAACGCTTTTAGGTCTCTCACGTATCGCTGCAGAACGGACAGCTGTTTATGGGCACGAACAGTGCCCCTGTTCAATAGATCTAGTTCGGTGGCTCTGAATACGTGTTCCACGTCGAAAACCTTGAACAGCAGACTGTTTTTGCACGAAAACAGTCTCTTCAACAGGGTCCGCGCCCCAACTGGAACCGCTTCCCACCGCATTTCCAGGATCTGTTCGGTGTGTATTGTATTACACATAATACATCCTCCTCCGTGTTTCCGGACACTGGTAAGTGTTGTCTGGCCAGTTGGGCCGCAAACACGCTGTCATACGGTTGCCCGTAGGGACGTGTCCGGATATATGGATTGTTTTTTTATACTCTTTATGGTAGAGTTTACTTATGCAGAAGCAGAAGAGATATGCCTATCGCCCGAAAGGGAATTTCATCCAGATACCGAGACAAGTGTTCATTTTTACCCAGTTGTTACGGCCCTCTACAGACGGGAAGATCTACTTATTTATGTACGACATGTCCATAGCGAGAGGTCACACGCACACACATCTGGTCTCCATCCGGGAGATGGAGAGTATTCTGGGTATTCAAAAAAGCGCGCTGCACGAGTCGGTAACCAGACTGCGTGCCATGGGCGCGCTAGAAGTCTATCAGGTGTACAAAAACGAAGGCACTCGCTACACGGTCAACCTTCCGGTGTGGAACGGTAGTTCATGGGACTTTTACCCGGCCGGCCAGTGTCCGTATCTGTACAAAAAAGGAGAGGCGGTGGATGCGGAAATACCGCAGGACCTCTTGGGATTCTGGTGACGTAGGGCTCAACCTGCTTCCTGTTCTACTGTACTGTGGGTCGTGCATGCCGGTGGGTAATTGACCGGAAGTTTTGTTTTTTTAAACCAGAACTCCTTCCTTCTTCGGCTCTCCTTTCAGGATTCTGCGGGCGTCTTCCAGGGCGAGGGACGCGGTGCGTCGCATGCCCATACACACCTTCTCAAAATCGCCGATCGGGTAGGCGGACACGGTCTGCAGCGCTGCGTCAAGCACTCTGACTACGTCAACCAATGTTGGGATTTCTTCTTCTAGCAGGTCGCGTAGGAGCCTTTCTTTTCGGTCGCGGGTGTTCCCGTTCGTGCAGTAGTGTGCCGACAGTTCTTCTAGGATGGGTTTTATACCAGCCCCTATCATACCTTCCCTCCTCTTGTTCCCACAGCAGCAACAATTCGGCCGTGGTGACGTTCACGACATAGCCATAAAAAACCGAGTAACCCTCGCGTAGCAGCTCTAGTTTCAGGTGTGGCATATAGGACAGTTTTGGGCAGAATCTGTCGCTCCACACCTTTCCCCACTCCTGGAGTTCTTTCGGAGACTTCCACAACGGGAGGAGCTTGTCCTTGTGGACCTCGTAGAGCATGCGGTTTTTTGTCAGGTCCTGGTCCAGGTCGAACAGCGCTTCCAGAACATACTGGTCCAGAGGCCCTTCAGTACCACCTCGCAAGCGTTTGTGCAGGTTTTCAGCGATGACCAGCATCTTTTCCGGCGCCTCGGGCGAGATGAAATACACCGTCTTCCCGTCCACGGTGTCGGCCAGTATCCACTCCTCTTTTTTGTATATCGGCGGCGCGTCGTCCCAGTGCATGTCACTACCCCCTTCACACAAAATAACAGAGAGGCGCGTTAGCACCTCTCCTATTTATGTACTGACTATCCTACAACTGTTACCTGGGGGAGGAAGGTCTCCTTCACCCCATCGGTTCGGAGGACCACCACGGTGTCCCCCTCTACCTGGGCGGAGAGCCCGGGCATGTTTTTATTTATGGTGCAGGCAACTTCATTAGCGTACATCTCTTCCTGGTTTACAGGCACCAGCCCGCAAACCATTGAGAACCTGGCTGTAGCCTTTCCAGCCATTTCCAGTTGAATATGGCGCACTATAGCTATGAGCGCCACCTTCATGGCAGGAGACAGATCCTGCCGACTTCCGATACTTTTAAGGTGATCCATTAGCATGAGTAACCCTCCCCATTATAATGATATATTTTTAATACCAATACAAATAAAGGATTTTACAGGTATTCACTGCGGAGCTCGGCCAGTTCTCTCTCCAGCCGCTCGATCCGGTCCGCCAGTGACAACTCCGGGCCAACAACGGCAGGTGAAGACACCATGTCCAGGCTATAGTACCTGTTCATGCACTCATCGCTGCAGAAAACGGCCACCGCTTCTCCGCTGTTGTCCAGACTCAATATTATCGCCTCGTCGGGAGGTACCTGCTTCCCGCACTGGTTGCAGGCTGTAAAGGGGTGTGGCTTACCTGTTGTGGCGCAGTCATCGAGAGTGTCCATTTTCTCGGGCATGTCCGTCGCCGTGTAGGCGTCCAGTACCTTCTGGACATACACTGCTGCCGGGTACATGTGGGAGGCTCCGTTCTCTGGTATGACCACGATCTTGTCCCCCGCCGTCAATCCCATTTCCAGTAAAACTTTCTCATGATTCATAAATCATACCTCCGGTTAAGTTTTACTCTATTTTAAGCCCCGGTTTTACAGGGCTGCAGATGCTAAGAAAAAGAGCCTTCGAACCGCGCGATCGAAGGCTATGGGTATGCTTTTTGTGTGTGTCAATGGCAACTCAAGTATACCACATTTCCGGACACCGGCGCTTACTTCAGTCTTGCCCATCGATGTCCCCGATACGTAGCTTCACGTCCACATGTTCCAGGGGTTGGGGTACCCATTTCGGGAGAGAGTCAATTTTTTCAATAATGCCCGGTATAGGTTTGTACAGGGGAAGGGCATCCCACTCTCCGGCGATTTCCGCCGGCAGAACCACGTTACATACCTCGGTGCGTAGACCGGATTCAGGATGTGGCAGGGTAAAGCAACGGAAACAGTTACAGGAATCGTAAGGCAGCATAAATACTTGTAGACGTTGACAGAACACTCTACCCTCAAGTGCGCATATAGGGCTGCCGTGCGCTTTTCGGAACCTCGTAATGTGCACGCAGGAATCGCAGATCCCCGGGCAGGTTATGTCGTCACACTTCATAGGGAGCAACAACTTGTACCTCCTCGGGTACCCGAGGCTTCAGAAGCCCCAGGGCTTTTTCCAATTCTATGATCCTGCCGTGGTCGCGGCGCAGGATGTAGGTAATTATCTCGTCTATGGTCACCGCCACTAGCGCCCAGTTGTATCGCGGTATGAACACCAGGGCGAAGTCGTATTCCTCCGCGAAGCGGTACAGGTTTTCCCTGGTGAAGTCGCTAGGTGTGTTGGGGCTGTTCGTCTTCACCGCCACATACCCGCCTCTCTCTATGTCGGCGGCTATCTGTTCCCACGTTGCGGCGGATATCTCTTTCTTTTCAGGCATACCTATCCTCCTTCATAATAAATCCCTCCCCGGCCCGGCTGCGCTGGAGAGGGATGAGGGCTGCTGTTAAACGGGTCTGTAGTTACTGTCTGGTGGCTACCCAGTAGCCGCACAAATCGCCCTTGACACCGAACCTCGCGAAGCCATTCATGGACGCTGGCGACATCATTCCATAAAATCCATAGTCCACTCCGTCTATGTTGGCGAGGAAGAATATCCTGTTCTCCGGCATCGTGGTGTAGCCTCCGGTGACGGTGACGCCTCCGGTGGCCTCGATATTTATGCTGTTTCCTTCTAACCGGGTTATTGTTATGTCGAATCCAGGACTCCCCGGGACACTGGTGGTCACTTTCCAGGTGCCGCCGACTTCAACCGGCACCGTAGTCACACATCCGGTTATGGCCAGCACCAGCGTTATTAGCAGTATGAGCCCTAACAACTTTTTCACGTTACCTCCTCCTCCTGTTACTTAATGCGGTTCAAGTGTGGTCAGCGCCACGTATTTCCAGACGATAGCCGACCCTACCTTGACCGCGACGTACAGATTCGTGTCGTCTATCATGTGGGTGTCCTTCGTGCTCAAGGGGTACACTGTCGGGGTAACTCCGCCGGCCATGGTTTCGGTTTCCCACGCTATATTAGGTGCGGTGCTGGTGGTCGCTATTTCGTTGGCCTCATCGGTAGCGTCGTCGTAGACGAAGAAGAGCTTGTCGTCATCGTCTCCCGTGCCGGCGGTTATCGTCATGTCCTCTATTTCCAGTTCGGCCAGGAGAGCCAGCGCTTCAGCGGCGGTCGCATCGTAGCCACCTGTCATAGTGGCAGTCTCCCACTCCAGGGCCTCGGAGTCCGAGGTCATTTCCACTGCGTTTCCGGCGGAACCGTCCAGCTCTCCTGCGGCCGTGGCCTCTACTATTATCGTATCGTCTTCTTCCCCTTCGCCCTGTGTGAGTGTGACCGCTTCGGTGCCCCCCTCTGCGGCCGCCAGCATGGCTGTAATTATCTCGTCGGTGGTGGGGTCCTCTCCACCTTCTAAAGTACCTTCGGCCACGTCCCATGAGCCGTTGGCGCAGTCCGTGTTCACGACGATGCTGTTACCGACAGTCCCGGCCACCACCGCGGTGACATCCAGGGTGTCTCTGGCGCCGTCCACGGCGACCACGTTCGCGCTGTCCAGGCGGTTCACTACGGCCGCCAGAGCCGTTATAGCCGCGCTGGCCGCCACGTTTTCACCTACCCAGACCCTTTCATGGCCTTCCGTGACTTCGCCGTCCGTGTCGAACTCATAGATCTTGTCCCCTATGGTGACGGTCTCACCATCAGAGACGGTGGTCTCCACGGAGTATGTCACTACCAGAACATCTTCGTTCAGGATCGTGACGTTGGAACCGAAGGTGATGACTCCGGTGGCGAGTACCGCGGTAAACCCGTCTACCGGGTCGTCGCCCGCCAACGGTGTTTCGTTCAAGACCACCGAAGTAATGCCGCGTATGGGCACCGTTCCGGTGACCACCGATTCCTGGTCCGCTTCCAGAGTGAAGGTGTCCTCGGCCGATTCCTCGCTAAGAGTGAAGGTTCCCGACGCCTGGACACTGGCCTCCAGAACCACCGGTATGCTCCCCTCCTCAACCGAAGCGTCGGTGTCGAACTCATACCTGTCATCGCCTATCGTGTACGCGTCGCCTTCCACGGGAACACCGGTTACCGTGAGCGTGTTCGAGGCCTGTCCCTTAGTGCCTTCTGAAATGTCCAGAGCCTCCTGCCCCTCTTCGACGGTACCTGTTGCGGTGAATACCATTTCGGCCGTCCCTATGCCTATGATTTCCCCATGGTTCACTGTACCGGACACCGTGAGAGTGTTTTTCGCCAGGGCGCCCACGTTGGGAGTCCCCCTGTACAACTTCCCGATCCACTGTCCCGCTCCATTTACTACCTGGACTACGGCACCGTCGAGACCGGCTTCGAATCCCTGTTTACCCCTGAATTTCTCCGCTATTTGAATAGCCATTATTCAGCCCCCTTTGTGCGTGTAAGGTCTCTATCTAACTTTAACACAACTACGGGCACCCGTGCAGGCGCCGACCCTTTAACCGGACACCCCGGCGTCGGTACAGCAGGGCCGTGGTCCTCCGCCGCACTTTACGGAGCAGAGATGTGGCGTACTGATAGGCCAGCACCTCGGGGAACTGATCGGGGGTGGCGAGCATCTGAACCTTCACCATGGGGCGCAGGTATTCCAGCAGCACGCGCTCGGCACGGTACAGCCGGTTTGTCGTGGGTTTGGTCCCGTGAAGGGTTTTTTCCGTCAGTTTCTCTACAGTTACGGGGTGCCACCCATTGAAGACACCGTGTCTCGCGGCGTATATTTCTACCAGGTCTGGGAACAGTTTTTTCATCTTCCGCAGGGCATCTTCCAGTAACAACATATCTATGGCGGAAGGTTTCCAGATGTTTCCGTACTCCCGGTCCTCTTTCGTAGGGCTGAAGCCCTCAACCTCGCGGGTTGCCACGCTGCCGCTCCCTGTCGCCGTACTTCTCGACGAACTTTCTGTGGGCTTCTATAATTGTGTTGTTCAGGCGCTCCAGGTCCTCGATGTTCTGCACGTCCGGCCGCGGGTACATCAGCAGGGCGGCCGACGGTCCTATCAGCTGCTGGGCGCTCGTTATGTTCAGTAAGTAATCCTGGAAACAGTACAGAGATTGAAAACCGGCCTCCCGCACCGTTGCCTCCATGGTTTCCAGCGCTTCCGCCGGATGCTGTTCGGCCAGAGTGAAGAACCGGTTCTCCAGCTCCAGGAGATCTTGTTTCTGTTTTACTCTATCTTCCATGTTTCACCTCCTAACACCTCTTTTCCTAGTCTGCTAACTCAATTCTACTATCTTGGGGTGGTGTGGTGCAGGCGCCTGTACGCTTATCGGCAGGGTGTCGCGTACAGGAAGTTCCGGAAGTCGTCCAGCCGGGCGATTGGCCAGCTGTACCCCGTGTACCCCATAGACCGGTCAGTGTGCGTCCAGGAGCCGTAGTCCACACCACGGGAGTTGTAAGACACTTCATATATGGTGTTTCTGGGTGTGAGGTCTGCCGGGTCTTTCCATACCGCCGTTACGGTAACCAGGACCCAGCTGTACTCGCCGACGTGACTGTCCACTATATTCTCCAGGGGAACCCATGCGGTGCGCGTCCATACATCTTCTACATAGCTTTCCATGAATTTCTGGAGATCCAGTGTATCCGGGATAGGGATGTCCAACGCGGCGGCGTCCATCTTGAACAGGCACGTGGAATCACCGTTTTTGTAACCGGTCACTTCGGCCATCAGCAGCGTCCTCATACTTGAGCCGCCTCCAGGTACAGGACATACAGATAGAAAGTGCTGTACACCAACATCGTTTCCTGATAACGTTCCGGCTTCAGGATGAAGTCCGGCCTTACATTCCCCTGCAACTTATCCGCGGCGTACAGTTTTAGTGCCAACCACTCACTCTCCGTGAAGGATTCGGGACAGATCTGGATCTCCATTTCCCCCTGGAATATGGTGTCGGTGTGGAGGGCTGCCTCTTGAATGTTCGAGGGGATGTGGTACGTTGTCCTGACATCGATGACCACGTCCCCGGTCCGGATACCTTCCCATACCCTGTCGTACAGTTCCCGGTCCTTATCCTGTAGCAGATACAGGTACTCTCCGTTCTCGGCTTCTTTTATATAGTTCTCTTCCATAAACGTAATTTCGTCGGCTATCTTTTTTAGTGCCCTGTCCAGTATCTCTTCCACTGTCCCACCTCCCTATTCCAGGTTCAGATCGCCGAAGCATCGCGGGCGAAAGTGAAGGTCGCGCTCTATTCCCAGACCGAGGCGGTTTTTAACCGTCGCCAGTTCGGAAAGCGAGAAGTATCCCCACTCTCCTTCGAAGCCCTGCACGTAGCCGAACGCGGCTTTCTCCTCCCGGTCGTACTCGACCAGATACCACGTCCAGTTGGACGACGGGTCGAAGTACTTTACCCACACTATTTTGTCGATCGTTAGCACATCTTCCGTCTTGTACATCGGTGGTAGAAACTCCAGCATGCCCGCGGGCACGAGGTCGTAGGCGTTCTTGCCAAACATTTCTGTCCAGTTCTCCGGTATTTCCATGTACATCCTCCTTTTCAAGTAAAAAGAAACGAGGGCGCCTTCGCGCCCCTAGTCTTCTGTTACTGGACAAGGTTTTCCAGGGGAACTGGATCCCCCAGGACGACCTCCTGAACGGTATAGCTATTCGTGCGGGGGTACACGGCCCCCCGGGACGCCATGTCGACTACAATAACTACCAGGAAGAGCTTCCCATCCTGGGCCACCAGGTACTTGTTGGTGGCGGTGTAGTCGTGCTCCTGATCCACTCCGTTGTGATACACGGTTTTGGAATGGGCCAGGATCGGAGCGATGTCCGACGGGACAAGGACATCCTCAAACCCACTGAAGCTGTCGCCTATGGAGAACGACAGCTCGAACGCTCTTTTCTTCACCACTTCGGGCATTCTTTCACCTCCATTATGTTTGTTACGAAACGGTTGCCGTCCCGAATATGGGTCACCAGAAACGGGACGGCACATACTGAAAAGGGAGGGCACGCGGGGCGCCCTCTCAACTACTCCTCGTCCCCTTCGAGATCCTCAATATCCGCGATCGCGGTGACCGGGACGGAATTGTCCTGGCCGTCCCGTACCCTGTTCACGCGGGCCCAGAGTTCGGACCCGTAGAACACTGGACGGGATATTTGTATCTCATTCTCCGGGGCCGGATACTCCCCGTTCTCCCCTGTCAATACATACTCGACAAGGGAGGGGCGGAAGGTCCTCGCCCACACGGTGTAGTGGGGATAGGCTGCCCATCCTCTGGGGGCCGAGTATGTCAACTCCCCATCTACCACGTGATGCGCCCATTCCAGCAGGAACGGGCTCTCGATCTCCAGACGGGAGAAGATCCCGTCTGTCCAGCTCCTGGGGATCTTCCCCTCGATGATATCGAGGGCGGGGAACTCGTCATCCCCGGCTGCGGGGAACCAGAGGGATCCCCGATACGTTTTCAGGAGGGTATCCTCCGCCTCCCCGAAGGCAGAGGGGAATAACCCGAAGACCATCGCGTGTTTTTCATTGTGTGCGATGGTGATGCCTCTGAGGGCAGGATCACCCTCATCGAACTCGACCTCGCGGTGGCTCACGAGATCGGAACACAACCCGCGGGCCTCGACCGTGTAGTCGGCCGTAAGGACCCGCAGGTACGTGGAGCTCATAAGACTACGCAGGGTAGCCTTTAGAGCTCTCATGTGTGACATATTCACTTCTTCACCTCCCTTTTTGTTCATACCACTATGGTTCTCACACAACATGTTACAAAACGGTTGCCGTCTCAAATACAGGCCACCAGAAATGGGACGGCACATACTGAAAAGGGAGGGCACTCCGTGTGCCCTCACAACGGGGTTACGCCTTCTGCAGGCGCCTGACCCCAACTATCCTTCCGTTCTCGTCCCTGACCACGCTCGCGGGTGTGGTGTCGGGCGCGTACAGGTCCTTTCTGTCAGGGCAAGCCTGACATATCGTGAAGGGGACTATCAGGATCACCCCTTCTTCCTGCGCTGGGAGCCCGACAACGGGCCCCAGTGTGTTTCTTACTATGGGGATGCCATTAATACTTTCACCGGCATCCTCGGTGTATGTTTCCCTCCGGGGGACTATGCCCTCCGGAGGGAGGGTGATGATCGTCCCGTCCGGCAACATGAACGTTACCGGATGGGGGGTAAGATTTTTTACATTTTCAAACATGTAGGCTTCCCTCCCTTAAATAATCTGGTTCTGCATATGTTTTATACCAACCATGGCGCTGTTTTTTTTCAGATAGAGGCCCGTACCCGCAGAAAGGCTTTACGGCACTCCGGGGGCACGTGTTCCAGCATGCCGTTGTTGACCCAGTCAATGCCATAGATATTCCTGCACGATCTTACCACACTGCCCGACACTTCTTCAGTGTAGCCATAGGTGTCCCCGCGCAGCCACTGGTTCACCCTTGCAATCTCCCCGCGCAGTTCCTGTCGGGCGATGTTCAAAACTCTACGGGAGACCCGCCTCACCCCGTACCGTGCCCTGATTGAGGGGTGCTCCACGAAGATCCAGCCGGCCCCGTCGTTCCGGCGTACCCCTTTCACCATAGGGGGCTCCGGCAGC
>Ga0209312_1003130_pt1 | contig 10235 bp, 10 predicted proteins | sample BioC13SIPDNA_4_FD_185744 | JGI IMG/M metagenome (GOLD analysis project Ga0209312, IMG submission 185744) | Anaerobic biogas reactor microbial communites from Washington, USA - Biogas_R1_B C13 SIP DNA (SPAdes) (version 2) | ecosystem: Engineered > Bioreactor > Anaerobic > Unclassified | place... | reverse complement strand
TGCAGCGACCTCGATGCCCATGCTGCGGGCGGTGCCCTCGATGATCTTCATTGCGGCGTCGACGTCGTTGGCGTTGAGGTCCGGCATCTTGGTCTCGGCGATGGCGCGGACCTGCTCGCGCGTGACCCTGCCGACCTTGTTGCGGTTGGGTTCGCCGGAGCCTTTGTCGAGGCCGACGGCCTCGCGCAGCAGCACGGCCGCCGGCGGCGTCTTGGTGACGAAGGTGAAGGAACGGTCTTCGTACACGGTGATCTCGACCGGCACGATGCTGCTGCCCGACTGCTGCGTCTGGGCGTTGAACGCCTTGCAGAACTCCATGATGTTGACGGCGTGCTGTCCGAGCGCGGGACCCACGGGCGGGGCCGGGCTCGCCTGGCCGGCGGGGATCTGCAGCTTGATCTTGGTGAGGACCTTCTTGGCCACTGGTTGCCTCGCTTGCTTCCTGGTTAGGACGTCTTCTTGACCTGGTCGAAGGCGAGCTCGACCGGCGTCTCGCGGCCGAAGATCGACACCATGACCTTGAGCCGGCTCTGGTCGAGGTTGACCTCGACGACCTCGCCGGAGAAATCGCTGAGCGGACCGGAGGTGACGCGCACGTTCTCGCCGACCGCGAACTCCGCCTTCTGCTTGGGGCGCTCGACCGACGCGGTGTGCATGATGCGGTCGACCTCGGCGCGGGAGAGTGCGACCGGCTTGTTCTGCGCGCCGACGAAACCGGTGACGCCCGGAGTGTTCTTCACCAGCGACCAGGTGTCGTCGGTGAGCTCCATCTGTACCAGCACGTAGCCCGGGAACACACGGCGCTCGCTGGTGACCTTCTCGCCGTCCTTGGTCTCCACGACCTGCTCGGTGGGGACGACGATCTGATGGATGCGCTCCTCCTGGCTCATCGACTGGCGCCGGTGCTCGAGGTTGGCCTTCACCTTGTTCTCGTGCCCGGAGTATGTGTTGACGACGTACCAGCTGTACATGGGGGGACCCGCTCAAGTGATGAGGTTGACGAAGAAGTCGACGACGCGCAGGAAAGCCTGGTCGACGACCAGCGTGTACACCGCGGCGATGGCGACCGCGACGAGCACCACCAGCGTGGACTGCGCGAGGTCCTTGCGCGTGGGCCAGGTGACCTTGCCCATCTCGACGCGCACGTCGCGCAGGAACTTCATCAGGCCTTTCTTCTCGGCCGGACGACCCTTGGCCCTGGGCTGAGCCTTCTGCGACGCCTTGACGCGCGCCGCCTTCGCGTCGGTGCGCTTGGCCGGCGCCTTCTTGCTCCGCGTCGTGCTGCTGCTCTGCGCCGACCTCTTGCCGCGCCCCGGCTTGCCGGTGGCCGAGGTCTTCGCGGCGGCCTTCTTGTTGTCTGCGGTCTTCGCCAACTACCCGCTCCGATGATCGGTGGCAGGGCTGGAGGGACTCGAACCCCCGACCCCCGGTTTTGGAGACCGGTGCTCTACCAATTGAGCTACAGCCCTGCGAGGAACGAAGACGACGCGACTAGCGCGTCTCCTTGTGCACGGTGTGCGTGCCGCACCAGCGACAGTGCTTCTTGAGCTCGATGCGGTCCGGGTCGTTCTTCTTGTTCTTGTTGGTGTGGTAATTGCGCCGCTTGCACTCCTGGCAGGCGAGCGTGACGAGTTGACGCACGTCGTGTTCCTTTCAAACAGAAGCACATAAGGATACCAAGCGCTCCGCGAGGGGGTCAACGCGCCTCCCCCCGGCCGGCACGCAGCGGCAAGCCCGCGGCGGCCACGGCGGCGGAGTATAACAGGCCGGGAGGACGCGGGCAAAACCACGACGGAGACGCAGGCGGGCTTGCGACGGGGGCGCGGACGGCGGGCAGGGGTCCCATCGCCGCCCGTGTACCGGTAGGGTGGAGCCCCTCACGTAAGGCGGGACGATGGACGGACAGACGAGAGGCGGCGGACAGCCGCCCCCACACGCAGACGCGGGGGCGTCCGTGCGTGGACGACACGTGCCGCCTCCGCTGTCGCCCGGCGGCGGGCGGTCCACGCCCCCCCGGGCGGCCACGTCGGATCCTCCGTTCTCGCTGCCGCAGGCGTCCTGGCGCTGGACGGGGGCGGCGGCGGGCCTCGCCGTGGGGTGGGGCCCCCAGCTGCTCCTCTCCCTCGCCGCAGGGCTCGGCGGATCGCGCACACGCACCGATGTGACCGTCTTCAGCGCGACGTTGCTCGTCACGAGTGCCGCGGTGTTCTACGGATGGCAGACTTTCGCGGCCTGGCTCTTCTCTCTGCGGACGGCAGGCCGCTCGCTCGCGCTGTGGGGGCTCCGGCGGCCAGACCGCTCGTTCGTGTGGGTCGTCCCGGCCGGCCTCGGCGCGGTGTACGCATTGACGGTCGTCCACGGCCTCCTGGTGCACCCTGAGCAGCAACCCATCATCCGTGAGTTCCCGCACACCGGGGTCGGGCTGGTGCTCTTCGTCCTGCTGGCGGTGGTGATGGCGCCGCTGTTCGAGGAGGTCGTCTTCAGGGGCTTCCTGTTCCGCGGCCTGGCCAACTCGTGGGGCTGGATGGCAGGCGCCCTCGTGTCGGCGGTCGTCTTCGGCTGCGCCCACCTGCAGTTCGAGGTGTTCGTCCCCCTGGCGGGGCTCGGCTTCGTCCTCGCCTGGGCCTACCGGCGCACCGGCTCTCTCTGGACCAGCATCGTCATGCACGCCCTGTTCAACGCCGTCGCGGTGACGACCTGGGCGCTCAGCGGCTGAGCGGCCACGCGCAGATGCCGGGAGGCACGCCGCGGGGGCGCTCCACCGCGGCCACCGTCAGCCGAGGAGCGTGGGCTTGCGCAGGTCCCGGCAGCGACACTCGTCGCCGGGGGGCAGGGCGGCCAGCGCGTCGAGGAGGATGCGGCCCATCAGCGCCGCGTCCTCGTGGAAGATCTGCGCCAGAAGGTCGTGCTCCCACTCCTGCACGACCCCCTCGCCGTAGTTCACGACGAGGTAGATGCCCGCGTAACAGGCGTCGATGTCGCGCGCCAGCCACACCTCGGGGCAGAAGCTCTGCCCCACCACGTCGCCGAGCGTCTGGAGGAAACGGACCTCGGCGGGCGACTCGAAGCGCGGCCCCTCGGTGACCACGTAGGTCCCGCGCGTGAACAGGCGGCGTTCCGGCGCGTGGCGCCTGGCCGCGCCCACCAGCGCCTCGCGCCCGGCGGCGCACACCGCGTCGCGCATGATGAGCAGGTGACCGCCGGCGACCACACCGTAGCGGTCCCGGTCGGTCGTCATGTCGACGAAGTCGTCCACCACGACGAGGTCCCCGGGATCGAGCAGGTGGTTCAGGCTGCCGACGCCTGCGTCCGAGACGATGCGCCTGACGCCGGCCCGGTGCAGGACGCTGAACACCTGGCGCGAGGCACGTCCACGCGAGACCCCCGCGCGCCAGCCGTGCATCCCGACGTGCAGGGCACGTTCGCCGCCGAGCTCGAACAGCGTGAACGGCGGACTCTCGCCCCAGGGCGTGTCGAACACGAGGCCGGCGTCCACGACGCGTGCCTCCGGGTGCAGGTCGCCGGGGAAGTCGGCGGCGAGGGACCCGGAGCCGCCGATGACCGCCCGGGTCGCCGCGGGGACGGCCACGCCGGTCACCAGCCGGCCAGTTCCGGCGTGACCCGCAGCACCATCATCTGCACATGGTCGCCGTTGTCCGAGGTGAGCCGGCTGAGGGCCTGCTCGAGACCAGGTGGGAACCCGCGCACGGCGCCGAGCACCGTCGCGCCGCGCGACACGACCTCGCCCATCTCGACGCCCGGCTTGGCGATGTGCGTGACGATCAGCAGGAGGGAGGGGTCCGCAGCGAGCGCGATGTCGATCTCGACGTCCCGGTAACGACCCAGCACGCTGTGCTCCTTGACGGCGACGACCTTGCCGTCGACCGGCGACACGACGGGGGACCCGGGCACCGCCCCCACGTCCAGTCCCGCGGTGGGGGAGGACTCCGCGCGCCCGTTGCCGTCCATGAGGTAGTACTGGACGCCTCCTCCCTCGGCGAAGATGCCGGCGAGCTTATCGCCCAGCCCGCCGCCCGCGACGCGCTTGCCCACCGGGGTGAACGCCACGGCGTCGCGCTCGTCGACGGGGTGGAACGCCACCGCAGTGGTCGCCTCGCGGGCGACCGGCAGCAGCACGTCGACGCCCTCGATGCGTGCCACCACGAGTGTCTCGTCCGAGTCGACGGCACGGCCGGCCGCGGGCAGCGCGGCACCCGCCGGCACGCGGGCCGGCGTCTGGCCGGGGATGGCGTACGCGACCCAGACGGCGAGGGAGATGAGGGTCACGAGGACGACCAGCGCGACCACACGCCGGCGGACTATCTGACTGCGCCGGCGGGTCGCTCTCCGCCGGTGCTGACTGCCCGGACTGGTGTGCATGTCGCCCGCCAAGCTACAACGCCGGCTGTCCGGCCGCAAGCCTCGCGCCGCGGCGGCCGAGGAAATGAGACCCGCGTGCCGGCGCGGCGTCGCCAGAGCAGGCGATACTTCCACCCTCGCACCTCTCAACTCCGTCGACCGACACCCGATACCTGATCTGTACGGGACCACACACGCGGACCACGACGCCCGGCGCAGCGACCGGCGCCGGGCCGGGAGGTGAGCCGGGTTGAGGGCACAGCGCGTCGTCATCGTCATCCTTCTCGTCGCGGTCTGTGCGCTGTTCCTCGCCGGCCCCGCCGTCGCGGCCGTCTCCCTCAACAAATACGAGGCCCAGCTCGTCGCGCAGATCAACAAGGTGCGCGCCAAGCGGGGGCTCCCGAGACTCCGTGTCAACGCCAAGCTCGTCAACGCGGCCCGCAGCCACTCCGCGGACATGAGTCTCCACAAGCACTTCGGCCACGACTCCTCGAACGGCGAGCCCTGGTCGGCACGGCTCGTCCGGCACGGATACCCCGGCAAGGGCTACAGGCTCCGGAAGGCCGGCGAGAACATCCAGTACGCCACCGGCCTCTGCTCGAGTCCCTGTCTGGTCGTCAAGGCTTGGATGAACTCCAAGGGCCATCGTCGGGTCATCCTCCGAAGGCGTTCCGCGACATCGGCGTGGGCGCGAAGAAGACCGAGACCGGCTTCCGCGGCATCGACGGCGTGGTCTGGTTCTTCACCCTGGACCTGGGACGCCGCGTGATCAAGTAGGAGCAGGGGGGCAGACGGAGGCGGACTCAAGGGGGCGCGGCAGCGCCCCCTTCCATATGACGACCGGCGCCCGCGGGCGGCTGCAGCCTCCGTCGCGCCGGGCTCCGCGACCGCCCGGCCGCCCACGGTCGAGGCGTAAGATGATCCCGTGGACGACGACGTCGCCAGCACACGGGAGAGGACCGCGGCGCTCGACGCGCTGTTCGCGGACGGTGGTCATGAGCAGGTGGTGGCCGTCGCCCACGAGGCGGCTCGAGCAGGGCGCCGCGTCGCTCTGCCGGAGGACCTCCCGGCGGTCGTGCGCGATGCGTTGCGGGCCGCGGGCGTCGAGACCCTGTTCGGTCATCAGGCGGCCACACGGGACCTCCTCCGCAGGGGAGAGCACGTCGCGATCGGCACGGGGACGGCGAGCGGGAAGAGCCTCTGCTACCAGCTCGCCGTCCTCGAATCCTTCGCCGCGGACCCCTCGTCCCGCTCCCTCTTCCTCTTCCCCACGAAGGCGCTCGCCCAGGACCAGGCCCGCAAGCTGAACCGGTTCCATCTCGCCGGCGTGACACCGGCGATCTACGACGGCGACACGCCGAGGGAGCAACGGCCGCTCCTGCGGCGCAGCGCCGGCGTCCTGCTCACCAACCCCGACATGCTGCACGTCGGCATCCTGCCCGCCCACGAGCGCTGGGCGGAGTTCCTCCATCGACTGCGGTATGTGGTGCTCGATGAGGCACACGTGTATCGCGGCGTGTTCGGCAGTCACGTCGCCCAGGTCATACGTCGCCTGCGCCGCGTGTGCCGCCGGTACGGCGCCGATCCGCAGTTCGTGCTGACGTCGGCGACCATCGCCGACCCCGGTGAGTTCGCGCGGCGTCTCGTCGGCCTGCCCTTCGCAGTCGTGGACGAGAACCAGGCACCGCACCCGGAGCGTACCGTGGTGCTCTGGAACCCACCCCTGGAGGACGCGTCGACCGGGGTGCGAAGGAGCGCTCTGGCCGAGGCGGGCCACGTCACGACGGAGTGCCTGCTCGCGGGAGCACGGGTGATCGCCTTCGCGCCGACCCGCAAGGCGGCGGAACTGCTGTACGGTCACGTCCGCCGCCGCCTCGAGGACCGTGGCCGCCGCGACCGCGCCGAGAGGATCCGGCCGTATCGGGCCGGGTACACACCGGAGCAGCGACGCTCCGTCGAGCGCCGCCTGTTCGAACATGAGCTCGACGCCGTGGTCGCGACGCAGGCGCTCGAGCTCGGTATCGACGTCGGCGACCTCGACGTCTCGTTGGTGCTCGGCTTCCCCGGCACCGTGACCAGCCTCAGACAACGGTGGGGCCGCGCCGGGCGGGCGGGACGGGGCCACGCCGTGCTGGTCGCGGGCCAGGACGCGCTCGACCAGTACTTCATGCGGGAGCCCGACCGGCTTCTCGGAGGCAGCGTCGAGGAGGCGGTGATCGACCTTCACAACCCGGGCATCACCGGCCCCCACCTCGAGGCGGCCGCCTACGAGATCCCGCTCACGCCCTCCGACGAGGAGTACTTCGGCACGGAGGGGATGGTGCAGGCGGAGCGTCTCGTCAAGGGTGGTCGGCTGCGACGTCGCGGGGACGAGTCCGTCTGGTCACACCCGTACTCGCCGGCTCACGCCGTGGGTCTGCGCACGGCGAGCCGGGAGCAGTTCGCCATCGTCGAGGGAGACGGCGGGGAGGTGATCGGCACCGTGGAGCTCGAACGCGTGTTCCGCTTCTGTCACCCGGGAGCCGTCTACCTCCACCTGGGGCACAGCTATCTGGTGCGACGCCTCGACCTGGAAGGGCGCACCGTACTGGTGGATGATTTCGACGGCGACTACTACACGCAGGTCAAGGTCGACAAGAACGTCCAGATCGCCGGCCAGGCCGACATGCGGGAGCTGGCCGGCGCCGTCCTCTTCCACGGCGACCTCGAGGTGACGGAGCAGGTCGTCTCCTTCCAGCGGCGGGACTTGACCGACGGGCATGTGCTCGACACCGCCGTCCTGGACCTGCCCGAGCAGAGTTTCCCCACGCAGGCGTTCTGGGTGGCCGTCCCTCAGGCGACCCTCGACAGGGCGCTCGACGGCCTGTCGGAGGGCGACGAGCGCGCGGGCCCTGGTGCGTTGCACGCCGTCGAGCACGCCCTCATCGCCCTGCTGCCGTTGTACGCCATGTGCGACCGCTGGGACATCGGAGGCCTGAGCACGTCCTGGCATTGGCAGACGGATGTCCCGAGCATCTTCGTCTATGACGGCTACCCCGGCGGGATCGGGCTCTCGCGGCGGGGCTATCGGTCCTTCGAGAGCCTCGCGACCGCCGCCCGCACGCTGGTCGCCGAGTGCCCCTGTGAAGCCGGATGTCCGAGTTGCGTGCAGAGCCCCAAGTGCGGCAACCTCAACGAGCCGCTCAGCAAGCCGGGCGCGGTGCGACTGCTGGCCGCGCTGCTCGGCTGAGCATGGCGACGCGACGCTGCAGAGACACGTCCGCCTGCGATAGGCTCCCGCGCACCACGTGCCCCTCGAATCCGGACCAGCCAGAGGACCCATGCCCGACGACATCGCGATCGACCGCCTGGACCCCGCCGACATCGAGCTCGTCGGGCCGCTCTGGAGACAGCTCATGGACCACGTGGCCGCCCTCCCGGGCGCACTCGTGCCGGTCCGGCCGTCCGACGAGTCGTGGGAGCTCGAGCGTCGGGAGATGCTGGCGACACTGGCCGGCGAGGCCTTCGTGCTCGTCGCCCGGCGGCGAGACGAGGTGGTTGGTTACGCCTATGTGTGCGTGGAGGGGCCGGACCCCGTCTGGTACACAGGCGACAAGCACGCCGTGCTGGCCGCGTTGTGCGTAGATGCACGGGAACGCGGCGACGGCGTCGGCACGACGCTCATGGACGCTGTCGACGCGGAGCTCGACCGGCTCGGCATCGAGGATGTGGAGATCGGCGTCGACCAGGGCAACAGCGTGGCCGCACGGCTCTACGAGCGACGCGGGTACCGCCCAGACTTCCACATCTACTACGGCACGCCCGGTCGTCGGCCGTGGGCCTGTCTCCGGCGCGAGGCGGAGGACAGGGCGGCCGGCCGCGGCCGTTTCGCGGCGCCCGCCCGGCCGGCGCACGATGCCACCCCGGATGGGGAGAGATCACCGCGCGGCATTGCGCCATCGCCGCCCTCCGGTCACGAGGAGCCCCGCTGACTGCGCCCGTCTACATCAGCGTCATCGGCGCCGGCCGGGCCTCGGCCGAGCTGTCGGCGAAGGCCGAGGAGCTGGGTGAGCTCCTCGCCCAGCGCGGCGTCGTCGTGGTCTGCGGCGGCCGCGAGGGAGTCATGGAGGCGGTCGCCCGAGGAGTGCGACGTGCAGGCGGCGTCTCCATCGGGATCCTCCCCGAGGACCACCGTGGCCGTGCGGCCGCGGACCTCACGTACACGGTCTGTAGCGCCATCGGCCACGCACGCAACCTCAGTGTCGTCGCCAGCGGTGATGCGGTCATCGCGCTCGGCGGCGCCTGGGGCACGCTCAGCGAGATCGGCCTGGCGCGCAGCCTCGGTCGTCCATTGGTCATGCTCGACACATGGCGGATCGAGCCACCGGACGCCACCCTCGACGACCTCTCCTCGGGAGTGGGAGTGGCGTCCACGCCGGCGGAGGCCGTGGCGCTGGCCCTCGCCCTGCTCGACTGAGCGTCGCCGACCGTCACGCCGGAGTCGGCGCACTCGGCCTCTGTCTGTCGCCGGGCGGGGGGCGGCCACGCAACCGATCGTCCACCTCTCGACCGCCGTCCACCGGCCACCGCAGAGCACCTCGTTGCTATAGTAAGCGTCCTCAGAGAGCGCGTGCTGTGCCGGCGGGGGCGCGGTGGAGACTCAGCGAGCAAGGCAGGTGGCGATCGAGGCCAAGTACCTCCGGCCTCGCCTTGACCGGGTGACGCTGCGTGTCGACGCGCTCGCCGAGTTCGCTACCGCATTCGAGCACAGACTCACGGTGGTATGCGCTCCGGCAGGATACGGCAAGACCACCTCGACGGCGGCGGCGCTCGACGCCTGCGGCCGTCGTTCCGCCTGGTACAAGCTCGACCTCCTCGACCGTGACCCGCTGGTGTTCCTCGCCGCCATGACCCGCGCCGTACAGAGGCTCCATCCTGATTTCGGCGCGGCGCTGCTCCAGGATCTGGAGTCCGAACTCGCACTCGATCTGCCCCCACAGGTCTTTGCGGCGAGATTCTGCGCCGAATGCGACCGGGTCGTGAAGACGCTCGGCCACGTGGTCCTCGACGATTACCACGAGACGGTGGACGCGCCGCTGATGAACGACGTCCTCGACTACCTCCTCGAGAACTGCCCGCAGACGATCCGTTTCGTCGTCCTCACCAGATACGAGCCGATGTTCCGCCTCGAGAAGCTGAGACTGGCCGGTGACCTCGCCCGTATCCCGCGTGACATCCTCCTTTTTGACGCCGGACAGGTGACGGAGGTACTCCGTCAGCACTCCGGGAAGCATCACGAGCAGAACCACGTCGAACGCCTCCTGACGCTCACCGAAGGCTGGCCGGCGAGCATCGTCCTCGCGGCGATGTCTCTCCGCTGGCTCGGTCTTCCGTCCCTCGAGACCGCGCTCGGCGACCCCCGACTTCAGGGCGACATCTTCTCCTATCTCCTGGAGCAGGTGTTCCAGAGGCAGTCAGCCACCGTCCAGCGCTTCCTTCTCCGCACCTGCTGCCTCGATCACATCGACAACGAGCTGGCGGAGCGTCTGATGGGAGAGCACGGCGCATCGCGGCATCTTCACTACCTGGCACGCAACCACGTGTTCACTTTCGAGGCGGGTCGTGAGGGTACGTACCGCTATCACAACCTCTTGCGGGACTTCCTGAAGCAGCGCTTCGTACAGGACGAAGGAGAGGGTGCCTTCCGCGCCTTGCAGCGTGACACGGCCGTCGCGCTCGAGTCCTGCGGCGACCTGGCCGGGGCGATCGAACTCCTCCTCGCCGCCAATGAAGGAGAACTCGCTCTGGCTGCCATCGCCCGCGGTGGCGAAAGCCTGCTCGAGCATGCGCCCTACCAGCAACTCAGCCATTGGGTCGGCAGCCTCGTCGCACACAGG
>Ga0209312_1003128_pt1 | contig 10237 bp, 4 predicted proteins | sample BioC13SIPDNA_4_FD_185744 | JGI IMG/M metagenome (GOLD analysis project Ga0209312, IMG submission 185744) | Anaerobic biogas reactor microbial communites from Washington, USA - Biogas_R1_B C13 SIP DNA (SPAdes) (version 2) | ecosystem: Engineered > Bioreactor > Anaerobic > Unclassified | place... | reverse complement strand
CGTGCGCAGTACCCTGATCATTTTTACCGCGATTCCTTTGTCAATTATTGCTACTTTTGTACTCCTGTATTTCAACAACAGTACTTTAAACCTGATAACCATGGGTGGCTTGGCTTTAGGTCTGGGGCGTATGGTGGATGATTCTATCGTGGTATTTGAGAATATCTACCGGCATCGAAGTTTAGGCCTGTCCCCACTGGAAGCCGCCCGAACCGGGGCATCGGAAGTGGGCAGCGCTGTAATTGCTTCCACTTTAACCATTATTGCGGTTTTTGTACCGATTCTCTTTACCGAAGGCATTGCCTCCATAATATTCAAACCCCTGGGAGTTACGATTGGTTTTGCCGTGTTCTGTTCGCTGCTGGTGGCGCTGACGGTCGTACCGCTGATGTCATCACGCATGCTGACCGACCGTTCCATGGCGAAAAAAACCGACGGAGGCAGAATTTATCGCCTGACCGAAGGATTCGGCGGCTGGCTGGACAATCTCGGAGAACGTTACAAAAAGATGGTTGCCTGGGCGCTGGGACACCGCAAAGCGGTTATCATTACCGTAACCGTCCTGATGCTGCTCAGTATTGCGGGAATTCCTTTGGTCGGGGCTGAATTTATGGCGTCGATGGATTCCGGTGAAATTTCCATAGCCCTGGAAATGGATAAAGGTACCACTATCGATCACACCGAAAAAGTGGTGGATCGGATGGAGAAAATTCTGCATGATATTCCGGAAGTAGATACAATATTCACCAGCATAGGCGGCTCCGGCAACATGTTTATAAACTCCACGATTCAGAGTGACCAGGCGGCGATAGCAATAAAGCTGGTTCCCAAGGGCAAACGCGATAAGAGTGTAGCCGAGGTAACCGAGGAAATCCGCCAGGCGGTAAAAGATATTCCCGGAACCAAAATATCAGTCAGTGTATCCGAGACTTACAGTATGGGTTCTGCCAGTTCCGATATCAGTATCCAGGTGCGGGGTGATGATTTGGATGTGCTGCGCGATATTTCCAAACAGGTCAGCGCCATTGTGAGAAATGTGGCCGGTACCCGCGAGGTAACCGCATCTTTGTCCGACGGCAGTCCGGAAATGCAGATAAAAATTGACCGTCAACGGGCCGCCGTATATGGATTGACTCCGGCGCAGGTGGCAGCGGAAATAAGAAACGCCATGCAGGGCAGCGTGGCCACAACCTACAAGGTAGATGGAGACGAGGTTGATGTACGGGTTCGTTACTCCAAGCAAAACCACGATGATTTTGAGTATCTGGCGAACTTGCAGCTGCTTTCCCCCCGGGGTTACCAGGTGGAACTTTCACAGATTGCCAGTTTTAAACTGGAAGAAGGCCCTATCTCCATTACCCGTGTAGACCAGGTGCGGCAGGCGGAGGTAACTGCTGCCCTGCTGAACCGTGACCTCAAGGCGGTTATGAATGACATTCAAAAAGAGGTAAACAAGTTGGATCTGCCTTCAGGATACACAGTTGAATACGGCGGTGCCAATCAAGACATGGTGGAGAGTTTTAAAAGTCTGGCGATGGCTCTGCTGCTTGCAATTATCCTGGTTTATGCGGTCATGGCGATCCAGTACGAGTCTTTCTTTACTCCGTTTGTGATTATGTTTTCCATACCGACTTGCCTGATTGGGGTGGTCGCAGGATTGCTGGTAACCGGCAGAACGTTCAGTGTGCCTGCCTTTATCGGCCTGATTATGCTGGTCGGGATAGCGGTGGCCAACGCCATTGTTCTGGTCGACTATATTAAACGTCTTATTGAACGGGGTATGGAAAGAGATGAAGCCATCATTGAAGCGGGACGGGTCAGATTAAGACCGATTCTCATGACTGCCTTCGCCACCATTTTGGCCATGCTGCCCATGGCCACGGGGCTGGGCGAAGGGGCGGAAACTTCGGCACCGATGGCTACGGTGGTTATCGGCGGTTTGCTGGCTTCAACCTTTATTACCTTGTTGCTGGTACCAGTGGTTTACAGTCTCTTTTCCGACTGGGGCCGCAAGCTGGGCAGCAAATTCTGGAGAAAAGACGAGCCGGATGTGAGCTTGCCGGCTTCAGGGCATACTGAACCGATGCAGCCGTAAGGCATGGAATAGTTCAATAATTAATTATGGAGGGACTAATATATGAAAAAGAAGCTGGCACTCTTGCTTGCTCTGGCACTGTTGATGACAACGCTTGCCTTACCTGTCGTTGCCGCAGATCCTGTACCCCGCGTAATCATAGACGGGCAGGCAGTTACTTTTGATGTAGCCCCGGTAATTGACAATGGACGGGTTTTGGTACCGCTGCGGGCTATTTTTGAACAGATGGGAGCCAAAGTAAGCTGGGATGATGCAACCAAGACAGCCACGGCTGCCAAAGGAGAGGTTACCGTGATAGTCAAGCTCGGTTCCACCTCTCCAACCATCAATGGAGCGGTAAAAACCATTGATGTGCCTGCCAAACTGGTTGAAGGCGGCAGGATTCTGGCACCGCTGCGTTTTGTCTGTGAAGCCTTTGGCGGGGTGGTCTCCTGGAACCAGGATACTTATGTGGCCTCCGTGGATACGACCGGGGAAACGCCTGCCGAAAAGGAAACGATTGCTCCGGTTGAAATGACCCTGACCCTGCAGCAGGCTGTTGACCTGGCCGTAAAGAACAATCCCCAGGTGCAGCTGGCCGCTATCGATCGGGACAAGAAAACTGTTGAATATTCCAAAGCAAAAAATGCTAGTAGTAAAAATGAGGATAATTCATCTTACTATGGAAGGTTAACCGAATATTTAACTCCCAAAATTGCCGAGCGGAAGAAACAACAGGCCGAGCAGGTCTACGATATAACTGTAAATGGGATTAAAATTCAGGTTGAACGTGCCTTTTATGAACTGATAAAATCCAGAGAAAATCAACAGATAGCTGAAAATGCCCTGCAGAGAGCCGATGAACAACTGAAAATTGCCAACAGCAAATATAGTGTGGGCACTGTGGCGAAAATCGAAGTGACCCAGAATGAAGCTGCCCAGGCAGGCGCCCGGGCAGCCTTAACCTCTGCCCAGAGTAACAGCCGGCAGAAAATGCTGGAATTAAACAAGCTTATCGGCCTGGATATGGCAACGGTTATCAATCCTTCCGGGGTTTTTGAATTCAAGGCCGAAAGTTTCGAGTTGCAGTCATTACTGGATAAAGCCGGTCAGGAATCCATGTCCATTATAACTGCACAGAACAATTATGATATTGCGTCATGGAGCTTGGATTTTGTTGTTTCCTATTACGGATCCGGTAATTGGGACGCCCAGCTGACCAAGGAGGATGTAAATTCCACCAGGGTGATGCTGCAGCAGGCCAAAGACAACATGGTTACGACCGTTAATCAGACATATGCAAACTACAGATCGCTGGAAGAACAGTACCAGTACTTATCCAAGGCAGTCGAACTGAGCCGGGAAGCCTACCGTCTCCGCCAGCTTAGCTACGAGGTGGGTATGGCTACTTTTGAGGATGTGCAGAAGGCGTCCGACGATTTGCACAAGGCGGAAGCCGCTTTATCCGAGTGCATTTATAACTACAATACGGTTAAGTCGGCCATGAAATATAATATTTATTAGAATCGACCGAGCTGGTTTAATACCCCGGTCGGTTAAGAACACATATTATGGAGGAGCATGATGCAAGCAAAAAGCCCCAAAGAGATAAAAAGGGATCTAATCCTTGATGCCGCCCTGAAGGTGTTTTCCGAAAAGGGCTACCATAATGCCACCATGAATGAGATAGCAACGGCGGCAGGAATTGGCAAGGGAACCATTTACGAATATTTCGCCAGTAAAATCCAGTTGTTTCAGCAGATGCTGGCCCGGGGACTATATACTTATTTCGAGTCCTTGGAAATGCAAAATCTGCGGCGCAAGACGGTTGAGGAAATGATTCACTCCCTGCTGGAAGGCCATATTCTCTTCTGCCGTCAGCACAGCCGCCTGACTCGGTTAGTCTTTTGGGATACCCAGGTGCAGGATGATGAAGTGAAAGATTGGATGCTGCAGATGCGTAAAGAAAAAGAGGCGCGTTTGCAGAAGATATTGGAAGAGGGGATTGCCAGCGGCGAACTGCGTCAGCAGGATCCCTATATTATGACGCTGGTGGTTACCGGGGTGATCGCCTCCATATGGGCACCGCTGGTGCTGGATGGTTGGGATATCGAGACTAATTATCTGGCTGATGCCATAACCGATGTTATAATGCGGGGAATAAGAAACCAGGTATAAATTTTACATATTGCCAGGAGTCATTATGAAAATCAGCTTGCGATGCAAACTCTCATATTTTCCGGCGGCGGTGCTGGCATTCCTTTTAGTGCTCATTTTGAGCCGTTCAGCGCCAGCCGCTGATTTTATTGATACAAAATTGAATTGGGATCGGATGGAGATCTCCCAGTTGGAAGCAATGGAAATACTACAGGGGTATCCGGACGGACGTTTTTATCCTGAACAACCGGTCACCCGCGCTGAATTTGCCAAAATGCTGGCCGTTGCGTTGGGAGAGAAAGAGGCTGGTCTGGAAATAAACCAAGCTTCCCCTATATTTGATGATACTCCCTTCGATTTCTGGGCCAAGGGATATATAATGGCCGGGGTAGAGCAGGGCTGGCTGCTGGGGCAAGGGACTTATTTCGGGCCGGATGCTTACATAACTCGACAGGAGGCGGCTGTAATTTTAAGCCGTATCCAACCTGGTGAGGAACAACCGTCAGATGATGCCGTGCTGGAGTTTACGGACAGTGATAAAATTGCTGACTGGGCTGTTGAAGGGATCCAAAAAACCACAGAACAGGGATTGATCACAGGTTTTCCGGACGGATCTTTTTGTCCGCTGGATCAATTAAGCCGGGCGGAAGCAGTTCATTTACTGGCTGTGATTATGAATCAAAAGGGAATTCTTTTTGATTTTAATGGGCTGCTAAAAAAGGCTGACACAAATGGGCTGACGATTCAGGTGATCGGTACGGACAGAGTATTTAAACTGGCTGAGGGAGCGCAGACTTTTGACCGTAATAACCTGGTTACAGTTTGGAAAGACATAATCCCGGCACGAATCAACTTCAACGTCAACCGTTACGGAGAGATAATTCATGCCCGGCTAAGCTATGCCAATGAATATCTGGATTTGGCTGTAAAGCAGCTGGAAACATCTGCGGCGCAGCAAGAAGCTGTATTAAGCAGTGTACATATTCCGTCGACCCCTGCAAGCGGGGAAGTTTTTGCTGCTGATATGAAGGGCTCGGTTATGGCATCACCGATTACCGAAAAGCAGGAAGAATTGTCGCTGGCGGCAGCGCAGGAGGCAGCGGGAATAAAACAACTGCAGAACGAAATGGGAGTCAGCGGCCGGGGAGTAACGATTGCCATCATTGATTCCGGTATTGATCCGCTGCAGCAGGATCTGCAGCGCACGCAGGACGGTCAGCGCAAAGTTGTCGACTGGGTAAATTTTAGTGAAGAAGGCCGGGTGGATACAAATTTACTGGCATATGCGGCAGCGGATGATAAATACATCAACACCGATAAGGGTCAATATATGCTGCCTGGCATCGAAAGATCGCAGAGCGGTCAATACCATTATGGATTTTGGTCGGAAGAATGGATAACATATCTGAACGATTATGATTTTACCGGCAACAACAGTAATAATGATAAGATCATGGTGCTCGTGATGGACTCCAAAACGGCGGGAATATATGACACGGTTTTTGTGGATACGAATCAGAATTTCAGTCTGGACGATGAAGTGCCTTTAAGGATTTATCGCGATAATAAACACAATTACGCTTCGTTTCCTAAAACGGCTGATTTGCCGCAGGGATTTCCTTTTATACTGTGCGACATATGGGACGGTGGTAATACAGTAAATTTCGGCTATGACAGCCAGGGACACGGTACCCACGTGGCCGGGATTGCGGCTGCCAACGGACAACTGATGGGGGCAGCGCCCAATGCCCAGCTGATTGCACTGAAGGTGGCGGACAGTGCGGGTATCGCTTACCTGAAGGATACGCTTAGGGCAGTCGAATATGCGGTCAGCAAAGGGGCTAATATTATTAATATCAGCCTGGGCTATTATGAACGGGATGAAGAAGCGATTGCGAATTTCCGCAACCGCATCAATGAACTGGCCGCCCGCACTTTGATTTGCGTTGCTGCCGGCAACGACGGCCCGGGCCTGGTGACGCTGGCATCTCCTGCCGATGCGCCCAATACGCTTGCCATCGGAGCTTATATTGCACCGGAAATGTTGGCTGCAAATTATGGCTGGACGACAGAATCAGCCGGCTCATGGTATTTTAGTTCCGCCGGACCGGCAAGGGATGGCAGCTTGAAACCGGATCTGCTGGCGCCGGGTTCGGTCATTTCAACTGTTCCGGTTTGGACCGGACGGCCGGCGCAGTTGATTGAAGGCAGCAGCATGGCCGCCCCTTTTGCCGCCGGCAGTGCTGCTCTGTTGATGGAAGAGATGTGGAAGCAGGGGCATGGTTTTAACAGTCTGATGATAAAGCAGGCTCTTGTCAGCGGGGCTCGTCAGCTTGATCATCTGTCGCCAGCTGAACAGGGTCATGGGGTGCTGGATGCTTATGAAGCGGCTCAGATCGTTCTGCAGGCAGAGGGCCTGCCTGATAACAGTGAAATCAAGGTTTCATCCAACCTTGACGGAGAAGGTTCAGGCTTGATAATCAGGCAATCCATACCCGGCCGGGTAAACTTTACCCTCCAGAACCTTGATCGGGAAACCAAGGTTACCTGGCAGAGCAAGGCTGACTGGCTGCGGCTGGAGAACAATCCTTTGTATTTACCGGCCGACAGCCAGAGATATCTGCGGGTGGAATATGATCTGCCTTCCCAACCGGGACTTTATACAGGTCTGATCGAAGGCAGCTTTGTTGATTCCAATCGTTCCCCGGTGGAGATTCTTAATACCATAATCGTACCGGAACCGTGGAGTAAAAACGGTGAAATTGACTTGTATGATGATCTGCCCGGCGGACAGATGCAGCGAATTTATCTACAGGTACCGGAGGGACAGAAGTCGCTGCTGCTGAAGCTGCGGGTTTTGGGTTCACTGAGCAAGCTGCAGGGAAGGGTCAGGATGCACATTTATGATGCTGCCGGTCAGCTTTATAATGTAACTGAGTTTGCCGGTTTGGCTCCGCAAGGGCTGACTGCGCAGAGAGAGGTCAGCGAGGAAATTAAATATCCCATGGCCGGAGTCTGGGAAGTGGTTATTTACAGTTCATCCACCCTCAGCAATTACGGCCTTGCCGGCAGCGATTATGTGTTTAATGCCAAATTGGATCACCCTGCTGATACTCCCGTTTTTGTAGAAGGTGAGTTTATCATCGGCTCCGCCTGCCCCCGCACCGTTGACAGCCGGGCCGATATTTGGCTAACCATCCTGAACGTCAGTGATAATCGCCCTTACAGCGGCCTCCTGCTCATCAATGACCGGCTGTATTATGTAGATCAGGGCAGGGTGTTGGTAACCACAGACATTCAGCACCAGTCAATAAATCTCATTGTAAAGAGAGTAAACCCGGAGCAATAATTTAAAAATAAGTTTGATTCCACTGCAAAAAGTGTATTTATACACTATATACCGTAGGGGAGACTTTAGTCTCCCCTACATATAGGCGTCCAGGGATAGTCGGAGACTAAAGTCTCCTCTACGAGTACAAGTAACTGGGTTTTTGCAGTGGAATCAAGTTTAAATAGCGGAAAAGCCACGTTTCATCTACACGAAACGCGGCTTTTTTAAATTCATTATTAATTCTAGATAAAGCAATTATTGTCCGGAATCATTAAAAAAGTACATGTTTTGTCATCCTGAGGAGCCGAAGGCGATAAAGCGACGATGCCATCTGGCATCTAGTGCCGTAAGCGATCACAAGGCAAGCATAGCGCCGCCTGAGCGTCGGTGGATCTCATCAAGAAAACCTTAATTCCATTTAAAGTACGTTGATTGAGCGGGTATTTTTATGATATCAGGGCGATTTGTTCTGTTCACCGGTTAGGATTGCGTTTTTGATTTTTGACTTGCTGATGGGAATATATTACTATGATGCTAAATGAGCAGAGGTTTATGGGGGAAGGATGTAAGCGATGCATTTAGGAAAAGTAATGGTGGTTTTTGGTACCCGGCCGGAAGCGATCAAGATGGCGCCGGTCATAAAGGAATTGAAAAAAGTTGATGATATAAAGACGGTGGTGGCAGTTACTGCCCAGCATCGGGAGATGCTTGATCAGGTGCTGCATTTGTTTGCCATTGAACCTGATTATGATCTTGATCTGATGAAGGAAAAGCAGGATCTGTTCAGTATCAGCAGCGGTGTACTGACCGGTATGAAGGAAATTTTGGAGCGGGAACGGCCTGATCTGGTGCTGGTGCACGGAGATACCAGCACCACCTTTGTGGCGGCTCTGGCTGCTTTTTATTGCATGATCCCGGTGGGCCATGTTGAAGCCGGCCTGCGTACCCGCAATAAATATTCACCCTTTCCGGAGGAAATGAATCGAACCCTGACCGGGCGTCTGGCTGAACTGCATTTTGCCCCGACTGACATTGCCCGGGAAAATTTGCTGGCGGAAGGCACCGCGACTTTTAAAATCTGGGTCACTGGCAATACTGTTATTGATGCGTTGCTGGCTACGGTTCATAATGAGTATCCATTTGACGAGCAATTGCAGGGAATAAATTTCGACCGCAGAATTCTGTTGGTCACTACTCACCGTCGTGAAAACTGGGGTGAGAAGATGCGCGATATCTATAAGGCCTTGCTGCGGCTGGTAGATGATTTTCCCGATGTGGAAGTTGTGTTTCCGGTTCACCTCAACCCTACGGTCAGAGATCTGGCCGTCACCATGCTGGGCGGAAAGGAGCGTATCCACCTGCTGGAGCCGCTTGATTATGAGCCTTTTGCCAATTTAATGAACCGCAGTTATCTGGTGCTGACGGACTCCGGCGGAATGCAAGAAGAAGCGCCTTCCCTGGGTAAACCGGTACTGGTATTGCGGGATACGACGGAACGACCGGAAGCCATTACTGCGGGGACGGTAAAATTAGTGGGAACGGCAGAGGAAAACGTCTACAAGGCCGCGGCGCGGTTGCTTTCTGATGCGGTTGAGTATGATAAAATGGCCCGGGCCATAAACCCTTATGGGGATGGCAAAGCTGCCCTGAGAATCGTTAATGTGATCAAGGAATTCCTTTATGTCCGCATTGGTGCCCAAGGCTGAATATCATAGCCGCAAAGATATTATTAATTGGCAGGGAATAGTTTAAAAAGCTAGAATATATTAAAGGTTTATGTGACATGGTAATCGACAGCTCGAGTTTTAAATGAAGATTACGTCAGCGCTCTGAGCTCAGTTAAGGAGGACAACATGTCGGTTATAAAGTTTGGCACTGATGGCTGGAGAGCCATTATGGCAAAGGAGTTTACTTTTGAAAATATTAAAATCGTAACTCAGGGAATTGCTTGTTATTTGAAGAATACGCAGCATTATAAAAAAGGCGTTGTTGTAGCTTATGACAATCGGTTTCTTTCGGAAAAATTTGCTGATGAATGTACCCGCGTTCTGACCGGCAACGGGATCAGAGTATTGAGATTCAGCAAAGCTGCTCCTACCCCTCTGGCTGCTTTTGCAATCCGACAGCAGGATGCCGGGGGAGCAATTATGATTACTGCCAGCCATAATCCTTCCGAATACAACGGCATTAAATTTATTCCTGAGTACGCCGGGCCGGCATTACCCGAGGTTACTTCAGCCATTGAAGAAGAAGTCAATCGTATTTTAAGCGGCGGCAAAGTATATGAACTGGATCTGGAGGAAGCTCTGCCGCTTAATTTGCTGACCGATATCGACCTGGATCGGGAATACAGCAATCATCTCCTGCGCATGATTAACCCCGATTTTATTAACGAGAACCCCCCGCGGGTGGTGGTTGATCCCATGTATGGAGCCGGGATTGGCTATCTGGATCGGGTTTTAAACGAATTGGGAATCGAAGTAAAAACCATCAACAATTACCGGGATCCTTTGTTTGGCGGCACGATGCCGGAGCCGACCGATGCAATTCTGGGAGACCTCAAACGGGCGGTGCAGTCTTACAAGGCTGATCTGGGTCTGGCTCTGGATGGTGACGCTGACCGTTTCGGCATTGTTGACCGTAACGGAGATTTTATTACCCCCAATCAATTCAGT
>Ga0209312_1003126_pt1 | contig 10243 bp, 9 predicted proteins | sample BioC13SIPDNA_4_FD_185744 | JGI IMG/M metagenome (GOLD analysis project Ga0209312, IMG submission 185744) | Anaerobic biogas reactor microbial communites from Washington, USA - Biogas_R1_B C13 SIP DNA (SPAdes) (version 2) | ecosystem: Engineered > Bioreactor > Anaerobic > Unclassified | place... | reverse complement strand
AGGCAGTGGACGAAATGATCGAACACCTTCTGCCCCTCGTGGAAAAGGGAGACATCCTCATCGACGGAGGAAACAGCCACTTCTCCGACACCATCCGCAGGACGGCCTACGTGGAGAGCAAGGGACTGCTCTATATCGGCACCGGAGTCAGCGGAGGAGAGGAAGGCGCCCTGAAGGGGCCCTCCATGATGCCCGGCGGGTCGGCCGCAGCCTGGCCCCATGTCAAAGACATCTTCCAGTCCATCAGCGCCAGGGTTGAAGACGGCACCCCCTGCTGCGAATGGATGGGCGCCGACGGGGCAGGCCACTTCGTCAAGATGGTCCACAACGGCATCGAGTACGGCGACATGCAGCTCATCTGTGAAGCCTACCACCTCATGCGGGACGTGCTGGGCATGACTGCCGGCGAGATGCACGAAGCTTTCAGGAAATTCAACGAGACGGACCTGGACAGCTACCTCATCGAGATCACCAGGGACATCCTCGCCTACAAAGACGTGGACGGTCTTCCCCTGGTGGACAAGATCCTCGACACCGCCGGGCAGAAGGGGACAGGCAAGTGGATGAGCGTCGCGGCCCTGGACGAAGGGGTTCCCCTCACCCTCATCAGCGAGGCCGTCTTCGCCCGGTGCCTCTCCGCCATGAAGGACGAACGGGTGGCCGCCGCCGCGGAATTTCCCAGGGAAGAGACCGCCTTCCACGGCGACCGGGACGAATTTCTGGAAAAAATCCGGAAGGCCCTTCTTGCCTCCAAGATCATCTCCTACGCCCAGGGGTATACCCTCCTCCGGGCGGCCGCGGAGACCTACAACTGGGAGCTCAACTACGGCGGCATCGCCCTCATCTGGCGGGCGGGGTGCATCATCCGCAGCGTCTTCCTCGGGAAGATCAAGGAAGCCTTCGACCGGAACCCCGGGCTCACCAACCTCATCCTCGACCCCTACTTCAAGGATCTCATGAAGGACCTCCTTCCCTCCTGGCGGGACGTGGCCGCGACCGCCATCAGGCACGGCATCCCCATACCCTCCATGAGCTCCGGCCTGGCCTACTTCGACGGCTACACCAGCGAATTTCTGCCCGCGAACCTGCTGCAGGCCCAGCGGGATTACTTCGGCGCCCACATGTACCAGAGGCTGGACGCCGAAAGGGGCAGGTTCTTCCACACCAACTGGACGGAGCGGGGAGGCAACACCGTCTCGGGCACCTATGTGGTCTGATTTTCCCGTCTCCGGAGCCGGGAACGGAAAACACGACACCCTGCGGAAGGCCTGCCGCTTTCCGCGGGGTGTGCTCCCTTCGGGGAGGTGCCGGTCCTGAAAATTCTCCGGACCTACCACCCCTACGCCTTCACGGCCATTTTCTGCTGGTCTCTGGCCTATGTCTTCACCCGCCTGGCCCTGGGACACTTTTCGCCCCTCTCCCTCGGCTTTCTGCGGTGCGCCATCGCCTCCTTCATCCTCGGTGCGGTGGGCTTCCGCACAGGAATGAAGCTCCCCCGGAGGGAAGACGTCAAGTACTTCGCGGCGGCCGGGGCCTCCGGCTTCTTTCTTTACCTGTGGGCCTTCAACCAGGGAATCCTCACCGTCACCTCGGCCACGAGCAGTATCATCATTTCCTCCGCTCCGGTCATCACCGCCCTCCTTGCCGTGCTCTTCCTCGGCGAAAGGGTGGGAAGGCTCCAGTGGGCGGCCATTGCCGTCGAGTTTGCCGGAATCCTCATCCTGTCCCTCATGAAGGGGGCCTTCTCCGTGAACAGGGGTATCCTCTGGCTTCTCCTCGCCGCCCTGGTGCTCAGCGTCTATAACCTGGTCCAGAAGGGCCTCACGGGCAGATATTCCGGTCTCCAGACCGCCACCTTCAGCATCACGGCGGGGGCGGCCATGCTCGCCGTCTTTGCGCCCCGGGCGTTCCGGGAGCTGGCGGCGGCGCCGCCGGCCCAGCTCTTCAACCTCGCCATGCTTTCCGTCTTCTCCAGTGCCATCGCCTACGTAGCCTGGTCGAAGGCTTTCGAGAAAACCAGGGACACAGCCTCGGTGAGCAACTACATGTTCCTGACACCTCTCATCTCCAGCCTGCTCGGCTTCCTCCTCGCGGGGGAACGGCCCGATGGCGCCACTCTCATCGGCGGGGCGGTCATCCTCTCCGGCCTCGCCCTCTTCAACCTGGGCAAGCGGCAGAACATCGGACCGATTCAGACAGAAGAAGAATAAAAAAAGGGGACGGCACCCGGCCGTCCCCTGGATAAACCACGATTTCGTCCCTCACTCCAGCCTTCCCGCGATGATTCCGGCGGCCTTTCGGGCCAGGGCAAGATTCTGCTTCTCCTGGGCGGCGTTCATTTCATCCATGGTTTTGAAGGATCCCGCCAGGGGCGCATGGACCTCCAGCAGGAACAGCACCTCTCCCTTCAGCACCCACAGGGCGGTTCCTTCCCAGAAGGCTTCCGCTCCCGGCACGCCCACTTCCAGAAATGTCTTCGAGGCCTCTTCGTGCCTTGTCCGCGCACCGACCTGGCGGCTGAACACATCCCCGGCCGAGCCGAAAATACCCTCGGCGGCGATCTCCTCCGTGGTGCAGACCCTGACCGTCACTCCGTACACAGACCCGTCCCTGCTGAAAGAATACCGGCAGCTTTTTCCCGCCGGGGCAACCGTTTCCCGGGAAACTCCGGGCGACACGGGCTCGTTGAACAGGGCCTCCGCATCCGCCTGCGCAAAAAGTTCGCACGGGCCGGGAACCTCCCCGCTCCAGGCAGGAACCGACAGCAGCACCACCGCCATGACAGCGGCAAACATAAACCTCAATGACCTTTTCAACCGGCCTTCCCCCCTCCCGAACTCAGCGGCATGCTGACAGGCCGCCCTCATACAGTTTATATAAGATTGCCGCCTTTTATACAAGCCGCATTTTCTTTGTGGCGAAAGGGGGAGGAGATACCCGGCCGGGGAACCTTTGAATACCTGAAAGGCCGGGAGTGAAATTTGTGAAAGTATGGAATGTTTGCATAATGCATCTGGTAAAACCCGGCCGGGACTTGTACAATTATTGCATGGTTTTTTGAAAAATGCGTTTGTGGGGAAGCGGGGATCTTCAGGCAACACGAGGGAAGGAGATGAATGTAATGGAAAGCACGGAAAAAAGGCAGCATGTGAAGGCCCTGGAAAAGGAAACGCTCCTCTTGAGCCTTCTGGTTTCTGCGCTCTCGGCGGTCATCTGCATGCAGATAATTTCCAGGATAGGGATCACGCCGAATACCTCCATCATCGGAGCCCTTATCGCCATGTCTCTTGCCAGGATGCCTTTCGAAGCCATGCACAAGTTCCGGTCCCTGGACCGCCAGAACCTTGTCCAGACCATGACGTCCGGGGCAGGATTCGCGGCGGCGAACTGCACCCTCCTCGCCGTGGCCATCTTCTACGCCTACGGCGACCTGAGCCTGCTCATACCCATGCTCCTCGGGTCGGGCCTCGCCACGCTCATCGGCATGCACCTCGTCTACCGGCTGTTCGACTCGGAGCTGTTTCCCGCCACGGGAACCTGGCCTCCGGGCATCGCCACCGCCCAGGCCCTCATCGCGGGGGATGAAGGCGGCAGAAAGGGGAAGCACCTTCTTCTCGGCGTCTTCCTCGGCGCCCTCGGCAGCAGCAAGCTCTTCACCTTCCCGGCGCTGGGCATTGCGGGCCTTCCCATGGCGGGCGTCGGCATAGCCTTCATTGCAAACGTCTACGCCATGTTGGCCCTGGCCATCGGCCTCCTGGTCAGGGGCTATTTCCACCACATCGCTCCCTGGGCCGGACCCATCCTTGCAAGCATCGGCTTTGAAAACGTCACCGACCTCGGCAAGACCTACATCCCTCACGGGGTCATGATCGGCGCCGGGGCCATCTCCCTTGTACAGGCCATGGTCATCATCTTCCGGCACAGGAAGCCCTCCGCACCGGCAGGGGAAGAGGCAGCCGAACAGTACACCGTTTCCCCCGAAACGGTGAAAAAGACCCTGTCCGCCCACATTATCCTCTTCGCCCTGGGCGCGGTGGCACTGGCGGTCATGAGCGGAATCTGGACTGAAATGCCCATGGAGAAACTCGTGATCTGGGTACTGTGGTGCACCTTCTCGGCCATCGTCGCTCCCATCCTCGTGGGACTTTCCGCCATGCACTCCGGATGGTTCCCCGGATTCGCCGTGACGATCATCTTCCTGAGCCTCGGCGTGTTCATGGGGTTCCCTCCCCATGCCCTGATCCTCCTCACCGGGTATGTGGCCAGCACGGGACCCTGTTTCGCCGATATGGGCTATGACCTCAAGACAGGCTGGATCGTCCGGGGCAGGGGAAGCGACCCCGCATACGAAATGGACGGGCGGCGCCAGCAGGTCATCTCCGAGCTGATCGGCGCCTTCATCGCCGTGGGCGTGACGGCCCTCCTGATGAACATGCACTTCAAGCTCGACATGGTACCGCCGGTCAGCAAGGTCTTTGCCGCCACGGTGAAGGCGGGGCTGAACCCGGAAATTCTCAGGCAGCTCGTCATCGCCAGTGTCTTCGGTGCGGCGCTGCAGTTTGCGGGAGGGGCGAAAAAGGCCCTGGGGATCCTCTTCGCCACGGGACTGCTCATCCGCAATCCCATTTACGGCGCCGGTCTCCTGGTGGCCCTTCTCATCAGGCTTCCCCTTGAAAAGAACTTCAAGCCGGAACTTGAGATCTACGGCGGCGGCCTCGTGGCGGGCGACGGCATTTACGGGTTCGTGAACGCCCTCATAAGGAGCTTCATGTAATGACAAAACAGCGGATCGGCCTCATCCGCGTGCTGACCACGGCGGATGAAAAGCTCCTCAATCTTCACGGGGAGCTCGTGATGAAGTATTTTCCCTGCTTCGAGGTGGTCTCCCGGTGCATCCCGGACCAGCCCGAGGGAATTCATGACGCCGAGACGGAGCGGATCGCCGTTCCCAAGGTGCTCGCCCTCGCGCAGGAAATGGAGCGGGAAGGGATGGAAGCGGTCATCGTGAGCTGTGCAGGCGACCCGGCGGTGGAGGAGGCCTCCCGGACCCTCCGGATTCCCGTCATCGGCGCAGGAAGGGCGGCCGCCTCGGCCGCCCTGGTCACCGGGCTGCCGGTGGGTGTTCTGGGAATCACGAAGGATGTACCGGAGGCCATGAGCCGCATCCTGGGAAAGAACCTCGCGGCGGACGCGGTGCCCGAAGGGGTGGAGTCCACGCTGGATCTTATGAAGCCCGAAGGTATTCAGGCTTTGGTCGCAGCAGGACGGTTTCTTGCCGGAAGGGGAGCGAGGATGCTCGTTCTTGCCTGCACCGGCATGTCCACCATCGAGGCGGCCGGGATCCTCAGGGAAAAAACCGGCATTCCCGTCATCGATCCCGTGAGGGCCCAGGCCGCTGCGGCGTGGACCGTCCTGGGCTAGAGAGGAGGAGACAGCCGGTGGCAAAAAGAACCATAACGAAAGAAACGGGAGAAGCCGCCATACTGGGCGGAGCAGTCCTGGGCGGCGGCGGAGGGGGCAGCATGGAGAAGGGGCGTCTCAACCTCAGGGGCGCCCTCGAGGCCGGAGAGGTGGTCCTGATCGATATCGACGACATCCCTCCGGACACGGTGCTCATCACCGGCTCGGCCGTCGGGGCCCCTGCGGCGGCGGAAGCGCGGGTGGAGCCGAAGGACTATCTCCGGGTCGTGGAAATACTGAAAGAAAACGGGTGCCCGGCTCCGGGAGGGTTTATCCCCAACGAGTGCGGCGGAAGCTCCATCACCAACGGATGGGTTCCCGCGGCCCTCATGGGCCTGCCGGTGGTGGACGCCCTCTGCAACGGCCGGGCCCACCCCACGGGAGTCATGGGCTCCATGGGGCTCCACAGGGACACCCGGTACGTCTCCAGGCAGGCGGCTGCCGGAGGAGACCGGGAGAAGGGGCTCTACCTGGAACTGCACGTGGCGGGGAAGCTCGGCAGCGCGTCCTCCATGATCCGGGCGGCGGCGGATAAATCCGGAGGCCTCGTCGCCGTGGCCCGGAACCCGGTGGCGGCTTCCTACGCGAAGGTGCATGGCGCCTGCGGCGCCCTCCGCCAGGCCATTGACCTGGGGGAGCGGATGAAAAAAGCCATGCCCCGGGGCGGGGACGCAGTCCTCGCCTCCATCCTGGATTTCCTCGGCGGGGAACATATCGTCACCGGGGCGGTGGCCCGGAAGGAGATCGTCACCAGGGGAGGGTTCGACAGCGGCTGCGTCACGGTGGGGGACTTCGAAACCACCTTCTGGAACGAATACATGACCCTGGAAAGCAGGGGCGAGCGGCTTGCCACCTTTCCCGGCCTCATCATGACCCTTGACGCCGGGTCGGGGCTTCCCGTCACCACGGCGGAAGTACAGGAAGGGCAGACCGTCATTCTTTTCGTTGTCCCCGCGGACCGGCTCATCCTGGGCCAGGGCATGCGGTGCATGGAACTCATGGAGGAAATCGAGCCCGTGGTGGGAAAGAAAATAGTCGAATACATCAGATAGGAGGGGAAGATCTCATGTCCCTGAAATATGCCATCGAAGCCTACGAACTCCTCGACAGCCCGTCGGCGTCGGGGGAATCGGTGCGCGAGGCCCTGCTGGCCGCGGGAGTCAGCGCCGGCCAAATCACCGTGAAAAAAGTGGAGGGACCGAAAGGCCACACGGATTTCATCAAGGTCTGGTTCTCCGGAAAGATCGGAAAACGGGGAGGGGGGACCGCTCCCACCCTCGGCATCGTGGGGCGCCTGGGAGGAATCGGCGCCCGGCCGGAGCGGATAGGCCTCGTCTCGGACGGGGACGGCGCCGTCACGGCGGTGGCGGCGGCCATGAAGCTCGGCCGGATGGCGAGCCTGGGGGACGTCCTGGCCGGCGACGTGTTCATCTCCACCCACATCTGCCCCAACGCCCCCACCCGGCCCCACGACCCGGTCCCCTTCATGGACTCGCCCATCAACATGGCCATCGCCAACGGCGAGGAAATGAGCGACGAACTCGACGCCGTGCTCTCCATCGACACCACCAGGGGAAACCGGGTGATCAACTGCAGGGGGTTCGCCCTCTCCCCTACGGTGAGGGAGGGGTATATCCTCAGGGTGAGCGAAGACCTTCTCTCCCTGATGGCAAGCGTCACCGGCCGGGCTCCAGTGGTGTTCCCCATCACCACCCAGGACATTACGCCCTACGGCAACGGCCTCTACCACCTGAACAGCATACTGCAGCCCTGCACCGCCACGAAGGCGCCGGTGGTGGGGATCGCTCTGACGGCGGAAACGGCCGTTCCGGGGTGCGCCACGGGATCGTCCCAGGTGGTGGATATCGAGGCGGCGGTGCGGTTCGCCATCGAGGCCGCCAAGGAGTTCGGCGAAGGAAAACTGAGCTTCTGCAGCGAGGAGGAGTTCAGGCGCATGGTGGAACTGTACGGATCCATGGCCCATCTCCAGACCATGGGCAAGACCACGGGCTGACCCTCATGAAATGCCAGTTCACCCTCACCGTATCCGAGGGGAAGCGGCTCATAGCCAAAGCCATCGCGTCCCTGCCCGAGGTCCGGAAGGCCCTGTCGGACGGGATGATCCTCCTGAAGGGGGGCACCACGGTCTCCGCCCTGTCCGAAGAACTCTGCGGGCAGCCCCTGAGGATCTCCGGCAGGGTGACTCCCAGGGGAACGGTTTCCTCTGGGGCGGCGGAGCCGGAGGGCGCCCATTCCCTTCTGCTCAGAAGAGGGGTCGCCGAAAAGGCGGACGGAAGGCTGGCGGAGATCGCCCGGGAAATGGGCCCTGACGACGTGTGCGTCTGCGGCGCCAACCTCATCGATCCCTGGGGAGGTGCCGCCATGATGGCCGGGAAGGACCTCTGCGGAGAACCCGGCAGCGTCATACCCGCCCTCGAATCCGAGGGCGTGAGGTGTTATGTGGCCGCAGGGCTTGAAAAGCTCTCTCCCGTCCCCCTGAGGGAGGCCTGCGGGAACGCGGGGCGGAAAGCCTCCGTATGGGCCATGGGCATGGCAGTCGGCCTCGTGCCCGTCCCCGGCAGGGTGGTGACCGAACTGGACGCCCTTGAGCTGCTGGGCTGGCCCAGACGGTGGCTCGTCGGGAGAGGGGGCATTTCCGGGGCCGAGGGTGCTTCCACCTTTTTGGTCGAGGACGGCTCGGAGGAAACCATCCGGGCCCTCCTCGGGCTGCTGCGGAACATAAAGGGGGCCGTAACCAGCGGAATACCGTCATCCATGGAAGAATGCCTCCGGTGCGGCCCGGGCCGTCCGTGGCACCTCGGGTGCGTCTACGGGCGGAACACTCAATTCGGGAGGGATTCCGATGAAAAAAGTGATTGGAACGGTGACCATAGGACAGTCTCCGAGAACTGACGTCATTCCCGACGTGGCCTCCATCCTGGGCCCGGACATCGAAATACGGGAAGCGGGCGCCCTGGACGGTCTTTCCCCTGAAATAATCGCCTCCTTCGCGCCCCTGGAAGGAGACTACGTCCTCGTGACGAGACTCGCGGACGGCTCATCCGTCCAGGTGGCCGAGCGGCACATCACGCCGAGGATCCACGAAAAAATAGCGGAGCACTTCACCGGCGGCATTCCCGTCGTCCTGCTCCTGTGCACCGGCGAATTCCCCGATTTCGATACCGGCGGCCTGCTCATCCGCCCCCAGAAAGTGCTCTTCAACGCCGTGGCGGCCGTGGCCAAGGGAATGCGGATCGGCATCCTCACCCCTTCCCCGGAGCAGGTGGAGCAGTCGGAACACCGGTGGGGCAGCCTGAGCCCCTTCGTGCGCGCGGTGCCGTCATCGCCCTACGTCGACGGCATGGAGGCCGCCCGGGCAGCGGCGGAGGAACTCAAGGAATGGAAGGCGGAAATCACCGTCCTGGACTGCATAGGGTACACCCTGGCCATCCGCTCCCTGGTCCGGGAGATAACCGACAGGCCCGTCCTCCTCGCCAGGGGCGTCGCCGCGAGCATGGTCAAAGAGCTGATAGGATAAAGACACCCCACTTGAAGGGGAGAGGAGGCGCAGTCATGGATTTTGTGGAAGTCGCCCGCCGCATTCTTGCGGACAACATGGGGCTGAAGCCCGGTGAAACCTTCCTGGTCCTGTACGACCACACCACCCTCCGCATGCCCAAACCACCCTAAATCCGCGCCCCAGCGGGGAGTGTCACCGGGGAACGCTTGGGCGGGGGGTGCAGATTGTTGTCCTTGACAACTGCCCAAGCGAGTCCCACGGCTCCCTGCGTTCGCCGGTTGCCTGCTTGTGAAACCGACATCCGTGTCGGTTTCTCTCCCCCGGGCGCCCTTCCCCAGGGGATAATCTCTTCGCCCCTGGGGAGGGCGAATTCACCTTATGCCCGGCGACACTTCCTCTGCCTGGAAAACCTGCGGATTGACCAACTGCCGTATTGCCACAAAGGAATAAACCTGATATCATAACGGACATGAGAAAAAAGGCCATCACTTTACTAGGGTTTAATGCTTTTGTGTGTTGTTGCGCGGAGGGTTGTTTCACATAATCCGCCGCCACATGTTTCGTGCCGCGGTGGAACAAAGCTGCGGCGTTCGACCATCGCCCCGTCACAGGGGAAAAGTATTTTTGCGAGGGACCGCAGGAAAGAGGCGGTCCCTCGCTTCATATAAGGAGGCGTTCCAATTGGGGTGTTTTCAAAAGTAGCTCGGGACTATAGGGCAGTGCGACAAAACGATCCGGCCATACCGAAGGGGCGGCGAGGGGTAGCGGAGATTCTGTTCTGCACTCCCGGTTTTCTTTCCGTCGCGGCGCACAGAGGTATTCACTTTCTTCACACGCGATGTCGGATTCCGGTGCTTCCCCGCTTTCTCTCCCTCGTCGTTCGTTGGTGGACGGGCATTGAAATCCATCCGGGAGCCGTGCTCGAAGCCGGTGTTTTTATCGATCACGGTTCGGGAGTCGTTATAGGCGAGAGCGCCGTTGTGGGAGAAAACTCCGTGATCTACCAAGGAGTCACCCTTGGCGCCACAGGGAATGAAACCACATGGAAGCGTCATCCCACCATCGGCGCACACGTCGTCATCGGGAGCGGCGCCAAGATTCTCGGGCCTATCTCCATCGGTGATCACTCGAAGGTGGGTGCCGGGAGCATTGTGCTCGATTCTATTCCGCCGAACTCGACAGTCGTCGGAAGAAAAGCCGAGATAGTTCGCGTTAATGGAGAAAAAGTGAAAAGAGACATTGGTCAGGATGCTATTTCATATG
>Ga0209312_1003117_pt1 | contig 10269 bp, 9 predicted proteins | sample BioC13SIPDNA_4_FD_185744 | JGI IMG/M metagenome (GOLD analysis project Ga0209312, IMG submission 185744) | Anaerobic biogas reactor microbial communites from Washington, USA - Biogas_R1_B C13 SIP DNA (SPAdes) (version 2) | ecosystem: Engineered > Bioreactor > Anaerobic > Unclassified | place... | reverse complement strand
AAAGTCGGTACTGCTGCACTTCCGAAACTTCTTAATCGGTTCTGTGATATTTTGCACATCCGGCCCGGGAATATCACAGAACTAGCGCCGTTGCAATCGCCCTCTCGCCTCCCTGTCAATTGCAAGAGCACGCCGCCTTTCATTTTGTGGCTTTCGGAGCGTCGCGGTATCTTTCGATTGAACCGACGGATAGCGGTACGGGACCCATGGGCGACAAAATCCCCCGGATTCTTGTCAGTTTGTGGGCTCCTCGCCCTCGCCCTCAGCCAGGACCGAAGCCCCTCAGGGTTCGGCGGTTCCCGGTGCATCTTTGCGCCTCACGCATCGCCCTCTGGGGGTGCCAGGACGAGACGGCCCTCGTCATCGACTCGGAGAGGGACCACCACGCCGGGATTATTTAGGACTTTGCGGGCGCGTTCGACTTTGCTTGTGCTTGATCCTACTATTTTAGCAGTGGTTTCTGCGGATTTTTCATCCTTCGGTGGATCGGAATCTAACTCCCTAAAGTCAAAAGCTTCAATTGAAGCTTTTGACTTTAGACTGTTATCTGAATCTGGTTGACTTACAATCCTCCCCTAGACTCGTTGTAAATTGCAAGAGCACGCCGCCTTTCATTTTGTGGCTTTCGGAGTGTCGCGGTATCTTTCGATTGAACCGACGGATAGCGATATGGGACCAATTGGTCCCGAATTCTTATCAGATTCTTATCCCCCTGTGGACTCCTCGCCTTCCTCTTCCAGCTCGCCAGCCTCCAGCATGACGCGTATCCGGCCCCCCACCGTGCTCCTCGGGTAGCCTACCGCCTCGCCGATTTTGCTCTGATCTCTCTCACCACTCAGCCACAGCCTCTTGATCTCGGCTAAAGCTTCGGGATTTTTGGCTAATTGGCGTTTTGTCAATTTGGCTTTATCAGACTTCGGTTTTGTTGCCGTCGCGGAGGGCTGGCCGATAGTGGTTAGTACCTCTCTGGCTTTCGGGCTTATTGCCTTTATGATAAGCTCGTCGATCACGTCGCCCGGCCCCCTCCCCTGGACGAGCCCCTCGGCTTGAAGGGCGCGGTAACTCTCATCCGATATGGTGATCCTCCTCGATGCCATACCCACACTGTGGGATGGGGGGCGGGATAAGCTTGGTGGTTCAAATGCCAGAAGGGTATAACTACCGCCCCCCACAAAGAAACGCGATCCTGGGGCATCCTGGTGATTATTAAAATCGGAAAATGAAATTAAAAGTGATTAGGTGGCGGGCAGTGACCAGCCGCCCGCCTGGTTTAGGGATTTTCACCCTTCCGGAGCTATGATGAGTCACCGATTGACTCGATGACCAGGTGTGGGGGAGGGAGTGTCTCCTCCCCCGGTTGGTGTCAGTCTATGGATTATTGTTACTCTATGCCGTAGGCATCGATGGTTCCAGCGATCGAGGTCCCGGCGACGTCGATCGAGATCGAGCCGTCGGTCTGGAGGAACCTGCCGCTCTCCACAGGCCCTATACATGCCCTCTCAGCTCCACCGGCGGCGGAGAAGACGAGGTCGCCCTGGTCCCTCAGATAAGCAGGTCCAGCGGTCCCGGCCACGAGCGTTATCGTATCCCCGGCGGTGGCCGCGGAGAGCTCGAAGCTCAGGATCAGGTAGCGGTAGGCGTCGGCCCCGGCGATCGTGTGGTCGTTGTCTTTGTCGATCGTGTCGGCGGTCTCGTGGTTGTTGAAGGCCCCGTCGAGGGCGTTAACCGTGATTGCACTTCTTACCATTTTTCAGCCTCCTAGCTCTTCGCGGTGGTGATCAACCCGAGACACGCAGGCCGTACAACCTTCGCACCGTAGACGCTCAAGCCCTTGATCGCATCCGCAAACCTCTTGGGGGGCCGGTAGCCTTCCGTCTTCAGGATCTGCACCGCGAGAGTTGCCCCGGCGTTGGTTCCGCAGATTACCTTGTAGTGGTCGCCGTTCGTGTTTTTGACGTTGTGGGATTCGAGCACGTCGAACCCCCCGATTCTGCCGATGAAGCCGTTCTTGAGGGCGTCGGCGGAGGTGGCCGGAGCTGCGGTAAATCTCGCATCCGACAGTAGCATGGTCGTCCACCACGGCGGGATGACTATCCACCGGCCCTGCCTGGGGACCTTGGAGTCGGAGAGCTTCTCTCCTATTTCGAGGATGTAGTCGTAGACGCAGGTTCCCGCTGTCGAATTTGGCACGATGTCGGAGTCGTCGGAGCCGAGCAAGTTGTCTTCGGAGACTCCGGCGATCAGGATATCCCTCACGTACTGGTCTATGGTGTCGGCCAGTTCGTAGGCAGCGTTCTTCATTGCCGCACTCATCACCGTGGGTTTAGCCTGGGCCGCGTCGACGTCGTCGACTGCGAAGTTGTAGTATTTCTCCTGGTCGACAACAAGCTCGGCGGTGGCGGCGATGACGTCCTCGGGGTCCTCGATGTCAACGTTCCTGCTGTAATTCCTGATCGTGACGGTGGAAAGCCCGCCGATCCGTACACGGTCCCCTGCCTGCTTGATATCGCCCTCGTAGTCCTTGTTACAGCATCCACCGTAAACAAGGGCCTTCTGGAGCTCCTCGATCAGTTTTGCGCTCCAGATCGTGGGTATAAAATTTTGTAGACTCATCTCAATGTACCTTCTGCAAGTTGTTTTTCGATCTGTGGCATGTACTCGACGAGCTCTTCAGGTGCCATCGCCTCGACCTCGGCCTTCGTCCAGGTCTTCGGGGAGGTATCCGGCGGATTCGATCCCCGGCCAACGTTTTTGGCGGGTCCGAGTTCCTCCAGAAGCTTCGCAGCATCCGCCCGTATCGCCTCCTCGTCCTCGCCCTGGAGGCGGGAGGCGAGCCCTTCCGGGAGGTGGGTCTCTTTGGCGATCCTCGCTCTCAAAGCAGTTGTCTCACTTCGCTTGTTTGCGGCCCGGAGGTCGTCGACCTCGCCTTTGAGGGTCGCAATCTGAGCTTTGAGATCGGCATTTTCCGCGATCAGGGTCGCGTCCCCGCGTTTCTCACGGTCTCGTTTGAGTCTCTCGCTAACGATTCTAGAAACGTCTTCTTTGGTAAATAGCTCATCTTCTGCCACTTAAACACATCTCCGCAAGAGTTACCGGTCTCACGTAGCCGTAGTGTACAATAAGGACGAACTTATATTTATAATTTCCCTTTTGTCCACAGAGGGAGACGAGAAGGGGAGCTACGGCTCCTCCATCTCAAGCTTCAACGGTTCATTATCGATAACAGCGACCCGATCGGCTTCGAGCTCCTTCTCGATCGCCGCGAGCTCGGCGTCGATGTCCTTCTCGGTGGCCCCTTCGTCCAGCCTGGACAGAGCCGCCCTCCTGGAGGTGAGCTTCGCAACTGTCCGGAGGCTCTCGACCTGGGCGTTCTCCATGTCGTCGGCGGGAAGCCCATCCCTCCAGGCGATCGTGAGGTTCTCGATCGCCGCCGCCCCGCTCATCCTGGAGGCGATCTCCAGGTCGGCGCAGACCCGGAGAACCTCCTTTAGTTGTGGGTCGATCCTCTGGCGCAGCCTGTTGACCTTTGCCAACGTCGGCAAAGCCAGCCTCTTCAGTGCGGACCCGGACTCTGCGAGCCCGTTCTTTACGTCTCCCAGGATCGCCGGCGAGATCTCCCCCACAGCCCGGAGGTGATCCTCCATTACCTCGATCTGGCGGAAGGCCTCGGCGAGCTCGGCGTTCCAGGTGAGGTAAGAGGGTGCAGTCTCGCCCTCGTTGACGACGAAGACCCGGGACCCGGAGGCGGTGAAGTAGGCCTTGCCTGTTGTGGGGTCGATGGTTACGAGGTTGGCGGGGGCGATCAGCTTCGGGTCGGCGTGCTGGTCCAAGACCCTGGAGATCTGAGCGGCCCTCTTCTCAATCTCGTGGACGATGTCCTCCAGGTCGGTGAAGTCGGACCTTCCGGCCACGGCGTTGGAGGCCTTCAGGTTGTGGATGGGGACGACGAGGAAGTCCTCGATCCCGGTCTCGATCTCGTCGGCGAGGTCCTCGTATCTGGCGATGGTGGCGAGGTCTACGGCCTTCTCGATCTTCCCCTCTTTCAGCTTGTAGAGGCGGTTCTCGATCTTCCCGGGATGATGGATCTCCAGCCGGAGATAGGGCTCGTCCTTCCCGTCCTCGTCGGTGTAGACCGTCCAGGCTAAGATATGAGCCGTAACCTCGGCGGCGTTGTCCGGATTGCATACCGGGAACCAGAGCCGGGGATCGATCGCCTCGATGATCCCGCGCTTGTCGAATCGGATCTTGAAGAGCCCCGTCCCGTACTTGATCAGGTCGACGGTGGCGTCGTAGGCGGTGAGGTGGAACCTGTTGACCTCCAGTATTCGGTCTAAGGCCTCCTGGCCCTTGGAGGCCTCGAATCGAGGCGTCTCTCCCCACAGGAGGTCTGAAAAGAGCGTGCAGATCCGCCGGAACCAGTTAAGATCCATCCCCACCCGGGCGAGCTCCTTGGGGTTCACGTCCTGAAAGACGGCGTCGTGGTCGCCCTCGTAGAGCTTCGAGTACCGCTCATAGGCCTGGAGGCGAGCAGCCTCGGATGTAGGGGGCCACGGCTCACCGGCCCGGAAGATTGAATCTAAGTCAGTGATTGCCATAATTTAGAGTCCTCGTAAATATTTTGTTGCCGATATACCGGAGGGCGTCCATTAAGTCGTCCTTCTCTTTGACGGGCTTATCGAGCCCGCGCTCGGTGGCCGCGTCGTCCCATCGGTAGCCCTCGATCTCCTCCAGGGTCATGGGGCAGTTGGGCTCGACGAGCTTCAGACCCCCCGTCTCGAAGGCGTTGGAGACCCTTGAGAGCCCGTTCAGGACGTCGTTATCGGCTTGCATCACCATCTGGACCCCGGCCCGGAGAAGCTCCAACCTGAACGATTTGGCGGAAGGGTCGACGAGGATCGCCGAGGGGTAGAGCTCGCCTAAGAAGGTCTGGAGGTCCCGCGCTAGTTCGCCGTTGGTGAGGTCGCTCTTCCTGTATTCTTTGTCTATGTACCAGGTCGAGCCGTACCTGAGAGCCCGGAGGTAGGCGGTCGGATGAGTTGCCCCCCAGTCCACCCCCACAACCATCTGAGCCGGCTTCCCTTCCGGTAGGCGGTCGACGCAGTGGAGATCCCGGCGGAAGTTTTTGTAGATCGCCCCTTCTGCCTGGACCCACAAGCCCCGGATGTAGCGGTCGTAGAATAGGCCCGTATACTGGCGCTTCAGCTCGGCGACGTAGGCGGGGTCGAGGTGGATGTTATCCTCCAGGTTGAAATGCCAGCTCCGGAGGTCGAGCTCCGCCTCTCGGTCGATCCATTTCTTCTTAAGGTAGTGGCCCGGCCCCCCGGGGTTCATCGTCCCGAATAACTGAGCCCCCGGCTCGGAGAGTCGAGAGATGAGCATATTCCAAAAGGACTCCGGGATCAGGGTCCCCTCGTCGACGTAGGCAAAGGGGAGGGTCGACCCCGCTATCTTCGTAAAGGCGCTCTCGTCGTTGGCCCCCTCGATAAGGACCGGCCTTCCGTAGATGTAGGCGAGCTTCAGAGAGCGCTTGTAGTCGAAGTTCTCGGTTCCGACGAGGCGCCGGAGATCGTCGAGGACGTTCCTCTCCAGTGCGGTTTGGGTGCGGCCTACGATTAGCGGAGGGCGGGCCGACTTCGATCGGACGAGAGCCTCCAGGAAGCGTATATCGGCGACGATCGACTTCCCGCTCCTTACCGACCCATGCAGAAGATTGACCCGGGATTGAGAGCCGATGATGAAGTCCCGCTGCTTCGGGGTGAGTGGGAGCAGGGTCACTCTTCCGCCTCCTCGTCGGAAGCCTCGCCCCGGAGCATATCGACGAGCTCGAGGATCTCGCCGCCCTTGTTCTCGTCGTGGGGAAGCTCCAGCCTCAGCTTGTCCAGCCCGACAGCCAGCCCGACCGATACGTCTCGGTAGTCCCTCGCCGTCCAGGTGTCTTCGAGGATCTTCTCGCCACGGTCCAGAATCTTTGCGGCTACCGAGGCCCGGCGCTCGGCGGAAGCGTAAGCAGAGGCGAGCTGGGCCCTTTTTAGCTGATCATGCCTAAGCTTCACGATGTCCAGCCCGTTCCTTTCGGCCACGTTGGAGACGGTCCCGGACGATCTCCCCACGATCTTACCCGTCTCTCGTGTGCTCTTCCCCTGCAAGAGGAGAGAGAGGATCTTCTCCTCCTCGTCTACAGGAATTCGTGTCATCTATATACTTTAAGGACAACAGTATATAAATAACTTCCGTTCTATTGTCCTCTTTGTACTCAATCCGGCGGCATATTGAACCCCCTCGAATCGCCCTTCTCCTCCAGGAGATGGATAGCCATCTTCGCTTTATCCGCTGTCCACTCGCTGGGGATGTCATCCATCAGTTGCCGGATGGTGGGGATCTGGCCTCCACCGACTTGGAGATAGTACGCTCGACTCTTCCCGAAGATCCTCGGCGCTTCGGTCTTTTCGGTAGCCGTTGCCGTTTTTGGCTTTGGGGGCGCGGGAGGGCATACTGTCAATCTGTCGGAACTGTCACCACTGTCACCCGTGTCCTCATTGTCGCCTAGTTTTGGCTCCTCCTCTGTAACACCTTCCCCACAAGAAGATGGTTTATCTTCAGATCCAGTGTTACGTTTATCCTCTCGGTCCTCAGTGTTACGAGTGACAGTATTGACAGATACTACTTTATCGTCTGTATATACAGTACTGACACTAAGAACTACCTTAACTGTATCCGGGCCATGGGCGTTCCGGATCTCACAGTACTCGATGGTTCCGTCCCCGGCCATGGTGTCGAGGTATTCCTGAAGCTCTTTCGCCTTGATCTTCACATGCCGAGATATTTCCCGCTTGGTAGATACCCCGCCGTGTCTCTTCAAAAACGCAATGACCCGGTCGATGACGTTCCTCTCCAGGTCACGGCCTACCATATCATAGACTGCCATGGCCATGGGCTGATAATATTCGTCCACAAGCCGACAAGCTTCGACGACGTACTCCAACCTTATGGGTTGGTCAGGATCAAAATCAAAGGACCCCAGCTCGAAGAGCATCGCCAGTTTAGCCACCAACGGGACTAAACGGCTATGGATCTGCATCTCGTTGGCGTCGTCCCTCCCCTCGATCTCCCTCGCCCGCTGCTTCTGCCACTGGGTCCAGTACTGGGAGGCCTCCGGGCTGAATTTGAGTTGTTGTCTTACCATCCCGGCGACGGTTTTTGACATGGCGTCCAGTTGCCCCCGGACGACGAGCTCCAGCTCGGAGTTCATCGCCTCGCCCTCCTCAAGGGGAAGCCATCGCTCTTTGGGCCTCCTCGGGAAGTGATAGATGAACCTCGCCATGAAGCCGCTCAGGGTGTCGTTGATCTCGGTGTTGGCGGCTAACGACGAGTCGGTCGTCGCCCACAGTACGTTGAGATAGGGGTCGTCGACGATAAAATCAGTCTTCGCCTTCTTTCGCTGGTTGGTCCTCAGCTTGCGGTGAATGGGTCTGCAATCGTACAACTGCATCAGCGAATCTTTGAAGCCCCTCATGTAGTCCCGTCTCATGGTCGACAGGACCCCGGCGGCCTCGTCCCGGACCCACGGGGCATGAGGGCTCTCGTCTAGGTGCTCGATGAAGGCTTCCGGTGAGAACTCCGTCGGGACTGCATTGATAGCCGTCCCCGGCCTGTGGTCGTTTAGGAGGGACTCGGAGACGTCGACGACGGTGCTCTTGCGGCTCAGGCTCGACCTTCCGGCTATGAAGATGTAAAGGTTCGGATAAACCGGCCCCTGCCTCAGCTTGACCCATATCTTCTTATCGGCGATCACGGCCAGTTGATAGAGCCCCCCGGCGAGCCAGTAGTCAGGATAAGCATCTGAGACGTCCCGCCCGTATGCGATATAGCGGGTTAGATAGTGGTTCCCAGGCAGGTTAAGCTCGAATTTTGGGCCGTTGTCCATCTTCCTGGATGCGAGCTCCTCCTCGGAGACCAGTCTCGCCCCCCCGGTCTCGGGGACCCCCTTTGAAGCGTTCGTCTTCGGCGCCGCTGCTGATTGAATAGCTCTTCTGATCGTGGTGTCTCTGTAGTCGTCGGCGCCCCTCTCTCTCCATTTCTCCTGGGGGGACGAATCCATCAAAGATCTGATCTCGGACTCGGAGAACCCCGCTTCCCATAGCCGGGCGCAGAGGTGGAACTCGTGATCAGATCTATCACCGACACTCGCGGGAGAATAGTATCTATCCTTAAATTTCGGGTCATCATCACAGAGGGCTGCGAATCTCTCGGCCAGATCATCGCCCACCTCCCCCACATTGCTGTGGGTGGTGGAGGCCTCCAGGGTCTCGGCCCATACCCGACGGTGAACTCGATCGAGCGCCTCGTCGAAGTCCTCTATATCAGACGTTGCGCTATCCAGTTTATGGCCGGTGAAGGTGAGATACCGGCCCCCATCGTAGACCTCCACATTGCCCTTTTTGCGTCCCTCTCGACGGAGCTTCCCATATCCCAGTACTCGGAGCCCCTCCCCTGACGGGCTGATCTCAACGTAGCTTCCCAGCTCCTCGATGATCTCCAGCGCCCACGGCTCGATCTTCCCTCCCTTGACACAATGGTCAAGGTCGACGCCGGCGAGAGCCTCCATAGCATTGAGAGAGAGCCCGATCCCGTCGAATCCGCCCTTTTGATAGGCCTGGACTGCCTGGGCAAAGGGCATCCATTCTGTGGGGTCGTGGGCGTCAATCTTCTTCCCGTCCTCGTTAAATGGTGGCTTCGTCCATTTTCCATTGACGAGAGTATATTTCCACAGAATCCAGCCTTCGACCGCCTTCAGAGCATCGGGTACATTTCGATGCCAGACTTCAAGGGCCTTAGGCTTCGGGGGGAGTGTCATCTCCACCCCTCTGGAACGATATCTCCAATTTCTTCCGCATGTGCGAGGCGAAAGTAATCATCAATGGATAGTGGTTCCGCCTTCACCTAGTCCGCCCCCACTGCTTGCTATCTCTATCTAGGTCTCGGTCTATCCGGGATGCGATCTCCACATCGTCATCTTGTTCTCGGTAAACACCGAGAAACTTATATCCTCTAAAATTGCAATCTACCATAGACTAACACCCTCTGGTTAGCACCCTCGAGGAGTTGGTTTGTCGCCTGGGCCACCGGTTCGCACCCGGGGCCTTTCCTATTCACTGAATGCACCATACTTCTCACTTAGTCGGTTCTTGTACGCATCATTTATCCCGTGGGTCGTTCGGATGTCGACCTCCAAGTCATTCTCGCCGGCGCTTGCCATTGCTCTAAGTGCTGTGGCTTCATCTTCATGGGCCCACTTGCCAACGGCATATATCCGCCCGATCTCTTTTGCAATCTCCATGATTGCTTCTTTATCGTGCGCGGCGGTGGCCGTATCGAGCCGCTTCCTGGCGCTGTGGTTGTAGAGGGCTTCCCGGATCAAAACGCGAATCATCGAGCTCGTGGATGAGATGTCAAGCTCTTTCCGAAGAGCTTCGATGTCGTCGTACATACTGTCAGGCATTCTGATCAGAACGGCCCTAGTCATGAATTCCCGCTCTTGCATACTTTCATGTATACGGTCTCTGTATATAAAGGTTATCGCTTTAATTTAAATCAGTCCCCCCTATGTGGCGGTGTCCACTTCCCCAAAAACGGCCTCGCATCCGCTCAAAATTCCCGCCAAAAAACCGCTATCGGTCGCCACTGCTCCGAGAGGCCCCCTCGGATGAGCTCGAACTCAATCCATTTAACCATACGTCTACGCGACGGATCAATCAGATTCCCATAGTATGTGGGGCAGGGTTCGCGAAGCAGTAAACAAGTCTGGAATGAGCGATTCCGAATTTTCCGCTAAAGTCGGTACTGCTGCACTTCCGAAACTTCTTAATCGGTTCTGTGATATTTTGCACATCCGGCCCGGGAATATCACAGAACTAGCGCCGTTGCAATCGCCCTCTCGCCTCCCTGTCAATTGCAAGCTACCAGATTTACAATTTGATGAAGGGCCTCGTGTCTCACTTCAGGGTCAGTCTCCGAAATCAATGGCCTGGAAGCCCGCTCCGATATCACTGGACCCATGGGCGACAAAATCCCCCGGATTCTTGTCAGCTTGTGGACTCCTCGCCTTCCTCTTCCAGCTCGCCAGCCTCCAGCATGACGCGTATCCGGCCCCCTCCCCTGGACGAGCCCCTCGGCTTGAAGGGCGCGGTAACTCTCATCCGATATGGTGATCCTCCTCGATGCCATACCCACACTGTGGGATGGGGGGCGGGATAAGCTTGGTGGTTCAAA
>Ga0209312_1003115_pt1 | contig 10271 bp, 9 predicted proteins | sample BioC13SIPDNA_4_FD_185744 | JGI IMG/M metagenome (GOLD analysis project Ga0209312, IMG submission 185744) | Anaerobic biogas reactor microbial communites from Washington, USA - Biogas_R1_B C13 SIP DNA (SPAdes) (version 2) | ecosystem: Engineered > Bioreactor > Anaerobic > Unclassified | place... | reverse complement strand
TGAACATCGTCGCTGATCCCTCGGTGCCCAACACGCTGGTGACCATGACCCTGAAGGGCGTTCCCCTGAACGAGGCCATGGGCTACCTGATGCGGATGTACAACATGAGCTATGCCATCATGGGAAAGACCATCATCGTGGGTACGCCCGACAGCATCGGCAAGACCACCGGCAAGGAGTCCACCCGGCAGTACCGCATCGCCTACGCCGACATGAAGGCCGTCGGCGGACTGGTGCAGGGGCTCGCAGGGGTGAACAAGGTGGTGATTGACGAGCGGCTGCGGACGCTGTACGTCACGGGCAGGCCGGAGCAGTTCCTCGAGGTTGAGAAGGTGCTGCAGCAGGTGGACCATCCGGGCAGGCAGGTCATGCTGCAGGCCAGGATCATCGAGGTGACCGACAGCGGCAAGGAAGAGCTGGAGACCATCATAGACGCGGTGTACAACCAGTGGTGGTTCAACTACAGCTCCGCCGGAGCGGGAGCGGGCTACGTCTATGCCGATCAGCCGGCCAATTACAATCCCCAGACCGGGGACAACCGCCCGGCGCCCCTGGCCCCCATCACGGGCTCCGGCCTGAAGAACATCGCCGAGGGCAGCCTGACCAAGCTTCTTGATTTCGGCCTGAGGGCACTGGTGACCAAGAACAAGGGTAAGGTCCTCGCCGACCCGTCCATCATCACCATCGACGGAAAGAAAGCGGTCATCAAGCTGGTGGAGAACTATCCCTACATTTCCGAGCGCGACGAGGCGGGCAACCCCACCTGGAGCGAGAAGGAAGTGGGACCCATCCTGGAGTTCACCCCCACGGTGGGCCGGGACAAGATGGTGTCCATCGACCTGAAAATCGAGACGGGCGAGATCATCGGCACCTACCGGGGCCAGGCTGGCGAACAGTTCCCCCAGACCACGAACAGGGAAGTCACCACCAATATCCGGGTGCGTGACGGTGAGCCTTTCGTGGTGGGCGGACTTTACAAGGACCAGGAGAAGGTGGAGAAGCACAGGGTTCCCCTGCTGAGCGACATCCCCCTCCTGGGCGAGCTGTTCAAGTACAAGTCGGAGACCAGGGACAAGACGGAAGTGGCCATGATCGTCATTCCCTACATTCTTGACATTCCCGACACCACTGTGGAGAAACTCGTTCTGAAATAAGCGGATGCACACTGCGCCCTCCGGGTTCCTCCGGAGGGCGTGTTTTTTTAATGGCTGCCATTTGTTCTGTCATCCTGAGGAGCGGGTTTTGCGACGATCGCGTCCACGAAGAGGAAGGATCTCAGGGTTGAGGCCGTTGAGAGTCAACTGCGAGATCCTTCGCTCCGCTCAGGATGACACCCCCGTTGTCATCCCGAACGAGCGCAGCGATCGCGAAGCATCACCGGAGGGGGGGAGGGATCTGTTTTTTTGTTCGGGTGTTTATCAAAACCGAGATTCCTCGCTCCGCTCGGAATGACAACAGGGCAGCGCTCGGAATGACATTTGGCCTTTGCTCGGATTAACGGCAGGCCTCCGTGGCGCAGGAGGGGAGTTGCCTGTATAATGTGAAAGGTTTTGGGGTCGGTTCCGCCGACGGAGGCGAAAGCCCCTTGATTTTACTTTAATTTGCTGTACATTGTGGGAGGTTGGGTGTTATGGCGCAGGTTGTTGATACCTCGGATTTCTACACGGGTATGAAGATCCGCTGGCAGGAAGGCATCTGGGAAGTTATCGATTTTCAGCACCACAAGATGGGGCGCGGCGGGGCCACCGTCCGGACGAAGATGAAAAATCTCGACACCGGCTCCATCATCGAGAACTCCTTCCGGTCCGGCGAACGGTTCGAACGGATCATTTTCGACGAAAAACCAGCCCAGTTCAGCTACATGAGCGGCGATGACTACATCTTCATGGACCTCTCCACCTATGACGAGCTCCCCATCACCCGGGAAGTCCTGGGAACGGTGGCGGACTACCTTGTTGAGAACATGGAAGTCCAGATCGAGTCTTTCGAAGGCCGGATCATGGGGATAGAGATTCCCAAGAGCGTTGAGATGAAGGTCATCGACACGCCTCCCGGCTTCAAGGGCGACACCGTTTCCAGCAGCGGCAAGCCTGCGAAGCTCGAAACGGGCATCACCATCACGGTTCCGCTGTTCATCAACGTGGATGATACAATTATCGTCGATACCCGCACGGGGCAGTACATCGAGCGGGCGAAAAAATAAGACAGGCAAAGGGAGGTAATGAAGATGAGCGCACGGGAGAAGATAGCCTATCTCAAGGGGCTGCTTGATGGTTTGGGGCCTGTGAAGGATGAGGGGCAGAACAAGATTTTCGCCGGCCTGGTGGATGCTCTCGACGCGCTTTCCCAGGAAGTCGCCGACCAGGGCGAACTTATCGAGGAGCAGAGAGAGCTGTACGAAGACCTGGCCGATGACTGCGCCCTTCTCGACGAGGATCTCGACGCCCTGGAAAGGGCCTTCGCCGAGTGCGGCGGAGAAGCCTACGGCGACGAGGACGATGAGGACGACGATGAAGAGGAAGACGAGGACGAAGATGAGTTCGACGAGAGCTATCTTTCAGTGACATGCCCGTCCTGCGGATATGTCTTCTATTACCAGCCCGAGGAGTACGAAGAGGACGAAACCCTTCAGTGCCCAGGCTGCGGAAAGGAATTCCCGCAGCAGAACCGGTAAATCACCACGCAATTCAGGAAGGGAGGTCTCGCAATGAGTGAGATGTACAAATCGCAGGAACCGGAAATGGACGAAATCGCACGGCCGGTAGGCGGACTGAGCGAGATGGCTGAACAGGGAGGTCCAGACGAGATTTCTTCTGTGAACGGCAGCATCCATATCAGCGAGGAAGTGATCACGGAGCTGGCCAAGAAGACCCTGACAACAATTCCCGGCGTGCAGCCGGCGAGCCCCGGAATTGCCTCCAAACTCGGCATCGGCAGAAAGGCCAGCGACGGGATCAGGGTTTCCGTGGAGGACAAGTTCCCCCCCCTGGTGACGGTGGATGTCTACTTGATGGTGAAGTATGGCCTTCGCATTCCTGACACCGCATGGGACGTGCAGGAAGCCATCAAGAAGACCCTCGAGCAGTATACAGGTTATGATGTCAAGGCCGTGAACATCAACGTTCAGGGTATTTACTTCCAGGATAAGCCTATCCCCGCGCCCGCGCCGGAATCTGCGGCCGAAGGGGAAAAACCCCCGGTGTTCGAGGCTCCTGTGCCCGTGTCGGAGCCCTTCGTCGACGAAGAGGACGAGGTGGAAGCCGAAAAGACGGAAAAGCCCGAGAAACCGATTCCGCCCGAGGTGGAACAGCTTTAGCGAAGAACCTTGAGAGGGCCGGCCCTCCATCGTTCATGACCGGCCCTTCTCCTTATAGGGGTGGTGGATATGTATTTATTCTGGAAGCGGAATACCCTCGGCAACGTTTCGGTCTCTGCGGCGGGGATGAGGAATTTCGTCAGGCGGTACCTGACGAAGCCTTTCAGTTGTGACCTCGTTTCTCTTCCCGCCGGAGAGGATTGTCTTCATGTCATGCTTTCCTACCCCAAGGGGCAGACCCCTCCCGGCATGGATTCGACCGAGAGGAGAATTCGCCGGGAGATGGAGAAGCTGGGCTTCTCCGTGATGATTTCATGGGTCGAGGTGGAGAAGGCTCCTTTCGATCCCGTGGGCGAACTGGTTTCCCTCGCCAGGAAGCCCTTGGCATGGGCTTTGCTCGGGGCGGCTATTACCGTCCTGTTTATGGTGGGATTCAAAACCTTTTTCTGGACTCTTTTCTGGGGGGCGGCTTTTTATTTTGGCACCGTTTTTCTTTTTTCCGAGAAAGGCGAGCGGATTCTGGAGAAACTGAAGGGCATTGCTGGGAGGTAATGGATTGATTCGCACGTTTTTGCCGCAGAAGCGTCATCGGTCCCGGGAGATGGCGCTTCAGCTGTTGTATTCGCTGGATCTGCGCAGGGGGCAGACCCCGGAACAGGCGCTGGAGCTTTTTCCCGCGGAGGACGACCCGGAGATTCAGGAATACGCTCGTATTTTGACCTGCGGCGCATGGGAACGGCGAAGGGAGATCGACGATCTTATCCGGGAACACGTTACGGGCTGGCGGCCCGAACGTATGCTGGCGGTGGACAGGGCCGCCCTGAGGATGGCCATTTTCGAGTCGGTCCTGACAAAGATGATCCCCGTTCCGGTGGCGATTTCGGAGGCCGTGGAGCTTGCCAAGACCTTCGGTGCCGAGGAGTCCGGAAAATTCGTCAACGGCGTGTTGGGCCGGATTGTCCGGGCTCTGTATCCCGAAGGCACGGACGGAGGAGAGGAAAGCAAGGGACAGGAGCTGCCAGATGGCGGAACGAAAACTCCACCAGCTGACAGTTGACGAACTGACGTTCCGCATTTCATCCCTTTTGCTCCAGGACCCGGTTTTGCAGTCGGTGGTGGTGAAGGGGGAGCTTGCGGAACTGAAGAAGCATACGAGCGGCCACGTCTACTTTACGCTCCTGGGTGGGGAGAGCCGCATTTCCTGCGCTCTCTTCCGGAATTACATACCGTATGTTCCCCAATGGCCCCGGAACGGCGACGAAGTCCTCGCCGAAGGGGCCGTTTCGTTGTATCCCCCCCGGGGGGCCTACCAGCTTATTGTCCGGCGGCTGGTGCCTCTCGGCAAGGGGGCGGCGGAGCGGGCGCGGCTCGAACTGGAGCAGCGGCTGGAAAATGAAGGACTTTTCGATGTGCGGCTGAAGCGTCCTCTTCCAGCCTTTCCCGAAAAGGTCGCCGTGGTGACTTCCCGCACCGGGGCCGCCCTCCGGGACGTGCTGGCAGTCGCGGGAAAGCGGATGCCTTCCTGCGCCCTGGTGGTGGTTCCGGCCCAGGTGCAGGGGTACGAGGCCCCCGGGGAGATCTGCTCGGCGCTTTCGAACGCCGGCAGGGTGGAAGGGACTGAGTGCGTCCTCCTGGTTCGGGGTGGCGGCAGCAGGGACGACCTCACTCCTTTCGACGACGAGCGGGTGGTCCGGGCGGTCAGGAACTGCCCCCTTCCCGTCGTCACCGGCGTGGGGCACGAAATCGACGAAACCCTGAGCGACAAGGCGGCGGATGTCCGGGCGCCGACCCCGTCGGCAGCGGCGGAGCGGGTTTTCCCCGATTCGGCGGACATCCTGGCTTCCCTCGCCCAGAAGCACCGGCTTCTCCGGTCGGCCATGGACGGGGAAGTCCGGTCTTTCGAAAAAGACCTGGCCTCCTTTCTTGACAGGGGAAAGACCGTGGCAGAGCGGGAGATCGCCCTGCGGGTTTCCGGCGCTGATTTGCTCTCCTCGAGGCTCGGGGCTGCCGGGGAAAGAGCTGTGGCCTCTGCCGTGGAACGGATAGGCGCTCTCGGCGCGTCGCTGAACAGCCTTTCGCCCCTGAAAGTTTTCGACCGGGGGTACAGCCTCTGCGAAAAGGACGGAACGCCCGTGACTTCAGCCGGAATGCTCTCGGAAGGCGACGGCGTCACCCTGCGGTTTGCTGACGGCGACGCCGGGGCGGTCGTGTCCGGGGTGTCTTTGCGCAGGCAGGGGTAGTGCTTTGTCATCCCGAACGGAGTGGTTTGTCATCCTGAGCGAAGCGGTTTGTCATCCCGAGCGAATGCGAGGGATCTCGCACTTAAGGAACTCTGGTTTGGATTGTCATCCCGAGCGAATGCGAGGGATCTCGAAGTTGAGGAATCTTCAAATCAAAAGCAGATCCTTCGGCCGAGAAACCGGCCTCAGGATGACAAACAAGGGCAAGCGATCGCTGCGCTCCGTCGGAATGACAAAGAGGGTGTCATCCCGAGCGAATGCGAGGGATCTCGCAGTTGAGGGACCCAGAACCAACCCCGAGATCCTTCGGCCGAGAAACCGGCCTCAGGATGACAAACAAGGGCAAGCGATCGCTGTGCTCCGTCGGAATGACAAAGAGGGTGTCATCCCGAGCGGAGGATTTGTCATTCTGAGCGAATACTTTTGTCATCCTGAGCGGAGCGAAGGATCTCGCACTTGAGGAACTCTGGTTTGGATTGTCATCCCGAGCGAATGCGAGGGATCTCGCAGTTGAGGGACCCGGAATCAAAAGCAGATCCTTCGTCGCTTCGCTCCTCAGGATGACACTCCGAAAAACGCCTTCGGGATGACAGAAAGAAACCGCTCCTCAGGATGACACTCCGAAAAACGCCTTCGGGATGACAGGCAAAATCACTCAGTTTTCACAAGGAGGTTTCTCATGGTTCCTCCGGTTTTGTACTGGAAAAACAATCGGCTGTATATTCTTGACCAGCGGGTGCTTCCCGGCGCGGTGATGTTTCTGGAATGTACCACCGCCGAAGACGTGGCTGTGGCCATTGAGTCCCTCGCCGTCCGGGGCGCGCCTGCCATCGGCATTGCCGCCGCATTCGGCGTGGCCATGGCGTCCAAAGAAGGCCGGAAGGCGGCCTTTGACGCGTCAAAACGCCTCGTACGGACCCGCCCCACGGCGGTGAACCTCTTCTGGGCTCTCCGGAGGATGGAGGAACGGATGACCTCCCTTTCCGACGACGGCCTTTTCGAGAACCTCATCGCCGAAGCGGGGTTGATCCTCGCCGACGACCTGGAATGCAACCGGGCCATGGGCTGTGCCGGGGCGGAACTGCTGCCACCTGCGTGCACGGTGATCACCCACTGCAATGCCGGAGCCCTGGCCACGGGGGGCCACGGTACGGCCCTGGGGGTCATCCGCTCGGCCCGGGAGACGGGGAAGGACGTAAAGGTCTTTTCCTGCGAGACCCGGCCCGTGCTGCAGGGAGCCCGCCTTACGGTGTGGGAGCTCCTGGAGGACGGCTTCGACGTGACCCTCATCTGCGACAATATGGCCGGAAGCCTGATGAAGAAGGGCGGGATCGACGCGGTGATCGTAGGTGCCGACCGCATAGCCGCCAACGGAGACACGGCGAACAAGATCGGCACCTATCCTCTCGCGGTGCTGGCCCGTCATCACGGCATTCCATTTTACGTGGCCGCGCCGCTGTCCACCATAGACCCCGGCCTCTCTTCAGGACGGGACATTCCCATCGAGGAGCGGAAGGCCGAGGAAGTGAAGCGCCTGCCGGGAGGCGGCATGCTTCCCGACGACTATACAGTTTGGAACCCGGCCTTCGACGTGACGGACGGGGATCTCATTTCCGCCATCATTACCGAAAAGGGCGTGCTGAGGCCGCCCTACGGCCCGGCTATACGGGCTCTATTCCCGAAGGAGGACTGAATCATGGACTACAAAATCGCGGACAGGGCCCTCGCCTCTTCCGGTGAAAAGAAAATACGGTGGGCGAAACAGTACATGCCTGTTCTGCGCCTCTTGGAGGAAAAATACCGGAAGGAGCAGCCCCTCGCCGGAACGGTGATTTCCGCGTGCCTTCACCTGGAGGCGAAAACGGCCTGCCTGCTGATCCTGCTGAAGGATCTCGGGGCGAAGGTGACCGCCGCCGGAAGCAACCCCCTTTCCACCCAGGACGACATCTGCGCCGCCCTGGTGGAGAACGGCGTGTCCGTCTTCAGCCGCCACGGGATGACCACGGAGGAATATTTCGAGAACGTGCGCTCCGCCCTCTCCGTGAAGCCCAACATCATCGTGGATGACGGGGCCGACCTGGTAGCCACGGTGCACAGCGAGATGCGGGATCTGCTGCCGGGGATCCGGGGCGGTTCCGAGGAGACCACCTCCGGGGTGAAGCGGCTGAAGTCCATGGCCGGCGAAGGTGTGCTGGCCTTCCCCATGATTTCGGTGAACGACGCCCACAGCAAGTACCTCTTTGACAACCGGTACGGCACGGGGCAGTCGGTGATGGACGGCATCCTCCGCACAACAAACATGCTGGTGGCGGGAAAGAACGTGGTGATCGCCGGGTACGGCTGGTGCGGCAGGGGAGTGGCCATGCGGGCCTCCGCCATGGGCGCCAGGGTGATCGTGACGGAGATCGATCCCCATCGCGCCTTCGAGGCCCTCATGGACGGTTACGAAGTGGCTTCCATGGACGATGCAGCGTCCCGGGGGGACATTTTCCTGACCCTTACGGGAAATACGAGGGTCATCCGGCGGGAGCATTTCGGGAAGATGAAGGACGGGGTGCTCCTCGGCAATGCGGGGCACTTCGACGTGGAGATCTGCAAGCCGGATCTCCTTGACCTTTCATCCTCGGTGGAGGAGACACGCCCAGGCGTGGAGACCTACATCCTGAAGGACGGCAGGCGCATCCACCTTCTCGGAGAGGGGCGGCTGGTGAACCTTGCCTGTGCCGACGGGCACCCCATCGAGATCATGGATCTGAGTTTCGCCCTGCAGCTCGAGTCCGCCGTCTTTCTGGCGAAGAACTCCCTGAAGCCGGGGCTGTACGACGTTCCGGAGGCCATCGACAGGGCGGTCATGGAGGCGAAGCTCGCCTCGCTGCACATCCGGCTGGACAGGATGACTCCAGAACAGGAAGAGTACATGAAGAGCTGGGTGGAATGACATGACCCTCCTGCTGAAGAACTTTCTGCTCTGCGACGGTGGAACGGAGACGGCACGGTATGGTTCGGTAATGGTGGAGGGAGGAAAAATCGCCTCCATCGGGGCGCCGGAATGGGCTCCGCCTGCCGCCGAAACCGTGGACGGCAGAGGGAAGGCCGCCCTTCTTCCGGGCTTTGTAAACGCCCACACCCATGCGGCCATGAGCCTGCTGCGCGGGATAGGGGAAGAGGCCCCCCTCATGGAGTGGCTGAAGGAGAAGATCTGGCCCGCCGAGGCGAAGCTGAAGGGCGAGCATGTCTCCTGGGGCACAAAGCTTGCTCTGCTCGAGATGGCGGCGAACGGCATAACGGCCTTCGGTGATATGTATTTCTTCATGGATTCCGTAGTGGAGGCATCGCTGGAGATGGGCATGAAGTGCGCCGTCAGCCGGGGTATCGTCGGACCGGAGCAGGTGAAGCTGGACGAGGGCCTGCAGCTTGCCGAAACCTGGAAGGGCCGGGAGGAGTTCGTCACGGTGCAGCTCGCCCCCCACGCGCCCTATACGGTGCCTCTGTCTTTTCTGAAGGAGATCGTGGCGGCGGCGAAGGACCGGAACCTGGGGATTCACTTCCATTTCCTGGAGGCGGAGTGGGAAACGGGATATCTGAGAGACGAGATGAAAATGACCCCGGCGGAGTACCTTGCGGCGTCGGGAATGCCGGAGGTCCGGCAGGCGGTGCTGGCTCACTGCGTGTGGCTCGACCCGGCCGTTCTGGACGAGGTGGATTTCTCCCGGATGACCATCGCCCATAACCCGAAGAGCAACCAGAAGCTGGGCAGCGGCATGATGGACCTGCCCGGCATGATGGAAAAGACACGGAAAATCGCCCTGGGAACCGACGGTGCGGCCAGCAACAACCGTCTCGACGTGTGGGGGGAGATGCGGTCCGCCGCCCTTGTCTCCAAGGGAATTTCGAAGGATCCTACCGCCGTCCCCGCCAGGGATGTGCTGCGCATGGCCACCTTCGAGGGGGCGGAAGCCCTCGGGTTTGAAAAGAAGGGCATGATCCGGGAAGGCTGGGCCGCCGACTTCGTGATGGTGGACCTGGACCGGCCGGAGTACGTGGGGATCGACGGGGAAAATGCCGCCCATTTCTTCGTGTACGCCGGAAGCTCCGCCGATGTGAAGGGTACCATGGTTGCCGGGAAATGGCTGTACCGGGACGGAAAATTTCCCGGGGCGGATGCTGAGAAAATCCTCGCCAAGGCGAGGGAAATGCGGGATAATCTGCTGAAGGGATGACTCTATTCTGTCGTCCCGAGGGAGCGAAGCGACGAGGGACCTGCACTTGACTTTAACAGTGTAAAAGGCGAGATCCTTCCCCTCCGGGGACGCGATCGCCCAAAGAGCCGGCCTCAGGATGACAAAGAACCGAGATCCCTCGCATTCGCTCGGGATGACAAACTAGGTCTGTCGTCCCGAGCGAGCGAAGCGACGAGGGACCTGACTTTGTTTTTTTACAGTTTCAAACCCGAGTTCCCTCGCATTCGCTCGGGATGACAATCTGGCCATAGACAGCATTCAGGGAGGACGAATATTTATGCAGTGGAGATCAGGCAAGGAAGTACGTTCGCTATTCATTGATTTCTGGGTGTCCAAGGGGAGCAAGCATTTCCCGAGCTTTTCGCTCATTCCCGACGATCCTTCCCTGCTGTTCACCATTGCGGGAATGGTGCCCTTCAAGCCCTACTACCTCGGCATCCAGAAGCCCGAGGCGCCCCGGGCGGTGACCTCCCA
>Ga0209312_1003094_pt1 | contig 10312 bp, 2 predicted proteins | sample BioC13SIPDNA_4_FD_185744 | JGI IMG/M metagenome (GOLD analysis project Ga0209312, IMG submission 185744) | Anaerobic biogas reactor microbial communites from Washington, USA - Biogas_R1_B C13 SIP DNA (SPAdes) (version 2) | ecosystem: Engineered > Bioreactor > Anaerobic > Unclassified | place... | reverse complement strand
TCCGGGCTGATCCCCCCGCCCCTCGACCTCTCCCACATCAGGGCCAGCGAGTCACGCTCTGCTCCTATGTCGGTGCAGGAGACTCTCCCGGCGGTATACGACCTCCGCTCGCAGGGGAAGGTGACCCCGGTAAAGGACCAGGGCCACGCCGGCTCATGCTGGGCATTTTCGGCCATCGCTTCGCTCGAATCGTCTCTCCTTCCCGGAGAAAAACGGGATTTTGCGGAGAATCACATGAAGAACCTCTGCTCCGCCGGTTATCCGGAAGGGTTTGACTCTGCCGATGGCGGGGACCATCTTATAGCAACCGCATACCTTGCCCGCTGGACCGGGCCGGTGAACGAGGAAGACGACCCTTATGATGACGCATCGGATGTATCCCCGACCAATCTCGTCCCTGAGAAGCACGTCCAGAACGTCCTCTTCCTTCCCGACCTGATCGGCCCGAACGAAGTTGCAGCGCTCAAACGGGCCATCATGGAGCATGGGGCGGTGTACACCAGCATGTACGTGAATGTGAATGAGAGTTATCCCTACTACAACCCTGAGACTGCCGGCTACTATTATGACGGCACGGAGGAGCCGAACCATGCCGTGACCGTCGTCGGATGGAACGACACATACGACAGGAGTCTGTTTGCTTCCGTTCCCCCGGAAGGAGGCGCCTGGATCATCAAGAACAGCTGGGGCACGGAATTCGGTGACGAGGGGTATTTCTTCATCTCCTACTGCGACTCAAAGATGGGGGTTGACAACACAGTCTTTATCGCAGAAGATACCGGCACCTACGATGCCGTCTACCAGCACGATCCGCTCGGGTGGGCTGGGAGTATCGGCACCGGGAGTAAGGCGGGGTGGTTTGCCGCCGTCTTTACCGCTGGTGCCGACGAAGAGCTCCGTGCGGTGAGCCTCTATACGGGGCAGTGCGACTCCCCGTACGAACTGTATGTCTACCTCGACCCTGCAGCAGGGCCGATCAACACCTCAGGCCCGGCCGCGTTCCAGTCCGGGACGATCGGCGATGCCGGGTACCGCACAATCCCGCTCGAGAACCCGGTTGCCCTCTCTGCCGGCCGGACGTTCTCGATTGTGATGAACCTGACCACACCGGGCTATGAGTACCCGATCCCGGTCGAACGCCCGGTGCCCGACTACTCGAGTAAGGCTACAGCAGAGCCCGGCGAAGGCTACGTGCGTATCAATGGAGCGTGGAAGGACCTGACCGATGAGTATGAGAACTACAGTCCGTGCCTGAAGGCGTTCACAACGGTTCCTAAAACTCTCTCCGTCACCGGCATCGCCCCGGACAACGGCTACCGGACCGTAAAGGTCACCGACCTCTCCGGGACGGGCTTCCGGGACGGCGCGGTTGTAAAACTCACCTGCACGGGGCAGCCGGATATCACGGCCACCGGGGTTTCCGTAGCATCCCCGTCGCGGATCGCCTGCACGCTCGATCTCACCGGATGTGCGGCAGGTCCCCGGGATGTGGTCGTTGAGAATCCCGATGGACAGACCGCCGTGCTTCAGCAGGGATTTACCATCACGGTCCCCCTCCCCCTCACCGCGAATAAGGATGCCGTCGTGCGCGGCGACAGCGTCACGGTGACCGTCAGCGGTGAGAGCGATCATGCGTATTTCATCTACGTTCTGGCTGTCAACGGCACCTCGCCGCCGGAATACCCCTCAATCGCACCCGACCAGCCCGGGGTGAGCCACATCGGCACCTGCGGCCCGCTGGTGGTGGCGAACGCGACCGCTGCGTCATGTGCAAACGTCACCACCACATCGCTTGGCAGCCGCCCGGTCCGGTTTGATACAAACACCTCAACCAGGGCCGGGACGTATACCATCGAGGTGATTGACTGGGCCGATGCTTCACGGTCTGCCACTCTCCCGGTGAGCGTGGAGCAGGGGGCAGTCACCATCGTGACAGCCGGCACCGGGGTGTACTCTACCGGTGAAGAAATAATCTTCTCGGGTACAAATACCGACAGTGCGACGACATACCTCTTCGTTACGGGACCGGGGCTTGCCGCGAACGGCGTGAGACTCGATGACGTGGCCATACCCTGCGTAACCGGAGATGCCGGCACGTTTACACGGGTGGAGGTTGAACTGGACGATACGTGGGAGTACCGGTGGGGTACCGGTGCCTGCGGCCTCCCCCCCGGCGGAGGCACCTACACCATCTATGCCGTCGCGACGCCCAACGCCAGGGACGATCTGACCGATGCCGTGTATGAAACCGTCTCTGTCACATTGAGGGGCGAACCGGGTCCGACAGCCGGCTTTACCGCGAACGCCACCGCCGGCCCGGCGCCGCTCGCGGTGCGGTTCACCGACGCCTCGACCGGGAACCTGACTTCATGGAACTGGTTCTTCGGTGACGGCGCGACCTCGACCGAGCAGAACCCGGTCCACACCTACAGAACGCCGGGTACCTACACCGTCAACCTGACGGTCGCCAATGACGTCGGGAGCGACTCGGCGGTGAAGACGGACTTCATCACCGCAACCGAGCCGGCCGGGCCTTCCGTTCTCCCCGGGTACAACCACATCTTTGTGAAGGTTGCAAACGACGCCGGCGCGAAGTACAACGCTTTTGGCAATAACACCTATAACATCAGGTTTGAAGGCATCAACCGTGGTCTCAACGCCCTCCATATCTCCACCGACCCGGCGGTGAACTTTGGGCAGGTGACGGTATCCGGGGACCAGAGCGGCACCATCTATGCCACTGATTCCGGCGGAAAGGGCTACGAGGACGATATCATCCTCATGGTCGCCGTCAACGGGACAATCCCTGACGATTTCAGGCTCCATGTCACAGCAGACGGCTACACCTGGACGCCGGACCCCTTGCGGAACCAGGCACCCTCCCTCGACAATGTGACCTACCAGTCAGTCTCCCTCAACGAGACCTTCACGAAAGAAGACTTCATCTACGGCCCGCAGATCTGGAAGCCGACCGGGAACGAGGTGGAGTACCCCCTCTATGCAGGCCAGAACATGAATGACACAGAGAACACCTTCCGCCTTGTGTTCATCGATCTTGATGCCGGTGTCCTCCGGCCGAACGAGACCCTTGAGAACCGCGGTGCGGTCAGGATCAACTATACCTTCGAGAACCTGAAGTCGTTTGCCGCCTTCAGCGTCTACGGATACTGCAGAAACTCCAACAACGGCGATGATATGGTCGCCTGGACGAACGCCCTCACTCCCGACAAGGCGATGAGCGGCTACTCGGTCATCGGGGGAACAGGGTTGCCTGTCACGGCATTCACGGCCGAACCGCAAAATGGCATCGCCCCGCTCGCGGTGCGGTTTACCGACGCTTCGACCGGCAACCCGACGGCATGGAACTGGTCCTTCGGCGACGGGAACACCTCCAGTGAGCGGAATCCGGTCCACACCTACGGAGCGCCGGGGACCTACACCGTGAACCTCACGGTCAGCAACACAGATGGCTCCGCCACGCTCTTCAGACCGGACTACATCACCGTCACGGCTCCGAAGGGCGACTTCGGCGGGGACGGTGAGGTCGATATCGGCGACGTCGCCCGGGTGGCCTGCATGGTCGTCGGGAAGACGGCGGTCGACCTTGCCGCCGACTTCAACGGGAACGGGAAGGTCGATATCGGGGATGCGGCAAAGATCGCCTACTACTTCGTCGGGAAGGTTGAAGCGCTGTGAGGGGGGAAGAAGCTGATCTCCCGGAAAACACCCGTGAGGCCGCGTTCGGCCACAGGCTCAACTGATGAAGAGGGGGGCCCTGGCCTTAACCTGGCGCCGATGGAATCTCTTCTATTTTCAAGCAATGCCGAGAAGCGGTGCGTTCCCGGACAGGCTGTCCCGCAGGCAGCGCGCGCAGGCGGGGCGGTGGAGTGGAGCCGGCCCGGGGGTTCGGCGGGGTTTCCCGGTGCCCCCTTACGAGCGAAAAGTCATTTCATAAGGGCGGTTTTGGTCAAACGGGTTTGTCGCTCCAGTGATAAAAGGGAAACGTTTTTCCCTGCCCGGAGATCAGTATCGTGCATAGTCAGATAGCCGATCCGGCATCGTGAAAGACTGACTTCCCCGAACGAGAAGTATTCACCGACCGTCACCGATAATCAGCACGATCCCGGAACCGATCGGGATTTTCGACACCGTCTGCGTCAAGATCCACTCTCTCCTCTCCGGCAAGCAGGAGCTCCAGAACGGGTCGGCATCAAGGATGTGTGATGATGAAGCAGGTAGTCTTCCTTGTGGTGCTTTTTGCACTGGTAGCGTTGCCGCTGCCCGTAACGGCGATGGACATAGGTACGAGTGACAACACTACGGGTTCCTCTCTTGTTAATCCCACAGTTATATCTGTTGAGGCCTCACAAATTCAGTCAGCGTATGTTACTCTCACCCTTTATGTGCACGATGGCAGTACGAGTGGTTCGTTGCTGTCAAATGTTCAGGTGACCGGTTCTGACGGTGCCGGGAACTCGTTCTCCAAGACCACCAGTTCGGGAGGGTACGTGACGATTACCGGGAAACCCGGTACCTGGTCGTTCACCGCCTCGAAGAGTGGCTATAATTTCAATTCGTGGAGTCAGAGTATCACCGCCGCCTGCGAGAAACATGCCTACCTCACCGCCACCGTTCAGGACGTGACCCTGACTCTATACATCCACGATGGCAGTACGAGTGGTTCGTTGCTGTCAAATGTTCAGGTGACCGGTTCCGACGGTGCCGGGAACTCGTTCTCCAAGACCACCAGTTCGGGAGGGTACGTGACGATTACCGGGAAACCCGGTACCTGGTCGTTCACCGCCTCGAAGAGTGGCTATAATTTCAACTCGTGGAGTCAGAGTATCACCGCCGCCTGCGAGAAACACGCTTACCTCATCCTTACATCTGGCAATGACAGGACGTTTGGCATTGATGTTTCGCACTGGCAAGGAGAGATAAACTGGAATAGTGTCCACAACTCCGGCAAATCATTTGCGTTTGTTAAGGCGACAGAAGGTAACGGATTCACGGATCCAAAATTTATAACAAATATGAACGGGGCATCAGCAAACGGAATGCTTGTTGGGGCATACCACTTTGCCAGGCCGGATTTAGGGAACAGTGCTACTGATGAGGCGAATTATTTTGTCGACATCGCAGGGGACTACATCTCCCAAGGCTATCTCAGACCTGCATTGGACCTGGAATACGGCGATGACTCTCTGGGAAAAGAAGCGCTTTCTGAATGGGTGAAAACCTGGGTTTCTACAGTTCACGCCAAAACAGGTGTATATCCGATAATCTATGTGAATCCAAATTATGCAACTAATTACTTAAATCGAGACATAAATCAAAATGATCTTTGGATCGCGCATTGGAAGTATGATCCGAGTTTAAGTCCAGACACTGGAATATGGACGAACTGGGCTTTTTGGCAATATAGTGATAAAGGTCAGGTTTCGGGAATCGAAGGGACTGTGGATCTGGATGTCTTCAACGGTGATCAGTCACTGTTACAAAATTATATTATAACTTCTGCAAGCACACCATCCACCCGCGTTAAATTAAACGTTCCGTATATTCATCAAGTGTATGATACAGCAGATGACTTTATAGGCTGCTGGGCTTGCGCACCAACATCAGCGGTAATGGTACTGGCATACCACGGTTTAATCGAAAAAGATCCGATACAGATATCAAGTATTTCCTACGGATCAAAACCCCCTGCTCATGTGAGCGATTATGGAAAATACGTCTCTAGAGAATATCAGTATGGAAATACAGCATTTTCAACCGAATCCAAAGAATATATCCCCAATATTGGATGGGCTACAGGAAAAGGTGCATGGGGTTACATATGGACAGGATCAGTGACTGGAGTAGCTGACGGGCTGGAATCGTATTTGAAACTTCATGATTTAGAGGTTGAATTTATAGCAAGCCCCACAGCAGAACAGGGTAAGACGATAGTTATCGATGAAATAGACAACAACTCTCCGTTAATTGCAAGAACTTATCTCACAAGTAGTGGTCACTATGCTGTAATTACTGGATACGAGATTGAGAGTAACGGGGAAATCTCGTACTATGTAAACGATCCGTTTGGAAAGAAAGGGTGCTATCACAAGGACTATGGGACATACACAAACGAGATCGCACAACCGGTGAAATATTCCTATTCCGATATGGGACTGGGTGAACCATCACGAGGATTATTTAAAGTTACTTCGAGATTACCGACTCCAGCAGAGCCCTCGGTCAGCACAAGCCCGGCGACCTCGGTCGACTCCTCATCAGCCATCCTGAACGGCTACCTCTCGTCGATGGGTGGAGCGTCTTCGTGCACAGTTTACTTCGAATATGGCACCACGAAATTGTACGGCTCTACGACAGGCACTCAGACAAAGAGTTCGACCGGCACGTTCAGCCAGGCATTCACAGGGCTCTCGCCCGGGACAACGTATCACTACCGTGCAGTAGCCTCCAACAGTGCCGGAACGGTTTGCGGTGCTGATACGATGTTCACCAGCAGTTCGGCGACTGCACCGGTAGCCAATTTCATCGGCACTCCAGCAAGTGGCACCGCCCCGCTCACAGTGCAGTTCACCGATACCTCAACCGGCGACCCGACCACATGGTCCTGGTCCTTCGGGGACGGCGCGACCTCCACCGAACGGCACCCCATCCACACCTACACCGCGCCGGGCACCTATACTGTAAGCCTGACCGTTACAAGCGCAGGCGGCTCAAACACCATGACGAAGATGCGTCATGTCACTGTCACCAGTGCAGTGCAGATCAGTCTCGGCGACGTCGGGGCGGCGAAGGGACAGACCACACGGGCACTGCTGACCATCCGCAACGCATCGGCCATCGGTGCAGGATCCCTCGACCTGACCTACGATCCCGCCGTCGTGACGGTGGATGCTGTGCATTTTGCGTCGCCCTGGGAGGGTGCTTCAAATATCAACAACACGAACGGAAAGGCACGTCTAGCCTACTTCTCCAGTTCTGGCTACGGCCAGAGCGGAGACGTACCCGTCTGCACCGTGACGTTGAGAGCAACCGGGGAGCCCGGCGACATCAGCCCGCTGAACATCACTGTAGATCAGCTCATAGATGATGGTGGCAAAGACATCACATCTGCCGCCCGGCCGCTCCCCGGCGAGTTCCAGGTGCTGTATCCCGACATTCCCGATCCCGTCCGGTACCGCGACGCCGGCGGCCTCTACAAGGGCATCCAGAGCGGGAACACGTTTTACTTCGGTGAAGAGGGCCTGAACCTCACCTGCCTCGGCAGCGTGCAGCGGCTGGTCCACTACACCAACTTCTCGGCCGGCACCGTGGATGCAGTCATCTACGTGCCCGACTGTCGCTCCTTCGATCCGGTAGCCGGGGGGAACCTGACCCCCGGGCGCTACTACGCCTGGGGAAGTGACGGGATTCTCGGCGGCAGGCCCTGGGTTGAGATCCGGGAACCGTGCACCGGGCTGGACGTTCTCCTGGGCGGCACAAACACCTCCGTCGACGGCACCTCCCTCACCCGCGACGCCGTTCTCGATTTCGCGCTGGAGAACAACCTTGAAGGTCTCCACACAACCCCGGCGGCCATCGCTATGGATATCGAGGTCACGATGCCCGGCGGCGGGAGACTGGTGCGGTTTGGTGGTGTGGACCTGAGGGGCATTCCCGTCAACGCTTCAACGGTATACGCCCGCGGGATCTCCTTAAACGATACCAATCCCGGAACCTATACCGCAAGGGCTGTCTGGCCGTCGGCGAGCGACTTTGCCGGAAAGGGATACAACTCGAACACCGTATCGTTTGAGATCGCCATGAATACAACCCCTCCCATTGTCGGCTTCATGGCAAACGTCACCTCCGGCCCCTCCCCCCTCACCGTCCGGTTCACCGACACATCAACCGGTAGTCCCACCAACTGGTTCTGGTCCTTCGGCGACGGTTCATTCTCGCTGGAGCAGCACCCCATCCACACCTACACCGCGCCGGGCACCTACAACGTCAGCCTGACCGTGACGAACGCTGCCGGTTCGAATACCACGACCCGGGCCGGCTACATCACGGTCTCCCGGGCACCCGGGCAGGGCATCCTCTGGGATGTCCCCCTGAGCATCACCAGCGGAACGTTTAACCGGACGATGACCCTGGGCTCGGCGGAATCCGCTACCCGTGGATTCGATGCAGAGCTGGATCTTCCCGCGCCTCCGGAACCTCCAGGAACCAGTGAGTCGGCCTACTTCACCTGCACTGACCCGACATTCGGACAGCTCGCCGCCGACTACAAGCCCCCGGTCGATGACGCCAACCCCGAAGAGTCCTGGGTGCTCTGCATCCGCTCCGACGACCCGGTGCAGGTTGCGTGGAATACGACGCTCCTTGCCGAGAGCGTTCTCTCCCTGACCTGGGACGACGGGACGAATACCATCGCGATGAAGACGACGAACGGTACCACGCTCCCGGCAGGGAGTTACAGCATCAGTATCTCGGCCAGCACCGCCCGGCAGATGGATCTTTCCCTGCAGGAGGGCTGGAACCTGGTCTCCACGCCCTTCAACAATGCAACGTATACCGTCCCGGAGGGCGCTATACTCGCGATCTACGGCTACAACCCATCGACGAAGGGCTATGAAACCGTGTCCGGGGTCACGGCGCTTGTGCCCGGCAAGGCCTGCTGGATCGCTTCGGCCCGTAACTGTACCGTCACGATGACCGGAACGCCGGTCATCCCGGTCACGGCCCAGCTCAAGCAGGGGTGGAACCTGATCGGAAGCACGGCCGGTCGAAACGCCTTTGATGGTATCGCGATAGTTCCCACGGAGTCGTGGGCGATGGCGTTTGTGTATGGATACAACCCACAGACGAAGGTCTATGTCCCGATTACCGAGTTACAGCCGGGTGAAGGATACTGGGGTGCGGTGACCCGGGACTGCACCATCACCCTCCCCTGAGTTTTTTATGGCCACAGGGATTACCATGAACCGGACTGCCATCGCCCTTGCCGGGCTTGGACTGCTGTTGATGTTGGGTACTCCGGCAACCGCCTGGACGACAGATATCTCTCTCTCGTCAGAGGGCAGAACTGAAGTCCTGACGCTCGGCTCCGAAGACGGGGCCTCCGACGGGTTCGACGCGGGGATGGATATCCCTCTCCCCCCGCCGCCACCGTCGTCATCGTTCTCTGCCCACCTTGTCGGGAACGGTCTCTTCGAGATGTTGCGGACCGAGATCAGGGCCACGCACTCCTGGAGCATCTACGTAGCCTCCGGGGGGGAGATCGATATTGCCTGGAACGCCGCCCCGGTCCCTCTTACGATGACCCTCGGTGAAGACCGGTTCTCCTTAACCGAGTCCGGCCACCACTCCCTCAGCTCCGGGGAGTACAGGATATCCATTCAAGGGGCCCAGAGTCCAGCCTCTTCCGGGCCGGCGGGCGGCCCCGGTGGTGATTCTTCGTCATCTGGCTCTACAGTGTCGGAAACACCGCCAGCGGCCGCTCCGACGGCATCGCCACTCCCCACGGCGGCGCCCGACCAGGTCCAGGGAAGCATGCCCCTACCGCCTGCTACCCTTACGCCGGACATTCCAGTTCGGAATACCTCAGACCTCACACCAGAGAGGCATCAGGCCCCTCGTCCGGCGGAGGCGAACCAGGCGCCCGGGTTCGGGGCGCTTCTGACCCTTCTTGGTGTAGGCGCACTGATATTCACCCTGAGAGATCAGCAGATGAGATAGGTGTGTTACCATGATTCAGAGAAAAATCTTGATGTTCTGCATTGCCCTCTGTGTGCTTACCGGAGGAGCAAGCGCTCTGCCGGAGGATTCCTGGCTTGAGAACATAACGGTTACCTCCGGGACCTTTGTGCAGACTGTGACGTTTGGGACGAACGAAAACGGGAGCGACGGTTACGATCAGGGTCTTGACCTGCTCGCCCCCCCGGCTTCACCGGATCCGGAGTCGCCTAATGTGTATTTCCAGATTGCACAGGGCATGTTTAAACAACTCTATGGCGACATCCGATACATCCTGAATGCTGATAACCCGGAACATGTCTGGACGCTACAGGTCCGCTCGACAAATGATGATGCCCTGCTCGCGTGGGATCCCGCGACACTCCCGGCGGACGTTGCCTTCATCCTGAGTGCAGCCGGGTCGGAGTACGACATGAAGGAGGTCGCATCGGCATCCCTGACGAAGAGTACGGGGTATGTCTCGGTGACCATTCGGGCAAGGTATTCTCAAACTGCAGCGCCTGTTGCAAACTTTACGGCAAACAGGACTTCAGGCACCGCTCCCCTCGCCGTCCGGTTC
>Ga0209312_1003089_pt1 | contig 10336 bp, 5 predicted proteins | sample BioC13SIPDNA_4_FD_185744 | JGI IMG/M metagenome (GOLD analysis project Ga0209312, IMG submission 185744) | Anaerobic biogas reactor microbial communites from Washington, USA - Biogas_R1_B C13 SIP DNA (SPAdes) (version 2) | ecosystem: Engineered > Bioreactor > Anaerobic > Unclassified | place... | reverse complement strand
CCCGCTCCAGACAGGTTAAATACCCACCATACTCACGGTCAAGGGAATAATGCTCCCAAAACGGGATCACATCCTCCAACAAAGCCGCACGATACTGTCTTGCATAAACGTTACATTGATCCACAAACGCCTCCTCAGACACGAAGAAACAGTAGGCCGCAAATTGCTCTGAGGGTATCGCCAGATCCCCGCTCTGGCCTGGATCTGGCGATCCCGGCCGAGCAAAATTAGATCGACTGAGAATCATGATTCATGATTCACTCTTCTATCCCAAAGTGCTCGCGATACCGCCGGTACAGATGCCCGGCTTGCAGGTAACAGGAGTTTGGACTCATGAAGTGGCTGAATTCAAAGGTGATCGCCTTCTCCACACCGACTTGCGCAGCGGCTTGCAGCTTGAGCAGCAGTTTTTCCCACTTGATCGGCAGGAATTTGATCGGCATGTCGCGGTCGAAGGTCTCGCTGTTCGTCCAACAACGCAAACCGTAACGGTCGGCCAACTCCTTGTTGATCGCCAGGTACGTCGGCAACTCGTGGAAGTCCACGTGCCCATCCTGGAACGCGACGATGTCCACCGCGCCGCTGATGCCGGCCATGATCTCACCCCACTCGCGTGCGTGCTCCTCCGGGGTAATCCCTTGAGATTTGTTCACGTCCGCATCAAACGACCAGACCGCCTTGATCCCGTCCATCCACGGCGAGATCAACACCGGCAGATCGGCCAGGGTTTTGCAGTGCCGCCCCATCTCCGCATAGATCTCGATGATGCCCTTGACGCGGCGGCTCACTTCCTGCGTGAGATACCAGCCCTTGAAGGCCGGCTTGTGGCCGTAGCGCGCCCAGACTTCATCGACCACGGCTTTGTTAAGATCGACTTCCCTGCGATAGTCGCCCTGATGCCAGTAGCGCCCGGAGTCATACGTCCCGAAATAGAAAGCCATGCCGTGCGCTTCCGCCAGATCGAGGAACAGCTCCACCAAATCCACCGGCGGGATAAAACACCCTTCACGCGCGTGGAGGACGTCCGAAGGGTACGTCATCCACTGCTTGTGGCCGTTCCGAATGAGGATGACCGTATCGATGCCAATCGCGCGCATCGCCGCGAAGTCGCGCGCCCACTCCGCCCGGCCCCAATTCTGGTGCGGGATGTCGTGGCTGATTTCGTCGAGGAAGGTGCCGGTGAGTTTCATTGCTCTTTTCTCATCGCCAACTTAGTGCATTAACAGGCGACATTTTCTGGAATAGCAAGATGCGGTTCATGAGTGCAGTTGAAGGTTTTGCAGACACGGTCGGCCAAGTCCTGGGCCGACAAGGTGCCGTTGGGTTCGACCACGCGCCGTTTAGCGTGCGCCCAGTGAGCTTCGATCGGATTGAGCCAGGGACTCTTGATCGGCAACAGGCAGGGCACAATCCGCACCCCCTGACCGGTTTGTTTGACAGCCCGGTTGTGCTCACGCAACCACGTACGTACTTCGTGACTGGTATGCCACGTCGCATTATCCCAAATCATCAACAACGCGCGCTTCCCCTCCGCAACCAATTTGTCACAACACCATGCCAAGTACTGCGTCGTGATGTTACTCACGGGGCGCCCATCCACAAAGCGCAACCACATTTGCTCGTTCGGTTCGGCCGCCGCCGCTACCGTCCACCGTACCAGCAGCCCGTAACACGCCAACGCCTTGGGATCGGGGTCTTCCTTGCTTTTGGTCTGCTCCACCAGGCGCAAGGTCTCTCCCTCCGTACTCCAAGCATACAAGTTCGGTTGCGCGAAGCGGCTCCACCACGTTTCGTCCTGAAAGCCCAGCGCCCATTCGGGATGCTCCGCTGCCCACCGGATCAGCCGGTCCCGTGCGTTTTTTTTCGCATGTACTCTGGATCCGGGCTCGTGATCCACTTTTTGGCCCGTTTCCAGTTGACCTTCATCCGCTGCAGCGTAGCACGAATCGTCTCCCCGCTGACCAGTGTGCGGGTGAGCTTTTCTTCGAAACAGACCTCGGCCACCAAGTCGCGTGTCCAGAGACTCGTGTTCTTCCCAAAGTCCCGCGGGCTACGATGCAACAAGGCCTTCAGTTGTTCATACATTTCAGGCGGCAGTGCCGCGTGGATATGCTTGGGCCGGGTTGACTGGCGCTCCAAGGCCGCAATGCCTTTCGCGGCGAATTCGTGCAGTGCATTGCGCACTGTTTGCTCATCGCAGCCCAGAGTCCGGGCTATGGCTGGCACCCGCTCCTTACGGGCACTTGCCGCTACGATCTGGCAACGCCGTAGCCGGAAGAGATCCTTGCTGCGCAAGCCTGCTTCGACAGTCTGTTGCTCTTCGGTTGTTAGGTCTCGGATGTATAGTGGTGCTCTCATGCCGCCTATTTTACCACCATACCGAGATTCTTGTCTGTGTTTGCATTAACGTGACCTGAATCGCGTTGCCCTGGCGCGTCGCCGTGCGCTCGAAGTCAAGTTCGCCACGTCCCTGCACCAGCCGGATCGTCCGTTCAGCGGTGTACACGTTGCCGCCGCTGGTTTGCGCCTCGAAGCGCAAGGTGTGGTTGCCAACAGCCTTGCCGGCCAGGTTCACGTCGAGCGTGCGCTTGTAAATCCCGGCCGCAGGATAGTGCGTATCCACCAACGTCCCATCCAGGTAGACGCGCATCACACTCACGTTCTGCATCACACTACTACAGACAATGCCGTCCATACCGGCTGGAACGTCACCGCCCTCGGCATGGCCGAACTCCGTACACTTCCACATATATTGCCTGCCAGTGGCCCACACGTTGACGACGGTTCCGGCAGGCGCAGTCTCGCCGTCAATGTAGATATTCTTGTCCGGGTCAGGACTGACAAAGTAGGCTTCGCCGGGCATCGGCCGGTTCGCCGGTGTGACCGTCGCTATCTTTGCCGCCGGCTCATTTTCCAGGTTGTAGACTTGCACCTGCAGCGCGTGGCTCTTGAACCAATCCAAGCGGCTCAATCCGAGCGCCGCTGGCGAAACATAGACTTCGTAACGGCTGCCGGTCGGCGAATGATCGCGTCCGATGAGCTGCCCGTCCAGGAAGAACGACACGCGATCCACACCGGCAACTTCGCTGGTCACATCGGCGTAGAGCGTCCAGAACTCGTACTTTGCAGACGGGTATTCGCTCATCCCGATCACGCCGAGCGTCGCCGGGTCTGTGCCGAGCGGCAGCGTCTCGAAGAACGCCCCGCTGCTGGTATTGAGATTGCCCGCGGTGTCGGTGACGGCAACGCTGTACCAGTAAAGGCTGCCGCTTTCAAGACCGCTGAGCGTAGCCTGATGCGTAGTCTTGAGCGTGTCATCGGTGATCGAAGCAATGTTGAAGGGGCCATTGCGGCTATAATCCAGGCGACTGCGGCACGGCTCGCTCGTCGTCCAGGTGATAACGGCGACTTGCTCCTCAATGCCGGACACCGTCGGTCCGGACGTGATTTGCGGCAGCACAAGGTCGCAGGACCAGGTTTGCTCGAAGCAGTTGTTGGCCTCGTCGTCCTCTGGAAGGATACCGGTGGCGTCCGCGCAGACCCGCATTTGCGCCGTCGCGCCCGCGCACGTCCACGCATAGGGGATGCTGTCCGCGCGCACCGCGCCCGGCGCCAGCGCCTCATCGAAGAGCGCCGAGGCGACCGAGCTGCCGTCGCGCGAGAGTTGAGCCGTATGCCCGGCCGGCGCCGTCCCGCCGCCGACGTTCTTGATTACGTAGTACACGCGCTCTTCAGCCAGGTTGTACAACGCGCTGGAAATCGCCAGGTCGGGGCGCGGCTGCACGTTGACCGAGTAATGCTGCACAATCGTCCCGCCGCAGTTCTGCGCGGTGACGGTAATCGCTTTCGTTCCTGGCGTGGCCCAGGTATAGGTCACTGACTGCTGACCGCTGACTGCTGACTGCTCATCCGCCTGCCAAGTGTAGGTGATCGGCGTGGTTGCATTGGACGGAACAGGCGTCGCCGTGTACGAGTACTCCGTCTCGATGAAGCCCGTCGCCGGCCCGTCCAGCGTCAAGCCGGTGAGCGGGAACTCGCACGCGGGTACGGGCGCATTGATCACGATCTGATGCGTGTCCACCACACTCTGCTCGCAGTTCTCCACCGTCACCGTAATCGTCTTCGTCCCCGTCGTCGCCCACGTATACGTGACGGCTGACTGCTGACCGCTGACGGCTGACTGCCCATCCGCCTGCCAGGTGTAGGTGATGGGCGGCGTCGCCGTCGCCGGCAGGACGCTGGCATCGAAGGTGTAGACCGTATCAGTGATACCCGCCGTCGCGCCGTTGATCGTCACGCTTGTGGCAGGATAGCATGGCGGCGGCCCGTAGGTGATGATCAATTGTGGGTCAGGGGCAGTTTCGCTGGCGGCAAGACTGGCAGAACCGAATTCGTCGCTAGCCGGCTTCAGGCGGAAGCCATAATTGAGCAGCGCGCCGGAACTCCACGCCTGGACGATATTCGCGACATCCCAATAGTTAAAAGCGCCATCCACAAACGTAGAAGAAGGATCGCCCTGGCTCTCGTCGCCGGGGCGGTTGTTCCACGTCACCCCCATCTCGGTCCAACTGCCCAGGTTGGCGGTAGGTGAAATGGCAATCGCAGCTTGAGGTGAAGCCAGTGCGCGGTTGACCGTTCCGTGCAGAATCAATGTGGCACTGATGATGGTACTGTTAGCCGGTATGCTGGACACATTGAATTGGAGGAGGGCGTGACTCTCATAGGAAGTGGAATCATTGCGCTGCACCGTCATATCTGCCGAATTGCCGTAATTCTGCGTCGGGTACGCCTGGGCAATGCTCGTATCGGCCTGCACGGTAAACGTTGTACGCCGCACATACTCCACCACCAGGCGTGGAGCATCAGCGCCTTCACGGGAACTGAACGTGCGATAGCCGCTGCCCCCTGTGTCGAAAATCACTCGCACGCCATGGTTGGCAAGTGTCCCTGCGCGCCATTGCTGAGCAATCGTAGTAAGATTCCAGCTTCGCCACCCATCAGAGAGCACGCTGCCCGACACTTCACCCACCGTAGTGAAGGCAGGTTGGTTGTTCCAGGTAACGCCGCCTTCGGTCCACGCGCCGGTCAGTACTTGCGCCTTCATGCCAAAAGTGCTGCTAGAGTAAGTTTGGGACAACTCCAACGTCGCCGTCAGAATCACCGCGTCGGCTGGCAACGTAGATAGATCGAAGGCGACCAGAGTGCGGTACGTTGCCGCGATAGGTGAGGTTACAATGCCCACCTGCAAACTGGGATTTGTGCCGTAGTTAGTGTTAGTGTATGCACTGCTGTTGTTCACATAACTATCTTTGTCGGCAGTGAACGTGCTCCGATAGCTCGTTTCCTGCGCAGTGCACACACCTGCCGGTCCCTCTGGCAAGAACGGTGATTGCGCCTGTACCGATTGCGCGGTCAAGAACCACACACCGGCCACCAGTAATAGACTTATCAACCATAACGAACGCTTCATCGCCATACCTCCTTACGTTGTGAGTGTTTCTATACAATGTGGCAGAACTATTTCAGATGGTATCGTACCCCAACGCCGTCATAAAAACGTCATAACCTGGCGGCATGCATCCGTATCGCTGCAAAAAGGCACACATTGCCCTTCAACTCGCTTAAGGGTATAATCAGCAGTAAGCGTTCAGCGATCAACTTTTAGCGATCAACGAAAAAATTCACGCCCTGGCAACGCGCTTGCGCAGACAACAAAGCTGATAGCTGACGGCTGAAAGCTGACAGCCAATCACTGACGGCTAGACACTATGGCACATCTAGACATACAACTACTTGGTACACTACAAGTCTCGCTGGACGGCAACCCGTTGACCGGGTTCGCCACCGACAAAGCCCGCGCCCTACTGGCCTATCTGGCGCTGGAAACCGAGCATCCACAGCGCCGCGATGCGCTCGCCACGCTGCTGTGGCCCGATCAGCCAGACAACAAAGCGCGGCAAAACTTACGCCAGACCCTACTCTACCTGCGCCAATCGCTACGCGAAGACGAGTGCGCCGAAACACCCTTTCTTCTGGTAGACCGCGATACCGTGCAGTTCAATCCGGCCAGTGATTACACCCTGGACATGACACAGTTCGAAGCCCTCAGCCGCGCCTGCCAAAACCATCACCACCGGCGCAGGGAAAGCTGCCGCCCCTGCCTGCAACGCCTGGAGCAGATGGAGACCCTGTATCGCGGGGAATTCCTGGAGCACTTCTACGTGAGCGACAGCAACGCCTTCGAGGAATGGGCGACCCTCAAACGCGAGTGGCTGCACCGCGAGGCCATCGAGACGCTGTTTACGCTGACCGATTACTACACCCGGCGCGGCGACCTGTCCCGCGCCCGGCAATGCGCCCGCCGGCAGGTGGAATTGGAACCCTGGCGCGAGGAAGCGCATCGCCAGTTGATGCGCCTGCTGGCGATGGAGGGAGAACGCAGCGCGGCGCTGGCCCAATACGAAACCTGCCGCCGCATCCTGCAACAAGAGTTGGGCGTCGAACCGATGAAGGAAACGACAGCGCTCTTCGAAGCGATCAAGCGTGAAGAGGTACAGGCCATGGAGTCCGACAACGGCCTGCCAGCGCTCCCCACCCGCTTCGTCGGGCGAGAGACGGAGTTAGCCGAACTGGCGGAATGGTTGTCCGCGCCGGATCGCCGCCTCATCACCCTCGTCGGATCGGGCGGGATCGGCAAGAGCCGTCTGGCGCTGCGCGTTTTGGAAGAGCAGCGTGGCTTGTTCGCGCAGGGCGTCGCCTTCGTCCCCCTCGATGCTGTGACGTCCGCCGAATTCATCGCTTACGCCATCGCCAGGGCGCTTCGTTTCTCCCTGCAAGGGCCACAGTCGCCCGAAACGCAAGTACTCAACTACCTGCGCGAAAAAGAGATGCTCCTGGCGCTCGACAACTTTGAACACCTTCTACAAGGTGACGCGCCCTGCAACAGCGCTCTCATCGAGCAAATTCTCAGCCGCGCGCCCGGCGTCACACTGCTGGTGACCTCGCGGGAGCGGCTCAACCTGCGCGAAGAGCTTGTGTATCACCTGGAGGGGTTGGCGTATCCCGAAACAGACGTACCTGGCCCGGACGCGGCAAACTACAGCGCCGTCGCCCTTTTTACCGAATGTGCGCAGCGCGTCGACCGGCGCTTTGCGCTCGATGCGCGCACGCTCCCCGACGTGCTGCGCATCTGCCGTCTGGTCGAAGGCACCCCCCTGGGTCTCGAACTTGCGGCGGTCTGGGTGGATACCCGCACCTGTGGCGACATCGCCGCAGAAATCGCCGCCAACAGCGATGTGCTGACGACCTCCCTGCGCAATGTCGATCCACGCCACCGCAGCTTGCGCGCTTCCTTCGAGTACTCGTGGAAGCTACTCACGGACGCGGAGCGCGCGTGTTTGGCCCGGCTGGCCGTCTTCCAAGGCGGTTTCGACCGCGCCGCCGCCGCACAGATTGCTACCGCCACGCCGGATGTGCTCGCCGGGCTGATCCACAAATCGCTGCTGCGCGCCGATGCTAACGGGCGTTATGGTCTGCACCCGCTGCTGCACCAATACATCGCCGAAAAACTCGATGCAACTGAAGAGGCAACAGCCATCCACGTAGCGCACGCTCGCTATTACGCCACCTTCCTGGAAGGGCAAGAGCCACACCTGAAAGGCGCATCACAAAAACAAGCCCTTTTGGAAATCACCCAGGAGAGCGACAATGTGCGTCGGGCCTGGGAATGGGCTGTGTCGCAAGAAGACGCGCAAGCAGTCGAACGAAGCCTGGAGAGCCTCTACCTCTTCTGCGATATTCGCTGCTGGTTCCAGGCGGGCGCTACGCTGCTCGCGCAGGCCATCGAGAAATGGGGGGTGAATCCAGATCAGGAACCGTTGCTCGGCAGGCTGTTAGCGCGTCAGGGAGTACTCTATCTGCACCAGGGTTTCTACCAACAGGCCATCGCCGCGCTGGAACGCGGGTTGGAAATCGCCGAGCGCCGGGAGATACCGGATGAACAAATCTTCAGCCTGGTCAACCTGGCAAACGTCATCCGTCACCAGGGGCAGAACGACGAAGCTGAGCGACTGGCCGAGAAGAGCCTTGCCCTGTCCGAGCAGATTGGGGATCGCCGAGGCATGGCACAGTCGCTCCAGGTCTTGGGTCTCATCATATACAGGACCGGCGATCTGGAACGGACCGAGGCGCTGCACGAAGAAAGCCTGGCGCTGGCACGGGAACTCAACGATCAGCGGCTCATCATGGCGCCACTCAACGCACTGGGCGATGTGGCCTGCCATCGCGGGGACTATGTCAAAGCACAGCAGATGTTCGAAGAGTGCCTGGCCCTGAGTCGCGCCCTGGACGATCAATTCAACGTCGCCATTCACCTCAACAACCTCGGCACGACCTTCCACCTGCTCGAACAGTACGCAAAAGCCGAGCCATTCTATCAGGAGAGCCTGGACATCTGCCGTCAGATCGGTGATCAGACCGGTCAGGCGATTGCCTTGAGCAACCTGGGCGAGATCGCTTACACGCTGGGCAACTACCGGAAAGCGTCGCAGTTTTACCGGGAAGGTCTCAGCATCGGGCGCGCTCTCCAGGAGTCGTGGACGATCATGACGTGCCTGAACAACCTGGGCGAAATCGCCTGCGCCCAAAACAACTGTCTCGATGCGCAAACCCACCTCACCGAAGCCCTGCAGATCGCGCAAGAAACCCAAACCCTCACCATGGCGACCAAAATCCTGGTAAACCTGGCCTGGCTGTTTGCGCAGCAGGGATTGAAAATCCGGGCTTCCGTACTGCTCGATCTGGTGCGCCGCCATCCGGCCAGCGAGAGCGACATCCAGGAGAAGGCCACCCGTCTGCTGGATGAACTGGGCCTCACCGCACCAGGTGAATCAGCCTTGCCGCTGGAGGAGGTTATGACAGGGATACTGACTGAATTTCACAAATAATACAAAGACCCCAAAGGCATCGAAATCTTTGGGGTCTCTGCCGAATCCGGCACCTTTACGCCGCGAGTACCTTCACGTCATAGACATCCAACTCGACCGCGCCGCTCAACGTTTCTCCGGTCAGCATATCGGTGTACGTCGCCGCGCCCAGGTCAAGCGTCACGGGTTCTGCATTGAAGTTCATCAGGAAGACGTACTTCGTCGCGCCGTCGGTGCGCAGTTGCGCGCTGACGCCGTGCGGCAGTTCCGCATCGAGCGAGCGCAGCAGGCCTAGATTCGCGTCGAGCGCGCCGTAGAAGTCACGCAGGAAGCGATCATCAGGATTAGAGGCAAGGTAGAATGCCAACCCGTCACCGAAGGTGTTAAAGGTGAGCACAGGCCGCCCGGCGTAGAAGTCGTCACGGTACGTCGCCAGGACTCTAGCGCCTTCCGGATGCACGAGCGCACAGTAGTCGCACAGTTCGTATTCGTCGCGGCTGCCAAACGGATTCCCGGCCTCAAAAACAGCGGTGTTGCGGTCGTTTTCGTACAGCGCGTCAATTTCCTCGTCCCAAATCCCCAACACCTGGCGCAGCTTGCCGCCGGGCCAGCCGCCCAGGAAGACCAGGTCGTTCTCATCGACAACACCGGTCAAGTACGTCGCCACAAACGTGCCACCCGCCTCCACGAATGCTGCGATGCGCTCATCCACGCTGGGGCGCAGCATGTAGAGCATCGGTGCGATCACCAGCTTGTAACGGAGCAAGTCCTGTTCCATATCGATCACATCCACGGGGATACCGCGCTCCCAAAAGGCGCGATAGTGGCGCTTGCAGGTTTCCAGATAGCCTTTTTCGCCACGTCGCGGGCCTTGCGCGTCGTTCATCGCCCACAGGTTCTCCCAATCGTAGACAATCGCCACGTCGGGGCGCACCGTCGTCCCCACCACGGGCGCGAGCTTCTCCAGCTTCACACCGAGGTCGGCGACGTCGCGGAAGACGCGGGTGTTCTCGTGCCCCGCGTGATCGACCACCGCGCCGTGGAACTTCTCCGATGAGCCGCGACTCTTGCGCCACTGGAAGTACTGCACCGTATCCGAGCCATGCGCCACGGCCTGCAACGACGAAAGCGCGTGCATCCCCGGTCGCTTCACCTTGGCGGATTGCATCCAGTTGGTGGCGCTGGGGACGCTTTCCATCAACATAAACGGCTTGCCGCCCTTAAGACAGCGGTTGATGTCATGAACGAAGGCCACATCCGAAGCGAGCGCCACGTCATCGCCGGCGTGCCAGGTGGGATAGCTATCCCACGAGATCACGTCCAGGTGCGGGGCCATCCGCCAGTAGTAGTATTATCAACAAACCATACATCTTGACGGCGCGCTTGGTCATACCATCCCGGCCCACACGCAA
>Ga0209312_1003088_pt1 | contig 10338 bp, 10 predicted proteins | sample BioC13SIPDNA_4_FD_185744 | JGI IMG/M metagenome (GOLD analysis project Ga0209312, IMG submission 185744) | Anaerobic biogas reactor microbial communites from Washington, USA - Biogas_R1_B C13 SIP DNA (SPAdes) (version 2) | ecosystem: Engineered > Bioreactor > Anaerobic > Unclassified | place... | reverse complement strand
GATGGCAACGTGCTCAGGCACTTTGATGTCAGATTTTGCGGACACCTTAGAATTCCATGATTTCTTCTTCTTTGCGCTTACCGATCACAGACACCTGGTCCGTCATCTGGTTGGTAAGCTCCTGAATTTCATCTTCACCCTGCTTGAGTTCGTCTTCGGAGATCATTTTTTCTTTTTCAAACTCGCGCATATCTTTGAGGCAATCCCGGCGGATATTCCTGATAGCCACTTTGGCGTCTTCAAGGCGATTGTTGACCATTTTGACCAGGTCGCGCCGGCGCTCTTCGGTCAGAGGGGGCAAATTCAGGCGGATGACCTTGCCGTCGTTGCTGGGGGTGAGACCGAGATCAGAAGCCAGGATAGCTTTTTCGATCGCTTTCAGGGAAGAACCGTCAAAGGGTCTGATCAGGAGTTGTCTCGATTCAGGCACGCTGATGGTGGCCAGCTGGATCAGGGTCAATTCTGAACCGTAATACTCAACCTGCAGCTTCTCAATCAAAGCAGGTGAAGCCCGTCCGGTGCGAATACCTACCAGGTCATCACTCAACACATCCAAAGCGCTCTGCATGCGACTTTTTGCATCTCTCAATAATTCATTTATCAAGGCTACCTCCTAAAAACTTGTGCTGCTTAAACAATTCCAATTGTATCATTAGCGGCAGTCCGAATCGCTCCTGTAGATTCATATTCTGGCTTTTTATTGAGCATTAGAATCTCAATGGGGATTTTATACAAAGTACCATACCCGGCTTGTTGCTCAAGGCTGGTGGATCAGCATATCGCCTGGTTTGTACAGCAAGCTTATCAGCGCGCACTTGTAATTCTGAGCTCATTATGGTATAAAATCAGCTAATTGAACAGCCCTTGCGGCGCTCTTATCCAGAGAGGTGGAGGGACCGGCCCTTTGAAACCTCGGCAACCAACCAAGTGTATGGTGCCAAATCCGGCAGAAAAATCTGGAAGATGAGAGGCGATGCATCACAACGCGGAATGCCCCTCACTTGCAGGGGCATTTTTTATGACCTGAGGAGGTTACATTGACAACAACTTTTATGAAATCAGCAAAATATCTGTTCACCTCAGAATCGGTGACTGAAGGTCATCCCGATAAAATGTGTGATCAGATCAGCGACGCGATCCTGGATGCCATGATCAAGGAAGACAAATCCAGCCGGGTTGCTTGCGAAACAGCCATCAAAACCGGGTTTGTGCTCACCTATGGCGAAGTTACCACCCAAACCTATGTGGATATCGACGCGCTTGTGCGTGAGGTGGTCAACGACATCGGTTATGACCGCGGTAAAAAAGGCTTTGACGGCACCACCTGCGGCGTTTTGGTTGCCTTGGCCAATCAATCGCCTGATATCGCCCAGGGTGTGGACCGAAACGGCAAAACACAAGACTTTACTTATAGCGAAGACTACATCGCTGCCGGCGGCGCGGGGGACCAGGGCTTAATGTTCGGTTATGCTTGTGATGAAACCGAAACACTGATGCCCATGCCGATCTACTACGCCCACAAACTGACCCGCCGCATGGCGGAAGTGCGCAAAAACGGCACGCTGGGTTGGATGTATCCGGACGGAAAAAGCCAGGTCACCGTGGAATACCACTACGGCAAGCCTGTGCGAGTGCACACGATTGTCATTTCCAGTCAGCACGCTGATAAGTTTGAGGATGTGGAACTGAGCAATGAACGCATCCGCGCTGACGTGCTTGAACATGTGATCAAACCCATCATCCCGGCGGAATTGATCGACGAAGAGACCAAAATTTACGTTAACCCCACCGGACGCTTTGTGATTGGCGGCCCAATGGGCGATGCCGGCATGACAGGGCGCAAGATCATTGTTGACACCTACGGCGGGATGGGACGCCACGGTGGAGGCGCTTTTAGCGGCAAAGACCCGACAAAAGTTGACCGCTCTGCCGCGTACGCCGCTCGCTGGGTGGCCAAAAATGTGGTGGCCGCAGGTTTGGCCAGCAGATGTGAAGTTCAGCTGTCTTATGCCATTGGCGTGCCCGAACCGCTCAGCATCAATGTTGAGACCTTTGGCACCGGCACGATTGATGATGACAAAATTGCAGATGCAATTGGCGAGGTCTTTGACCTGCGCCCCCGCGCGATCATCCGCGATCTGGACCTTCTGCGCCCCATTTACCGTCAGCTGGCCAGCTACGGTCACTTTGGGCGTGATGATCTGGACCTGACCTGGGAAAAAACCAACAAAGCTGACGCACTGCGTGAGGCAGTTGGTCTATAGAACCAATTTTTAAGACGTAAAAAGAGTGCGGCTTTCACACCGCACTCTTTTTCTTTTGTTTTTAGTGCTTTCTTAGCGTTTAACCTTGAGGAAGAACCAGATGGCCGCGAACAGGACCGCCATGGTAAACAAGGCTATTTTTAATGTTTGTGCAGCAGGGAGGGGTTCTCTCAACACACCTTCACTGGGTGCTTGCGCGGCTGAAACCTCGGCAGAAAATTCTGAAGGGTCAGGGCGGAGCGCAACAATAGTGCCGGTTAACTCGGGGTTGATGCCATACAATACCGGCGGTTCACTGGGCAGGTCTTCAGAAGTTATTGTTACCTGTTCTTCTGGTTGAGTTAATTCCAAAGGTTCCGCTTCAGTCGGAAGCAAATCTTCAGGGATATCCTCAGGCACTGTCTCAGGGAAAACCTCTGTGATCATGTCATCGGGAGGGGTTTCATTCATCATATAGCCCTCTTCCGCAGGCATCTCAGCCGCGGAAACCATTTCGGGGACAAAAATATCGATTGTGAAACTGGAAGGCACTTCGTCAGAGCCTCCGCCGCCCATGCCGCCGGCCCCACCAATTCCACCCGCCCCCCAATTGAGCAGATAGACCTCATCCGAAGAGGCAATTTTAGGTTGCGCGTCTTCGGCTTGCATAGCGACAGGGGCTTCTTCTTCAAGCAGATAGGTTTGAGCACTCTCAGTCATAGCAGGCGCGCTGGCTCCAAGGTTCTTGAACATCAGTTCACTGCCAAAAACCAGAGCCAGGACAAGGGTTGAAATCACACTGGCCCAACCAAACAGAGGCTGAAAAATTCCTCTTTGTTTGGCTTGGCGGGCTTCTGCCCGAGTCAGGGTAAAGTTATGGGGGACTTTTCGCACAGGAAGCTGTGCCAAGACAGCTTTTAATTGCTTTTGTTCTTGAAGAAGGGTATTTAAATGAGGAGATTCTGTTAAACGTCTGTCGAACTCAACCTGCTCCGTTGGGGAGAGCGCATTGTCGAGAGCGAAATTTAACAGTTCTAGGTCTTTAGCTGTAACATTTTCTCGCCTATCCATTATTATCCTCAGCATGTAGACGAAATTTGTCAGGTAAAAGTTCCCTCACAGCTTGTAAGCATTCCTGCATTTTGAGCCTTGCCCGGGAGAGCCGGCTTTTTACCGTACCAAGCGGGCTTTGGATGACTTCAGAAACTGTTTCATAATCTTCGCCTGAGATGTCCACCATCACAATCACGGAGCGGTATTTTTCGTCCAGGTTATTCAAGCAATCCTGGATAGCTTGTTCCAATTGAGTGTTCATGATCGAATCTTCGAGGTTGACTGACTTATCCTCAAGCCATGATGGCGATTCAATGGTGTCTCCCTCATCAGTTTCGGGTTCAAGGGCGACGGTTGGCCGTCTTTTGAGCCGGCGCAGTTCGTCATAACAGGCATTGGTGACGATCCGCAAAAACCAGGCCTTAAAAGAGCCTCCACGATAACTATCCAATTTTCTGTACATCGAGATGACGGCGTCCTGAGTGGCGTCTGCGGCGGCAGCTTCATCGGCCATGATGCGGTAAGCCAAATTGAAGGCCATTTCCTGGTAGGTCAAGACTAACTGGTTAAAGGCATCCAGATCTCCAGAGGCAGCTTTTTTGATCAGAAGGGATTCTTCCATAGGTTGATTCGTTGCAAGTCCCAAGCCAATTTTCTTCAACTTGCTCCTGACTCTGATTTTAACCTGAACTTTTACTTTTCTTTGTTTATTTCCTGATCCGGTTCACGTAAATGGGGGAAGAGGATCACTTCCCTCAACGTTCGTTGTCCCGCCAGCATCATCACAAAGCGGTCCACGCCCAGTCCGAAACCACCTGAGGGGGGCATGCCATAAGCCATGGCGCGCAAATAATCTTCGTCCATGGGATTGCGTTCTTCTTCATCTTCACTGTAAGTGCGACCCATCTCCAAAAATCGCTGTTCCTGGTCCAAGGGATCGTTCAATTCTGTAAAGGCGTTGCACAGCTCCATGCCGCCGATATAGCCCTCAAAACGTTCAACCGTGGTTGGGTCATCCGGTTTGGCCTTGGCCAGCGGAGAAATGTCACGGGGATAATCATACAAAAATGTCGGCTGGATCATGATCGGTTCCAAATAAGTTTCCATCAGGGTATTGATCATCTTTCCACGTGAAATGCCGGGTTTGAAATCGATTTTCTTTTCTTTCATGACAGCCGCAAGCGATTCCGCATCCGGGTATAGATTGATATCGATGCCAGCGTGATCGATCAAACCCTGGCGGATCTGCAAACGATTCCAGGGTGGAGTCAGATCAATTTCCTGGCCGTCAAACTTGATTTTCTGTCTGCCCAAAACTTTTTGAGCTACTTCGGAAACCATTTGCTCGGTCATATCCATGATGGTGTTGTAATCAGCATAAGCCATATAGAATTCAAGCTGGGTAAATTCAGGATTGTGTTTAAACGAAACACCTTCGTTGCGGAAATCCCGACCAATTTCGTAGACCCGGTCCAAGCCACCCACCAAGAGGCGTTTCAAATACAACTCAAAACTGACCCGCAAATATAGCTGCTGGTGCAGTTGGTTGTGATAGGTGGTAAAAGGTTTTGCTGCCGCGCCACCATAGATCGGCTGCAGGATGGGGGTTTCCACTTCCTGAAAACCGCGATCATCCAAAAATTCACGCAGAGCTTTGAGGGTGTTGGTGCGGATCTTGAAAATATCGCGAACTTCGGGGTTGACAGCCAGGTCAACATAGCGTTGGCGGTACCTGGTTTCAGGATCTGTCAATTGGGCGTGGCGAACTACCTCGCCATCTTTGACTTCATCTTTATCGGCAGGCAGAGGCAGCAGGGCTTTGGCAAGCATTCTGAAATCTTCCACCTGCAGGGTCACCTCACCACGGCGGGTACGCACCATCTGCCCCCGGGCTTCAATAAAATCGCCAAGATCATAGAGGCGCACGAAACTATCTAATTTTTCTTCTCCGAGTTCGTTAATGCGCATAAAGAACTGCAGCTTGCCTGTGCTGTCTTCAATGTGGGCAAAACTGAGCTTCCCCATATTGCGTATCGCTCTCAGCCGGCCAGCCAAAACGACGTATACCGGTTCTTCAGAACCTGCCGCCTCAGCCTTTTCAAAAGCCTGGACTGCCTCAGCATTGCTGCTGTTCTTGTAAGAGCGGGTCGGGTAGGGTTCCACGCCCTTTTCACGCATTTGCTGCAGTTTGTTTAACCGCTGTAACTCAAGATCAGAAAAATCGTCCGTCAACATAGTTCTTCCTTACTATTAAAAAATGCCCCACCGGGTCTTGGTGGGGCATTCATTGGTTTTTCGTCAGTCGATCTGAAGAATCTCAACCGTGAAGGCACCACCAGGTGTTTCAACCTTAACTTTATCACCGACCTTATGATTGATCAGCGCCCGTCCAATGGGCGATTCGTTTGAAATCCTTTTTTCCAAGGGAGCTGCTTCCGCTGGTCCGACGATCATATACTTTTCGGACTCGAAGCCTTCTTCCTGGATAGTGACTTTTGAACCAACTTTTACGATGCCCTGCGGATTGTCTTCTTCGCCAATGATGTGGGCATTCGCCAGCAGGATCTCTAATTCTTTGATTCGTCCTTCCACAAAGGATTGCTCATTTTTCGCGGCTTCGTATTCCGCATTTTCAATCAGCTCACCGTCTTCCATTGCGTCTTGTAAACGTGTGGCTACTTCTTTGCGTTTAACGGTACGCAAAAACGCTAATTCTTGTTCGGATTTTTCATATCCTTCCCGTGTCAGGTATGAAGTTGGCATATCTTTTTCCTTATTTTCTTTTTCTTCCCCAAAGGGATAAATACAAAATGCGCCTCGAAGGCATAAACCTCCCAAACGCGAGAGGAATATTATACTATGCTTTCCCTGGATGTAAAACCAGGATTTTGTCAACTAACTCCAGGTTGGAGGAGCAGGTTGAGGCTGACGCCCTCTCTTTTTAAAGAGCCAGCCAACCACCAAACCAAACAGGAATCCGCCAATGTGGGCAAAATAAGCCGTGCCACCCTGGTCCAAGGCGCCCAAGGAACCAACACCGCTGATCAGTTGCAATAAGAACCACATACCCAAGACAACGATAGCCGGCATCAACCTCATGCGGGCGTAATAACCAATTGGGATGAAGGTATAAACCCGGCTTTGCGGGTACAAGATCAGGTAAGTGCCCAACACCGCCGCAATAGCTCCACTCGCGCCTACCATCGGAATAGCCGAGCCAGGATTGATCACGATCTGTAACAAAGCTGCCGCGATACCGCCGGCCAGATAATAGATCACGTAACCGATATGCCCCAGGCGATCTTCAATGTTGTCCCCAAAAATCCACAGGTACATCATGTTGCCGATCAGGTGCATCCAGCCCCCATGCATAAACATACTGGTGAAAAAGTCGCTGATATCGCCCAAGTCGATACCATCTCTTAAGTTTGCCGGTGTAAGGGCATACTCGGTGAAAATTTGCTCAGCGTTGGCGCTGTTTAAAAACATCCATAAAAATACCAGGACATTGATGATGATCAAAACATAATTGACAATAGGTGTTCTGTGTGTTTTGATTTCGTCTCTAATTGGAATCATGGTTTGCTCCGTTCACTATTGTTTTTTGCTGTTTTTCCTCTAACAATACCTTAAATCTTGGGTGATTCGCATAAAACCCTCTACGTTCCTCTGGCAACAAGAGGGCGATGCGAGACATGATTTCAGTTGTTGCCATCTCCAGGCGATCTTTTTCTTTTGGTGCTTCCTCAGGTTGCGCCAAATCAAAAGGTTCTCCAAAAATAATCTTGACCCGCATTTTTTTGAATTTTGAGAACCATTTCAGCATCTCTGCTGAACCAAGCACAGCGGCTGGAATGACCGGCACTTTAGTCTTTAGCGCAAGTAAGGCTGCACCAGGCTTGCCTTCCATCAATTCACCGGTTTTGGAACGTGTTCCTTCAGGCGCTAAACCCACGATCCAGCCATTTTTGAGGAAGGTGGAAGCCTCACGAAAAGCATGGAAGTCATAGCCTTCCCTGCTTATCCAAATTACGCCCAATTTGCTCAGGAGCCAACCAAATATTGGCGCTTTTTGGTAATCGCGGGCTACCATGGGAATTACGTTTTTACGGGTAGTGGCAGCCATCAGGAATGGAGTATCCAGTCGGCTGATGTGGCTGGTTGCCAAAACAAAACCGCCTGTGTCCGGCACGTTTTCGCTCCCAACAATTTCCAAATCAACCAGAGCGTGAATGATCTTCAGGAGTATTTTCATTACTCTTTCGCGTGAGACACCCAAGTTAAAGGACATATCTACCCTCAAGGTTGCTTTCAATTTCTCTGTTGGCATCTTTCCAGACAAAGTTTGCAAACACAGCAAAACCTGCTCCAAAAACGATCATCAGAATAATCATACTTGCAACTGGAACAAATTGGTTTATTTCAACTTGATTAAGCAGAGGAATTACTTGGGTTGAAAGTACCGTGAAATTCCAGATGGCATGGATCAGAATAGCGATTCCATAGGCAAAAAGGACCCGCAGAATTTTTTTGTCTTTCCATGTTTTGGCCAGAGCCCATCCCACTAATCCACCATTGAAAATATGAATCAGGCTGCCACCAGCCCGACCAAGGATAAAAAAGACCCAATCTCCGCCTGGAATTGAAGCGTTTTGGGCAGCGTAAAGGACGCCTTCCAAGAGGGCGAAGGCGGCCCCGCTGAATAATCCGGCCATAAACCCATCTATATTACGAATGTCCAAACCCAATAGAGGCCAAACGGCAAGAGTTTTGAACAGTTCTTCAACAATTGGGATCACCAGTGCTAACAAAAAGAAGGCCAGAAACAGGATCAGGGGAGACTTGAGCAGCTCTTCCAGGTTTTCCATGGTTTCAGGCAGGTTTACGACCAGATCAGGTTCGGCTATGAAGAAAACCAGGGCAATCAGTAGCACAAACAGGATTTGGATGATCATAATAAAGGGCATGGTGAAACTGGCCGAGAGGCTCATCATCGAAGCCTCCCGTCCACGGTGCCGCGCCCAATAGTTGCCTGCCGCCATTCGTACCAGCCAAATGACCGGGATCAATATCCCCAAGAAGACCAGTGAAGAATAGATCCAAGCTGGCAATATAATCGATTTTTCCCAGGACCAAACGGCATAGATGACAAACGGCAGCAAGAAAATGCTGAAGCGCAGCCAGATACCATGTTTGGATTCGATTGATTTGGGTGAATTGCTCAAGCGGCGGATGCTGTCTACGACAGCTATGAGGGCCATTAACGCAAAAAAACCGCACACATAGGCCAAAAGGTAAAGTGCGCGGTCTGAAATTTGTTGGTAAAAAGCTTCGAGCCCCGCCTGCTTACTGAAAACCAGGGTCCAGGCTGTCAGCGCTCCAAAACCCAGGAATGTAAACCCATTCCAAATGAGGTTCAGGTAGTGCAGCCAGCGCGGGCTGGTCCGCGGCGAGGGTAAGGGCTCGTTAGCAGTACTGATCACTAATTTTCGTCAATGGTAATGCTAATGATTTCATCGCCAGCGGGAGCATCCGGATTTTCATCGGCATCACGCTCACTGATGTTTTCAAAGACATCAAAACCATCAATTAACTTACCAAAAATTGTGTAGCCGTTGTTCAAAGACGGATAAGGTACGTAGGTGATGAAGAACTGGCTGCCACTGCTGCCATCGGTTTGCCCACGGGCAACGCCCAGCATATAGGGCTCATCAAAAGTCAACTCAGGGTCGATCTCTTCCCGATATTGATAACCAGCGCCAGACCAACCTGTTCCGGTGGGATCACCAGCCTGAGCCATGAAGGTGTGATAAACACGATGGAATGTCACGCCGTCGTAAAAACCTTCCCGGGCCAGGTAGACAAAGGAGTTAACTGCCAGGGGAGCTGACTTGGGGTAAAGTTCCAAAACCATCTCACCGTCTTCGGTCGTGATGGTGGCGGTGTATTCTTTATCCTCGTCGATTACAAAAGGAGGGCACTCTACCGCAAGATCGGTTTCAGATTTCATGACTTCAATCAGATTGCTCAAAAATGTGTATCGCCATTCGCCAATCGGTCGGCCGTTGGCCAGCACGGTTGGGGTTGAAGCCACGCCGTTTTCGATCATGGTATCAGTCGCGACCTTGATCTTATTGATCACTTCATCGCCTTCCATATCCTTAGTGAATTGGTCAACATCCAAGCCCAATTCTCCAGCAGCCGTTTTCATCCACTCTGACAATTCTTCAGCAGAAAGAGGCGATAATGTCTCGCGGTTGGAGAATAGAACGTCGTACATTTCCCAAAACTTTCCTTGCATACCAGCTGCTTCAGCACCGTGAATTGCGAGCGGACCAGTGGGATGAAGGGATTCAAGCGGAAGCGGACGGAAAACCAGGCGAACATCGTCAGGATATTTGTCGATCAACTTTTCGAATTCCTCATAGGCCAAACCACACCAAGGGCAGAAGAAGTCTGTATATTCAACAATTGTCAGCATGGCATCTTCGGGACCTTTGGTCCAGTCCTCATCGGTCACTTCAGTAAAAATGGCTAATTGCTGTTTTTGTTCTTCAGTTAAGTCAGGAAATATGGGACCGACCAAAGAGCAGATCATTTTCCCGTCCTCATCTGTCAACGGCAGCTCTTCTGTGGGTACCATAACGGTCTCCTCAGGCACTACCGGCTCTGCGATTTCAGTAGGAACAAGGGTGGCAACTTCTTCGGTTGGTGGTGGGGTGACATCCTGCACTTTACAGGCACTGACCACCAAGACAAGGATCAAAGAGATCCATAAAATTTTGACTACATTTTTCATTCTAATTTCCTTTCAGACAACAGGACTTTCCACCCTGTCGTTTCAGACAGATTAATTTTCAAGAGCCTGCAAGACTAATTTCCGGATTTCGGTCTGAACACATTCAGCGCTTTCAGAGGCGTCGACAATCCGCCAACGATCCGGTTCTTCTGCAGCTAATTCATGATAGCCTGTGCGGACACGTTCATGAAATGATAACTCAAAAGCGTCAAGACGATTCCATTCGTCTTTTGCCTTTTTCCG
>Ga0209312_1003080_pt1 | contig 10362 bp, 7 predicted proteins | sample BioC13SIPDNA_4_FD_185744 | JGI IMG/M metagenome (GOLD analysis project Ga0209312, IMG submission 185744) | Anaerobic biogas reactor microbial communites from Washington, USA - Biogas_R1_B C13 SIP DNA (SPAdes) (version 2) | ecosystem: Engineered > Bioreactor > Anaerobic > Unclassified | place... | reverse complement strand
GCAGGTTCTGTCCTTCGGAAATGCAGTCAGTAGCAATCAGTATATCAATTTCATGATGCAGGTTGGGCTTGATCAGGGCTTTTTCTTTGGCGAGCGGGGAAAAGCAGGTTAAAATCGTGTTCATGTCAGCCGGGAATTTGGGGATGGTGGTCCTGCCATCAATGGAGCCGGTGATCAAAGCGCAGTTGATATGGAATTTTTCTTTGATAAAGCTGCTGACATTTTCGTACAGGTATTCAGCCGTATCAGAAAAAGCCGTAAAGATGAGGATTTTTTGGTTGCCCGGATTGAGGGGATGGTTGATCTTGTTTTCGATTACCTCCAACAATTGATTTAATTTGTAATCGTAATGGGGAGTAATATCATCAACCATCAGCAATAGTAATTCCAGGATTTCTGCGTCGGCCTGTAAATCACGCTGCCATGACAGATAATCCATGTCGCGCAGATCAATGCGATATTTCTTTCCGACATTAAAAATATCCAGGTTCTGATCATCCAGATCGATGTCGCCAAAATCACTGATATCATTTACAACTGCCTGCGAACCGGAACGGAAGCTTTCGATCAAGGCCAGGATATTATTTATCTGCTCATAAATTCGTTGGATTGTCAGCCGGAAGGAATGCACCGAACTTTCCATGCGTTTGAGCAGATTTATGCTCATTAAGCGGCGGATTCCTTCTTCACGTCCGCTCTGGGACAGACTCTGGCTGCGTTCTGAATCCTGATCAATATATTTGGCCAGTTTGCTGTCCAAAATATAATTGGTCGGCGTATAGAGGGACATGTTCAGCAGCATCAACTGCTCGTAGATTTGCGCGTAGTTGATGGCATCGTTCAAGGTGGTTAGTTTGGGATGCAGCGAGATGGGCGGGTTGCGCTCCGGGAAACTGCCGATTTCCGTGGTGTCATAGTAACGTATGATATGCTTGCGGGAGCGGGCAATGGTCACACTGTCCAGCACTTCAAAAAAGTCAAAATCCAATTTCTTTAACAAGGATTCGGTCGTTCTTTGTTCCGGTGGCTGCTCGCTCCAGGCATTATATGTTTTTTGCGCCTGACGAAAGATGGTATCAATATCCATGCGGGTGTTCAGCTTTTCATCCAGCAGCTGTGACTGACCTTCATAAGCCAGGGCCAGCTGGTTGCGTAAATCATAAAAGCGGTTGTTGACCGGAGTGGCGGAGATCATTAAGACTTTGGTTTTTACTCCCGGACGAATGACTTTGTTCAGCAGTTTCAAATAGCGGTTTTCTTTTTCATTGTCTTCGCCGGAGACGGCTCCGCCGTTGCGGAAGTTATGGGATTCGTCAATGACCACCAGGTCGTAGTTGCCCCAGTTGATCAGGTCCAGCGGCAAGCCGATGGCAGATTCTCCACGTTCTCTGGATAAATCAGTATGAAAGAGAATGTCATAGCGCAGTCGATCTTGGGCCAGCGGATTATTGATCAGGTTGCCGCGAAAGGTCATCCAGTTGTCTTTCAATTTTTTGGGGCAGAGAACCAGGACATTTTTATTGCGGTTTTCATAATACTTGATGACGGCCAGCGCAGTATAGGTTTTGCCGAGGCCGACGCTGTCTGCGAGGATACAGCCGTTGTATTGTTCCAGCTTGTTAATGATGGCCAGCGCCGCATCCTTCTGGAAATTATAGAGTTTGTTCCAGATCTGACTGCTTTTGAACCCGGTCGCCTCATTAGGCAGGATATCTTCGGAAATATCTTCAAGGAATTCGCTGAATATATTGTTCAGCGTCATGAAGTAAATCAGTTCGGCTGGATTTTCCTGATAAACCGCGGAGATATACTCAATTACTTCGTCAGTCACATCCTGCAGCCGGGCTTTGTCGTTCCAGATGCTTTCAAAGAGGCGGACATATTCGTTGCTGAAAGGCGCTTCGAATTTGTTGACCATGTTGTAAACATTGCTGCCGCGTTCACAGCCAATATCAACCGTGGTAAAGCCGTTCAAAGGCATATAGGTCAGCTGCTGCTCTTTGGACTGTACGTTGAGAAATCCCCCCATGCTCTCCTGGGTGACGTTTGATTTAAAAGTGACCTTGCTGCGAATCCAGTCAGCACATTCGCGGGCAATGGCCTTTTGGGTCAGTTCATTCCTTAATTTCACTTCGTATTCAGTGCCATAAAGGCTTCTTTCTCGATGTAAACGCGGTATATAGAATTCACGTTTTTCTTTGGGAAACTTCTCCGCGATGAAGGTTGGCGAAGTGAATATAAAACGAAGCGAGTCAATGTTGCTTAACTGACGTTTTAATTCCTGATAAGCATAGATCGAAAAGCAGGCCGCAGCAATGGAAACGCGGCTTCCCGGAGCAATGACCTGTACCAGATCATCTTTAACTATCTTGGTGGTATTGTTGAATACTTCCATGATGGCTACTCCCATGTACCCGACGGGTCAGTTTGATTAATTTCAATTGCCTCGAATTCGAGGCAATAAGAGATTCTGTAATCATTTCATAGATTTTTATCAATCCGTTCATTTACATAATTCACCAAACACGACGATATTCCTGCAATTGGGAGGTGATTTAGGCGACTGAAGATAAGATTTAACTCATGCGAAAAACGTCTGTTTGCCTTATCAATACACAAAAGCAGCGACACTAATCTGTCACTGCTCTCACCTGAAATTATTGTGTGTAAAAAAACTGAATTGCGATGCGTATTGTTTTTATAAATTATTTTTCAACTTAATCCGAAACTCGAGGCAAATGAGATTCTTCACTGCGTTCAGAATGACAGAAACTCGTTCAGAATAACAGAACCGATTTGCTTTTGTAAAATTACAGCCTGATTTTATAAAAACGAGGATTTTGCATAATTAACTTTTTTTAGTTATCATGTACCTTTTTAAAATGTCATCCTGAGCGTTAGCGAAGGATCTACGGCACTTACGAGACTCTTCGCTATCGCTCAGAGTGACAGTATTATGCAAAACTCTCAAACAAAACAATGAAAATATTTCAATATTTTAAAACCTTTTCGCAAATTCCTTTTTTCCAAACATGAAATCCCGAAAATTAGGCATTCTTTTTGCAACAATGTTTCACGTGAAACAAATTTCTGCTTACACAAAAAATAAAACCCCGCATAATCGGGGCTTAATTGTAATAAATGCATTATCTGATCGGGAATCAATTTACTCACCGGAGTAAATAGATCAAGTCCATCCTTCCAAAAATGATCCGCTGGATCTCAATAACTTTTGCTTGTTCCCGAACAACATAGAATACTACGTAATTTTTAACCGGCAACATTCGATGTTCTTCCTCTAAAGGCTTTAATGGATGAAAAAGTTTGTGCGCATAAGGAAACTTACTCAGCAGGGAAATCGAACGATCCAATGAGTCCAGTAATTCCATGGCTGCTTGCGGCGCATTCAAATGGCCGGATATATACATGATGATGTCGGTTATATCCTGTTTTGCAATCGGAAGATATCTTATCTCATACATTATCACCTTCCGCCTTTTCCTGCAGGGTCTTCCTCAAGCTGTCAAATACTTCTTTGTGGGAAAAGCGCTGCTTGGTATGAGCGGCTTGCAGTTCTGCTTCTTTCAGCTTAAAATAAATTTCACTTTCGAATTGAAGCTTCTCATAGGTTTCAAAACTCATGACAACCATATCGCCATAGCCGTTTTTGGTAAGAAACACGGGTTCAGCCGTATCATGTACAACCTTTGAAATCTCGGCAAAATTATTGCGCAAGTCGGATACCGGTCGGATCTGCGGCATAAAACCACTCCTTATCAAACAAAGAATTTAACATAATATTATCATAATTATGATAAATCATCAATGTTTTAACCGAGTGTTGCTCTCGTGTAAGGATTTACTCAAACCCAAAGTGGAAATCCTTTAGTCCCAGCTCATCCCTCATCTGCAGGACTTCCTGCTGCAGCACTTTGTTTAAGGGTACGCCTTTGCCCTGGCGTTCCTGCCAGGCCAGGTATTCTTTTTCACCGGCGGTATAGATGCGGCTTGCGCCGGGGGCTTTTTCGGAAGCTCTTAGAGCGCGCAGGATGTCGCCGGCGCTCTTTTTGAAACTGTCCAGATCGGTAAAGGCTTCGATATCGATGGCGATGAAGAAGTGACCCAGCTGATAAGGACGCAGCTGGCCGTTTGCATCGCGCCCCGACAGGGCTTTCAGGAAGGCTCCGCCTTGCAGGGCGGCGGACAGTATTTCTACCACGGTGGCGTAGCCGTAGCCTTTGTAACCGGCATTGTCCTCGCCGATTCCGCCCAGCGGCGTCAGGGCTGCCTGCCCGCTGACCAGATCCAGTAAAATTTGATGCGTATCGGTACGGGTGCGCCCGCTTTTATCGATTACCCAACCTTCCGGGAGTTCTTTGTTTTCCCGGTCATAGACTTCGATTTTGCCGCGCTGGGATACGGAGGTGGCACAGTCGAGGACAAAGGGGAAGGCTTCATCGGTGGGGATGCCAAAAGTCATGGGATTGGTGCCCAGCATGTTCTCCACTCCGAAGGTGGGGGCAATGGAAGGGCGGGCATTGGTGCCGGTGATGCCGATCATGCCATTTTGTACTGCCATCAGGGCGAAATAACCGGCAATTCCGTAATGGGAGGAGTTTCTGACCGCTACCATGCCCATCCCGAATTTTTTGGCTTTGTCGATGGCCATCTGCATGGCGCGTTGGCCGATCACATGGCCCATGCCGTTGTGACCGTCGATCACCGCGGTGGTCGGGCCTTTCCGCACGATTTCCATGCGGGTCACGGGGTCCAGGATACCGGCTTTGATGCGATCGTAATAAATGGGTTTGAGCCGGCCGATGCCATGGGAATCGATGCCGCGCTTGTCGGAAGTGATCAGTACATCCGCACAGATTTCTGCATCCTCCCGGGGCACGCCCAGTCCGCAAAAGACTTCCACCATGAATTTTTCCATATAATCGAAGTCCAAAAATACGCAATCCTCATACATATTCTTCTACTCTCTCCTTTATCTTTTGTCCAAGGATTTTACATAATTCAAAAACCGATTTATCATTGAGATCCACCGACTCTCAGGCTGCGCAGCGCTTGCCTGCTGATCGCTTTCGGCCCTAGATGCCATATGGCATCGTCGCTTCGTCGCCTTCGGCTCCTCAGGATGACAATGCTAAGCGCTCTGCTATTTTTAATAAAATCCAATCAAAATCTGGTCTGTGAAAGATGAAAGACGGTATGGCCGGCGGTCCGTTATCGGTTACTCGGTTTTCCCTTTTGAGGTCAGGGCACAGGCGACCGCCCGCTGCCAGCCGTCCAGCATGGTCTGTCTTTGGGCTGCCTCCATGCGGGGATGGAAAAAACGGTCAACTTTTCGGGTTTGCTGCAGTTCATCCAAGCCCGACCAGAAGCCTGTGGCCAGTCCAGCCAAAAAGGCTGCACCCAGGGCCGTCGATTCGATCATGGCCGGACGTTCCACAGTGACGCCCAGCATATCGGCCTGGAATTGCATCAGGAAATCATTGCTGCAGGCCCCGCCGTCTACTTTCAACGAATCGAGGCGGATGCCGGCATCGGTCATCATGGCCGTCAGTACATCATAGCTTTGATAGGCGATCGATTCCAGCACCGCCCGGACAATGTGGCAGCGCCCCGTGCCCCGGCTCAAGCCCACCAGCGTGCCCCGGGCGTACATATCCCAGTAGGGTGCACCCAGGCCGACAAAAGCCGGGACCATATAGACTCCGTCATTGCTTTCCAGAGAACGGGCGACGGCCTCACTTTCAGCGGAACTGGCAATCAGCTGCATTTCATCCCGCAGCCATTGCACCGCCGCGCCGGCCACAAAAACGCTGCCCTCCAGCGCATAGGTGATTTCGTGATTAAGTCCCCAGGCAATGGTGGTAACCAGACCATGGGTGGAGCTTACCGCCTGGCGGCCGGTATTCATTAGCAAAAAACACCCGGTGCCATAGGTGTTTTTGGCTGAACCGGGGGTAAAGCAGTGCTGGCCGAAGAGCGCGGCCTGTTGATCACCGGCCATGCCGGCCAGGGGGATTTCTTCGCCCAAAAGATCTGCCTTGCAAGGTCCGTAGACTTCACTGCAGGAATGAACCGCCGGCAGCATGGCCGGGGGGATGTTCAGATAAGCCAAGATCTCTTCGTCCCAGGCCAGTCGGTGGATATCATAGAGCATAGTACGGGAGGCATTGGAATAATCGGTGGCGTGCACCTGCCCGCCGCTTAGATTCCACAGCAGCCAGCTGTCGATGGTGCCGAACAGCAGCCGGCCGTCTTCGGCTTTTTTACGGGCGTCCGGGATATTTTCCAGGATCCAGGCCAGTTTGGTGGCGGAGAAATAAGCATCGATGATCAGCCCGGTGCGTGCCTTGATTTTCTCCGTCCAGCCGGCGGCCTTCATTTCTTCGCACAGGGGAGCGGTGCGCCGGCATTGCCAGACAATGGCATTACCGATCGGCTGACCGCTGTATTTATCCCAGACCACCGTGGTTTCACGCTGATTGGTAATACCGATGGCTTTGATTTGACCGGCGCTGAGGCCGGCCTGGGAAATGGCCAGCCGAATCAGCATGCGGGTAATCTCCAAGATTTCCCGAGGATCATGTTCCACCCAGCCGGGCTGTGGATAGTATTGGGTGAATTCCCGCCCGGCCCGGGATACGATTCGTCCCTGACGATCGATAATGAGGATGGTGGTGCCGGTCGTACCTTGATCGATGGACAAGACATATGCGTCCATAAAATCTCTCCCCAGTTCATTATTCTACCGGATGCCGGCGGGATGGATCCGGTTGTTTCTTACAGCAGCGACGTGATGATCGCGTTTTGGATGTGGTTGGTGCCTTCCAGGTTGCTGAAAATCTTAACATCCCGATACAGTTTTTCCAGCGGATGTCCTTCCAGATAGGCTCGTCCCCCCACAATATCCATGGCCTTGCTGACCACTTCCTCGGCGGCAGTGGTGCCGGCGATTTTGGCAATGGATGCGGCTACGGTAAAGTCCTCATTGTTATCAAGCAGCCAGCAGGCTTTCCAGACAACCATACGGGCCGCTTCGATTTGGGCTGCCATCTTGGATAACTCAAAGGCAATGGTCTGATTGTCGTATATGCTGCGCCCGAATTGTTTCCTTTCCTTGGCGAATGCCAGGGCAATGTCAAAGGCCGCCCGGGCGATTCCGACTCCGATGGCACCGGTCAATACTTTATCACGATCGATCGCCTGGGTAATGATCATGTACCCATTGCCTTCCGCGCCAATCAAATTCTCGGTCGGAACGGATACGTTTTCAAAAATCAGTTCCGAACAGTGGGAGTAGCGGATGCCCATGGTCTTGCGAAATTGACCCTGGCGGATACCCGGTGCATTACCCGGAACGAGCAAGGCTAGCATTTGGGAACGGGCGCGACTGGGATCGAGGGTGGCAAAGCAGATGATGTAATCAGCGATTGCACCGCTGGTTACATATTCCTTGACGCCGTTTATGATATAGTGATTATTTTCCTTTACTGCCAGGGTGCTCATATTGCCGGCATCGGAACCGGCATTTTTTTCGCTGAGTGCCATGGCGGCTAGTCTGGGCTGCTTCTGGGTGAATATCGGCATATATTTTGCTTTTTGTTCCTCGGTGCCGACCGATTCCAGGACGCTGATAAAATGACAGTTAAAGATCATGACCGCAGCCAATCCGGGGCATATGGCTCCAACCTCCTCCATCAGCAGAGCATAATTGAAGTAATCAAAGCCCCGTCCGCCATATTCAGGAGGAACCATGGGATTCAACAAATTAAAATTGGCCAGTTCATTGACCAGTGAATAATCGAATTCCTCACTGCGGCGCTGGTCGATCTCCATTTCCTTCTGGACAAGCTGCGGGGCCAGCATACGAATATTTTTTATCAGGTTCTTCTGATTATTGTTCAGCGCAAAATTAACCATTATTACCATACCTCCGAGATTTTTGATATTCCCATTGGGCAAATTCGTAAACTACTCTTCTGGTTTCATGCGGCAATTCATATAATACATTCACAATATCCACGATATCTTTGTCCATATGAAAATTGACATTTTCCAAGTAAGAATGGTTAATTTCCGCCGCATAAGGTTTGACCCTTTCCTCCTCAGTCGGTTCCATTGCTTCCAGGAAATATTGCACCGGACGGCTCAATATTTCAGAAACCTTTTGCAACTGGGTCAGATATATTCTGCTTTTTCCTTTTTCATAATTAGACAGAGTTGGCTGTGAACAGCCCAACATAGCTGCCAGTTGTTCCTGGCTTAAGCCGGCTTCCTCCCGGGCGTGCTGAATCCTTTTACCAAGCTTCTTGTAACTCACCATTTACTCCTTTCCTGCAAGATCTGTTGCGCTTATCTGGCGGCTGATATTTGCATAGTTATTTGTAATATTATAGTACAACCTAGGCCACGGTTAATGACATATTATAATTATATAATATGTTAAATTTAAAAATAAGCCGATAAATAAAGAAGCTGGGGGCCAACAGGCCAACAAAAGGAACGTCCCTCTGTTGGCTCTGTTGGCTTAGTTGTGCCAGTATTTTCGATCCAGGCTACGGTATTGCATGGCTTCGGCCAGATGTTGGATTTTGATATCCAAGGAGTTATCCAGATCAGCGATGGTACGAGCTACTTTAAGAATTCTATCATAAGCGCGGGCGCTCATTTTCAGCCGGTCAAAGGCATTTTTCAGCAGCGCTTCGGATGCTTCATCCAAGCGACAGAATCTCTTTACATCAGCGGGACGCATCTGCGAATTGAGCTTAAATTTATGCCGGGCAAAGCGATTTAACTGGATTTCCCGGGACTGCAGCACTTTTTCCCGTAGGGAGGCAGAGCTTTCGCTGCTGGAATTGGTACGCAGCTGTTCGAAGATAACGCGTGGCACTTCCACATGCAGATCCATGCGATCCAGCAGCGGTCCGCTGATCCTTCCCAGATATTTTTGGATTTGGGGCGGGGTACAGGTGCACTCCAGATCAGAGCCGTAAAAACCGCACGGGCACGGGTTACAGCTGGCCACCAGACTGAAATTGGCCGGGTAGGTACAGGTGGCCTGCGACCTTGCTATGGTTACCAACTTGTCTTCCAAAGGCTGACGCAGGGCTTCCAGTACATCCCGATTAAATTCGGTAAATTCATCGAGAAAAAGTACACCGTTCTGAGCCAGGCTGATTTCTCCGGGGCGCGGTATCCGCCCGCCGCCGATGATGCTTGCTGAAGACGCATTTTTATGGGGAGCTCTGAACGGGCGTACCGAGATAAGAGGATGCTCAGCGTTCAGCAGACCGGCTACGGAATAGATGCGGGTGGTTTCCAATATTTCTTCCCGGGTCATGTCCGGCATGATACTGGGCATACGGCGGGCCAGCATGGTTTTGCCGCCTCCCGGAGGACCGATCAGCAGAACATTGTGAAGTCCTGCTGCAGCTACCTGCAGTGCTCTTTTGGCTGACTCCTGGCCTTTTACTTCGGCAAAATCCGGCGCAACATCGCTGTCGGTGAAGTCTTCGATGCGTTCGTCACTTACCGGTTCCAGTAACTCACTTCCTTCCAGCCAGGCAATTACTTCCTGCAGACTTCCGGCCGCCAGGGAGCGGGTCTCATGCACCAGACCGGCTTCGCGGCAGTTGGCGGCGGGTACGATAAAACGAGCATCCTTTCCGGTTCCCATCAGAGCCAGGCTCATAGGCAAAATGCCTGGCACCTGCCGCAAACTGCCATCCAGGGATAGCTCACCGGCAAAGAACAGGTTTTCTGTATAAACGGCATCAATTTGCCCGGAGGCCAGCAGGATACCCAAGGCAATGGCCAGGTCAAAATGACTGCCCTCCTTTTTCAGGTCGGCCGGAGCCAAGTTGACGATAATTTTGCGGTTGGGAAATTCATAACCCGAGTTTTTAAGTGCAGCTTTGACTCGTTCCCGGGCTTCTTTTAAAGCAGCCTGCGCCAGGCCGATCAGTTCAAAATTGGGCAGGCCGTTCTGGATATCAACTTCGACTTTGACCGGGACTGCCTCAATGCCGTTGATTAACAAAGTGTTGGTGGTAGCAAGCATGATTTTCTCCTGACCGTTTTAATATATATTCGCAATCATGAATGTAAAATCCTGCCATAAAAGAAAACAGGGGCCAGAAAAAACACCCAACAGAGGGACGGTCCTTTTGTTGGCCTGTTAAGTTATCGAGAGGCCAACAAAAGGACCGTCCCTCTGTTGGGTGTTGGGTGCTGTTGGGTGTTGCTAGGGCAAAATTAATTGCTATTAGCAGGCCAATAAGAGTACAATAAATGAAAACATGAATGATTATTAAGCTTTAGGAGGATATTATGTTTGGCAACATTGGC
>Ga0209312_1003077_pt1 | contig 10366 bp, 7 predicted proteins | sample BioC13SIPDNA_4_FD_185744 | JGI IMG/M metagenome (GOLD analysis project Ga0209312, IMG submission 185744) | Anaerobic biogas reactor microbial communites from Washington, USA - Biogas_R1_B C13 SIP DNA (SPAdes) (version 2) | ecosystem: Engineered > Bioreactor > Anaerobic > Unclassified | place... | reverse complement strand
ACATCTAATTGATACATTGTTTTGCATGAGGACTTGTCTCCTTTCGGGAGGTATTTGTTTTGTTGCAAAAACATTGTACCAGAGGGGATGGCAAGTCCTCAATTTTCATTTAAGTTTACAAAACGGGTTATTAAGAAAGGAGTTGTTATTATGAAAGTTAATAATATGAAAGCTATTACCAAACTTTTTACCGGTTTTCTGATGCTGGCTTTACTAATAGGCATTGTAGGTTTCCTGAATTGGAAAGATATAAATCAGATTCAAAATGGCACACAGGAAATTTATACCCAGATAGTACTGCCGTCCAAACACCTGGCGACTATAGATTCTGCTTTGCTGGAATCGGGACGGGATGGCTTGGAATTCATCGTGGTAAATACCCCGCAAGACAGGCAAGCGGTTAAACGTTCTATTGATAAAAACCTGAACGAGGCTAAAGTAGCATTGGATGAGCTTAAAACTTATGATATTTCAGCAGAGGAGCAACAGGAACTTGACCGATTAGAGCAAACCTTTGAATCTTATTCAAATAATATAAATAAATATACAAAGTTAATCGAACAGGGTGAAGTTGAGCAGGCCATGGTTGTGTTGGCCGGTTCCCTAACGGATGATGCAAATAATATTGATGCAGCTACTGACACCCTTAACCAGTTAAATGAAAATGCAGCTCAAGAATTACATATGAACGCTAAGAAAATATATTCCCAGACCACCATGAAAATAATTATAATGACGCTGCTGGCAATTTTACTGGCCATTGCCGCTGCCTTTTACCTGGCGGGTAATATTGCAGCTCCGATGGCTGTAGCAGCTGAAGATTTAAAACAAATGTCTCAGGGCGATTTTACTATGTCAATTTCAACAGATTATTTACAGCGCAAGGATGAGGTAGGTGTACTGGCTCAAGGTCTGGACGCCATGATACGTAACACCTCTGCGCTTATAGCTAATATTGCAGTGGTAGCCGGGGATGTACTTAATAGTAGTCAGCAGCTTTCCATGGTCGCGGAAAATGTTGTCGCTACTACCGAAGAGTCTTCAGCAGCCACGGAAGAAGTTGCTGCCGGATTGGAAGAGGTTTCCGCTGCTGCTGAACAAATGACTGCTTCCGGACAGGAAATTGGTGCAGCTTTGGAAGAAGTTGATCGGGAGATGAATAATAGTAACCAGCAGGCGCGGGATATTGGACAAAAAGCTCTGAAGATTCAGCAGGAGGCTCAACACTCTACTAATTCCGCCCATAATGTTTATCAAAACATTGAAGCCAAATTAGTGAAAGCGATCGAAGATGCCCGGGTGGTAGATGAAATATCCAGCCTGGCTGATAATATAGGGGGCATAGCTGACCAAACTAATTTATTGGCACTTAATGCTGCTATTGAAGCTGCCCGTGCCGGAGAACAGGGAAGAGGTTTTGCTGTAGTTGCCGAAGAAGTCAGAACCCTGGCGGAACAATCTGCTACAACGGTTTCCAGTATTCAAACCCTTACCACACAGGTACAGGGGGCTATTGCCAACCTGGTAGATAATTCCAATGAATTACTCAAGTTCATAGATCAAATAATGCTTAAGGAATTGCAAAATATGAATGAAATCGGCAAACAATATGCCAGTGATGCCAGAATGTTTGAAGAGTCAAGCACGAGGGTAGCCGAATTGACCAATAATGTGGTCAGCGCTTTTGACGAAATCAACCATGTTATTGAGTCGGTAGCAACTACAATGAACCAGAGCAGTATTGGGGCTCAGGAGGTTGCCAAAGGTGCCGAGGAAGGCAGCAAGGCCATGATAGGGGTAAGCGAAACTTCTGCCCAATTGTCTGAAATGGCAGAACAGCTACAGGGAATGGTAAACAAATTCAAAATCAATCTTTCATAGGTAAGAATAATTTTATAAATATATCCGTAAGGGGAGGAAAAGAGCAGCCTCCCCTTTTTTAGTTTCTGATGGGATGGAAAGGTCAATATTATTGACTCCTAAAAGAGATCCTTCATCGCCTGCAGTTCCTCAGGAGGACATTTATGATACATTTTGTCATTAGGTTCTTCGATATCCAGATAATCAAGCCACATTCTGGCAATTCTTACCCCCAAAACAATCCCGAGTACAGATATGACCGTGAAATTCATGGGCTTTTTATAAATCCTGCTCAAAATAATTCTTCACGTTTTTCAATCCCCTTTTTGATATGTTTGACCGACAGAAACCCGCCCTCCCGGCCATATTTTACCGCCTGTATCTCGGCCATTACTGACAGTGCTATCTCAGAAGTTTTTTGCCCCCCCAGATCAAGACCTACCGGTATGTATACCCGGTTCATAAGTTCATCGTCAACTCCCAAGGCATTCAACCTGCTGAAACAAGCGGTAACTTTACGTTTATTGCCCAGTACACCGATATATCTGGCTGAAGAATTAATTACTGCCTGGATGGCGACATCGTCGTATTCATGATGATAACTGGCAATAACCACGCTGGTATTGGCATCTATTTCAATGCTGCCCAGATTTTCTGCTATATCCCCGAGGAGTAATTGCTCTGCCAGCGGAAACCTTTCCCGCGTAAGGGTGTCAGGCTGATTGTCAACGATTATAATACGGTAACCCAGATGAATAGCCATTTGATATATACTCAGGATCAGATTACCCGAACCGATAATAATAAGTTTTTCCTTGTGGCAAAAAACTTTAATAAATATTTCTGTTTGCTTGTTTTCGTAACTGAGAGATAATTTTCGTGATAATCCTGTACTCATTGATTTTTCCGCTTCTATTCTGGCCATTTCCTGTAGAGTTTCGTCTCCAATACCCCCGCCAATTACCTGCCCGTATTGATCAACCAGCATGTTGGCACCCGGTTGACCGTTCCGTAATAGATTGGAAGATATAATTGTTACGAGTGCTATTTCCTCTCCGCTATTCAGTTTATCAGCCGCCAGATTTATAAGAGATGGTTTCAAATCCAATCACCTCGTTAGATTATTTAATTGAATATAGCTTATTAATAGACTTTAGTAAATTCAGTCCGTTTTTTCTCCATAGTCGTTAAATGTTGTTTTTGTTATGTATATTATTACATAAATTATAGGATGTGTTATTATGAGTGATGTCATAATGATTTATGTAGATTATTGGCATAAAGCGGATAAAGAAAGGGTATCAGGAGAAGTTCTTCCTGATACCCTGGAACAAATTTATTTGTTGGCAGCAGCTTCTCTTTTGGCAGCTTCCATTTGCTGCAGGACTTTGCGGTCCGGTTTACCAACGGCCGTTCGAGGAATTGACTCAACGAATTCCACCAGTGTGGGTACCTTGTAAGGAGCCAGTTGTGTGCGGCAGTGCTCAATCAATTCTTCTGCGGTCATGGTTTCACCTTCCTTGAGTGCCACAAATACTTTAACCGTTTCACCTCTTTTGGCATCAGGTACTCCTATGGTACAAGCCTCCATAACTTTGGGGTGGGCAAATACTACTTCGTCAATATCCCGTGGGTAAACATTGAAACCGCTGGCAATAATCATATCTTTTTTACGATCAACAATGAAAACAAAACCATCTTCATCCATACGTACTATATCGCCGGTATATAACCAGCCATCCCGCATAACAATATCAGTTTCTTCCTGGTTATTCCAGTATTCTTTCATTACCTGGGGTCCCCGACAGATTAATTCGCCTAATTCGCCACGTGGCATTACTTTGGTTCCCGTATCAATGTCTACTACCACCAGATCGGTATCAGGCCAAACAATACCGCAACTGCCGTATTTACGCAGTTTGAAGACCGGATTGACGGTCAGGATATTGATGGTTTCTGATAGTCCATAACCTTCAAGTATTCTTCCTCCGGATAAGCGTTCAAATTCTTTCATGGTTTCGACCGCCAGAGGAGCTGAGCCGCTGAATATTCCTTTTACCGAATTGACTTTGGATTTTTCAATGTCAGGGTGGTTGTTAAGAGCTATGATCATAGCTGGAACTGCAGCCCAAATGTTAGGCTCATGTTGATTGATGGCTTTAAGAATATTGTCCGGCATCGGCAGGGGGACCAATACTATCGTTCCTCCGGTATACAGGCAAGCATTAACATTACCGTTATAACCGTAGATGTGGTTAAGCGGGATGGCCGCCAGGGTTTTTATTTCATCAAAGGGCACCAGGGTAAAATTGGCGGTACACCAGGTAGAGGTTCTGATTGCCTGGGATAGCAACATTTTATTGGTAAGAACACAACCTTTGGGGACACCGGTTGTTCCTCCTGTGTATTGGAGTTTGGCGATATCTGAGCCCAATACTTCAATATCCGGTTCACTATCGTCAGCCCCGGCCATCAGTTCGTTGAAGTCATAAATATTTTCACCTTTTTCCACTTCGGCAGGGATTCCGGGTACCTGGAAAGCAATGACCCTTTTCACCGGTGAAGCCGGGTCTTTCATTATCTGGATGGCTTTATCCGCATAGGCTGCCATAACTATTACAGTTTCGGTTCCGCTGTCTTTAAACTGCAAATCAAGTTCCGGAACCGTATATAAGACATTGGATGGTACCTCAATGGCTCCAATTTTAAACAGAGCCTGCAGTGCAATTACATATTGCGGTAAATTAGGAGCCATTATAGCAACCCGATCACCTTTTTTGACTCCTAAATCCAGCAAGGCATTAGCTGTTCGCCGCGCCATATTATTAACCAAGCCGTAACTCAATTCAATATCGTTTATCAGCAGGTAAGGTTTTTCCGGATGAAGTTCTGCCCACTTGTTAAAATAGTCTTTCAGCGGAGTTTCAGGATAATCAAAATTTCTGGGCATTCCGTCATCATATAGAGATTCCCAGCGAGGTCTCCATCGAGCCAGATCGTCTTCAAAATCTTTCAGCCACGGTTTATTCATCTATTTTTCTTTCCTCCTTTTATTAATAAATTTAAATACCTTTCCCCCCTTTTTGAAATAAATTTTGATGTCTATTTCCCTACTGACATAAAAACTCATAAAAACAGGTTTTACGCTAGAAAAGAGAAATAGCCCATTAATCTTATTACAATGTTATTGTATTTTGCGAAAATTGGCAATTATAGAGCAAATTTGACGATATCCTTAATATAAAAAGGCCTCTGCTACTCAGCAGAGGCCTCTCATCTAATCATTGTTTATAGTTGACCTGGCCATCCATTTATACTAGCCAGCTTCCTGTTTATCCAATAAATCATGCAATATTTGGTTTACTTCTTCAATTTTATATGGTTTGGGCAGGATTCCACTGAATCCATATTCTTGGTAATCTGCCATAACGGGATCATTGGAGTAACCACTGGAAACGATTACTTTGGCTGCCGGATCTATTTCCAGGAGCTTTTTAACTGTTTCCTTACCTCCCATACCGCCGGCTATAGTTAAGTCCATCATTAAAAGATCAAAGGGTTCATTTAAATGTCTGGCCTTTTGGTAAAGATTTATAGCTTTATGACCATCAGCTGCTGTACTGACTGTATAACCTAACCGTTTAAGCATTTTGCCAAGAGTTTCCCTGATTATATCTTCATCATCCATAATCAGGATGTTTCCCTGGCCACGCAGGGTTAAAGCACGTGAATTTTTTATCTCGACAGTCTGTTCAGGTAAAGCCGGTAAATATATAGTTACTGTAGTTCCTGATTCTTCTGCGGAACTAATATTTATATCGCCATCATGTTTCTTAATTATTGAGTAAGTAGTTGTAAGGCCTAAACCATGCCCTTTTTGTCTGGTGGTAAAATAGGGATCAAATACTTTATTCAGATGTTCTTCCATTATGCCGATCCCTTCGTCTTTTATAGTGATTTTTATATAGTCAGCCGGCTCAAGAGAAGGAGGCAGCTCCGATAAAGAGGTTACGTTTTCAGCTGATAAATGGATTATTCCTCCATCAGGCATGGACTGAACTGCATTAATTATTAAGTTATTAATGACCTGATTGATCTGTCCTTTATCAATTTCTACCGGCCATAGATCATCATCTATTTGATAAGCGCAAATTACATTTGAGCCTCTTAAAACAAAGCAGGTTGACTCCTGTAATAAGTCCTTAATAGAAGCAGTTTCTTTAATCGGGGCACCACCTTTGGAAAAGGTGAGTAATTGTTGGGTGAGATCTCGAGCTTGTGAAGCAGCTTGCTCTACTTCAGTCAAAATATCGACTATTTCATTATCAGCCTCAATAATCATTTTAGCCAGTGATACATTACCGCTGATAACGGTAAGAATATTATTAAAATCGTGGGCAATTCCTCCGGCCAGGATACCAATTGATTCCAATTTGCTGGCCTGCAGCATATACTCCTCCATTTTTTTGCGTTCAGTAACATCCACTATCATCCCTAGAATAGCAGGGCTACCTTCATATTCAATATTATCAGCATACAGATAACCCCAATGCTGCTGACCAAGTTTATCTTTATAGCGGAATTCATACGGGGTAATTATTTCACCAATTTGACGAGCCAATGCATTTTTCATAATCAGTTCCTGATAGTCAACATCAACCAGCTCCAAAGGGTTCATATTTAATAATTGCTCTTTAGAGAGACTGGTCATTTCTTCGAACTTAGAATTAACATAAAGGAGGCGACCGCCCCGATAAACGTAGATTAAGGCTGGGGCAAATTCAGCCAGCTTTCTGAAATTGGCTTCACTAAGCTGTAAAGCTTCCTTAGCCATTATTTGTTCATTAACATCACGGCCAACTGCCTGAATCTCAATAGGTATTCCATCTTTCAATATAGCCCGGCAGTTCCATTCCTGCCAGCAAATCTTACCATCCGCCCGCACAGCACGTAGAGTATGATTGTCTTCCAGATAATCCATACCCAATAAACTTAATTTTTGTAATATCTCACTCTGGTCTTCTTCATAAACCGGAACTACGAGGCTCTGGCCTATAAGTTCATCAGGTTCTTTACCAAAATAATTGCAGTAAGCTTCATTGACAAAAGTTATACTACCATCCGGTAAAGCTCGTAATACCAATTCAGTCTGATTTTCAATGATAGCCCGGTATCTGGCTTCACTGAGCATCAGTTTTAACTCTATCTGCTGCCGTTCCAGGATTTCCTGGCGCAGTTTTTTATTTACTAATAACAGCTCAGCAGTTCTTTCCCTGACTCGGAGTTCCAGTTTATCATGTGCTTTCTGCAGTGCTTCTTCCATTTGTTTGCGCTCGGTAATATCACAAATCACACCAATTATTGCCGGCTTGCCATTCCATTCAATAATGCTCAAGGCCATTTCTCCAATGAATTCAGTTCCATCTTTATTAAGAAATTTCAATTCGTAACGGTCAGAAATATTTTTTCTCCCCAAACGCGCCCAGACCTTTTCTTTAAGCATATTTCTATAATCAGGGTGAATAAAATCCCAATAGTTCATTTTAAGTGCTTCTTCTTTACTATAACCACTAATAGATGTATAGCCTGTGTTTAAATAGAGTAAGGAATCATCTATATCTGGATTCCAGACAAAAATAATCGCCGGGGCTGTTTCCGAAAGGGTTCTAAACTGGGATTCACTGATTTGCAATGCTTTCTCTATCTTCATGCGCTCCCAATAAGCTCCCAGCATTTCCGCCAACAGGTTCAGACACTTAATATCTGCATCCTTCCATATTCTGCTTTGCTTGGTGTCAGCAAACCCGATATAGGCTATTATTGTCTTATCAATGCCAGTTATAGGGACCAGCAGAGCAGCATATACATTGTTGTCCTCCATTATTTGTCTTTCCCTAACAGCTTCGGGGGGAAGGTTACTTCTGTCTGCAAGTATGATTGTCTCGGCCTGCCTGCCTTTGGGGATTCCCCAGGTAAAAATATTTGTATCCGTATTTTGCAAAATTTTACTTGCTGGTGAGGTATTGGCATCACACCACTCGTATGTATAACTTACCTTGTTCAGTTCATCATCGTGAGACTCAATTATATAAACCCGATTAACAGCCAGGGCTTCACCAATAATTTGCAGTACTATATTCAGATCGGCTTCTTCTCCTACCAGGAGTTTGGAAGCTCTGGCCAGGGCTTGTTCGATTTTCAGCCGCCGTCTAATTTCTGCTTCGGCTGCTTTTTGTTCGGTAACATCACGGGCAACGGCCTGATACTCAATAAGGTAGTTGTTTTCATCAAATATCGCCCGAACTGTCCAACGGCGCCAGGCGGTGATTCCTTCACGGTTTGTCCACTTATATTCAGCGCTGGCTTCCGGGTTTTCAATATTTAAATTACTTAAAAAATCAAGGGCGTCCTTTTTAAATCTTTCGGGAAATGTATCGAAAAAAGGCTGACCAATAAAATTATGATATTCCCGTTTTAAAAAATAGGCATAGGCTTCATTAACGTAGATGTATTTTAGTTCGGGTGAAACACGTATGAATAACTCGGTTTGAAAATCCTGAAGACTGGTACGGATAATTTCGCTTTGCTTGATATTATCTGTTTCAATAAATTCATTTCCCTGATGATGTTCCAGCTTTGTTCTTAGTTTAATAACTTCCTGAATCAATTCTTTTTTGCTCATGCTAAAATAGTCCACTTTATTACTCCCCGGTATAAAATAATTGATAGGTGTAATAATTTGGCATATATGCATAGAATCCTTCGGAAAAATTGACAACCTTTGTCGTTTTGCACCCCAAAAATTAAGTTAATATTCGATTATTATTGACAACAAAAAAGCAAGCCCAGGTTGAGCCTTTGCATTATTATTAATTATTTTACATGGTTTAATTTATATAGCTTGATTCCCTCTATTCTTCGCAATCCCAATGCCGTTGCTTCTTAATGGGGCGTCTGGGTTTGGTGGTTACCTGGCAAGTGGGATTAATAATGTGTATTGGCTGCGGTCGCGGAGGAATAATCAGTCCGGTAGGGTACCAGACAAACAAAATAATGCTTTTGAAAATAGAACGGGGACAAAGTTTGGTCACTTCCATAAATTCAACCAAAATCAAGGGTTTGTGCATTCCCAGAGCAGCATAATTGGAAATGCAGCAGGATGATAAATCCATAAAGGTATGAAACCTGGATTTAAAATGTACCGCGTGCATCGGCTGACAAAGTGTGTCTGCAATATAAATTATATCCTGTTCCACATTTCCGCTAATATATACCTTTTTCCCTTTGGGACTGTCGATAAAACGGTATGTGTCAATATTTGGCTGGATTTTGGTTTCCACCAGCCTTTCTATATCCGGTTTAGTACAGGGTATTTCCAGGCATTCCTCTACCATAAACTGACTGGAGCATAATATCTCATGAGGGTTGGGGAAAACCCTGGTATCACCCTGATATTGAATTGTATTACTCATTCTAACGCACCCCTTTTTTTAAAACTCTCCTCCTAAAGCTATTGATCCGGTTCATTTAAAATTAATTTACGGGATTTCTACTAAAAATGTTACTAAAATACCAATTTTCCTGTTAAAAACATTTATATACCCGAATCACCTTACTTAACCTTTTCCCTCCAGATTGTAATTAAATACTTTAAGCATAATCGTTAATAGCTCACGATCTAATTCCATTTAAGATTTTAAGCTGCTAAAAAACCATGCAAAGAGAATTATCCAATAGCTTTTGTGTTGAATAAATTAAAAATAAGCCTTTCATATTTTAACCACCTGTATTATATGTTTATCCCAGCATACTGGAAAAGGTTTATAAAATGGGAGGGTATATTATGAAGATAATCGAGACTGAACTGAAGTTTAACGGCTTGCGTCCCCGAAACTCTACCAGTCAAATAGTTTTGCACCACTCGGCCAGCCAGGATGTGCCGGCGGACGTTATTCACAGCTGGCATCTGGCACGCGGCTGGGCAGGAATTGGCTATCATTTTGTGATCAGAAAAAATGGCAATATTGAACGAGGGCGCCCCCAGGAAAGTATCGGAGCTCATGCCGGTGCAGAGGTAAATGCGTCCAGCATAGGTATATGTCTGAATGGAGATTTTACGCAGGCACCACCAACTGAACAGCAAATAGCAGCATTAGTGGAACTGATTCACTGGTTGAATAAATACTATACTGGTGCCCATAAAGAATTGGATATAAAAATGCACCGTGATGTAGCCGCTACCCAATGTCCGGGAAATATGTTTCCCAGTGAAGAGCAAATAAGAGTATTGTTGGCTCAAACTGGAGGAGGTAGTAATGCAGAATATTGGAAACATAAAATAATGCAGGATGCCCAAGCAATTGGTCTGATATATGAACAGCACCAGCCGGAAGAGCCGGCGCCTAAGTGGTTTGTACTGGCAGTAGCTCTGCGAATCCTGGAAATAATAAAAGGGGATAGTCAGACGCAGGAAATCAATTTATAAACCCTTAATATCCCTGTTTGC
>Ga0209312_1003072_pt1 | contig 10379 bp, 7 predicted proteins | sample BioC13SIPDNA_4_FD_185744 | JGI IMG/M metagenome (GOLD analysis project Ga0209312, IMG submission 185744) | Anaerobic biogas reactor microbial communites from Washington, USA - Biogas_R1_B C13 SIP DNA (SPAdes) (version 2) | ecosystem: Engineered > Bioreactor > Anaerobic > Unclassified | place... | reverse complement strand
ATATTTGGCATCATAGCTTTTTACGGGGAATTATGTATGGAATTAGGGGGCGTTGAAAATTATTCTACTTAATTTTGCTCATCCATTAACAGCAGAGGATATTACGGCGATCAATAACTTAGCTAAGCAACCTATTCTAGATATAAAGAATATTGATGCCCAAATTGATCCTCAGGGAAATGTCACAGTCCAGGTGGAGGATATATTAAATCGTGCTGGGCTTAGCTCGGAGCAATGGCAAAAGACCCCGATTATTATAAATCTCCCGTCGCTGAGCTATTCTGCGGCTATTATGCTAGCCCTGTTACATGGCAGGATGGGCTATTTTCCACCAATATTGCGAATGAAACCGGAATCAGGATCTATTATACCTAAGTTTGTTGTGGCTGAGATTATTAATTTGCAAGCGGTGCGAGATCAGGCACGCAAGGAACGCTAGACATGAGCTGGAAAGAAGGGTATTCAGATGATGTGGGAAACGCTTAATCGCATTTCTATTGTATTAAGTATTCTATTGCCAATTGGTCCAACAATTTGGGGAACAATCAAGTGGATTTTCCCTAAAGTGTTGAAGAAATGGCGACGGAACAGCAGGATAGAGCATAGAGAGGCTGAGCCGGTGAAGGCCTTGATTGCAGCGGTGGGGTTAGGAGAAGGTGAAACTGCCGCTGAGACTTCCATAAAGTTTCATGCCCCTGAATTGCAGCATTGCTGGCTACTGGTTACCAAACAAGCAGATAAAAACTTTCAAAAAATTTATGAGCGTTACAGCAACTATAATCCTGGAGATGAAACCCATGAGCCTCGTTATCCTGGTGATGACGGCCATTCTATAGAGATATATAAAAGAGAGATTAAGGATCCGTTCGACATTGACAATGTAGTTAAGGTAGTCAAAAGCATTTATCGTGAGGCTGAGGAATTTGGCATCCCGGAGCAGGATATACTGTGCGACTATACCGGAGCAACTGCTATTGTTAGCACCGGAATGATCTTAGTAACAGCTTTATCCGAGAATCGTAACCTTCAATACTTAAAACCTAATGCAGTAGATGCAAACGGGCGGGCTATAAGTTCCCAAGGAAGTACCCCAGTTTTAATAGACTTTGTGATGCCGGGTGAATAGGAAGGGAGAGAGAATTTTGAGTAAACAATATGATTTCACTGACCTTGTTTTGTTAATAGGAAATAATCCATTGCCAAATTATGTGGTGGCGAAGTTTTTTCACCTAACCAATAAGAATTTGCAGCGAATCTGGCTAATACATTCCGAAGAAAATAAGTTTTCTCGAGGAACAGGCCGATATGCTGACAATATTGAAAACGTGCTGAGAAACGAATTTAAGAATCCCAATATTCAGTATTTGAAAGAACCCCTACCTGATGTGAGCCAGGTTTCAGAAATTGTATCTGAAGTCAAGAAATTATTTTCTAACAGAGAAGCTCAGATAAAGTCTCTTCATTTGAACTACACCGGAGGAACCAAAGCCATGTCGGTGCATGTATATCAAGCGCTGAATAACATGTTCAAAGAAAAGTTTTCAGCTTCATATCTAGATGCACGAGATTATCATATGAAGTTTGATAAAAATCCAGATCTTATTACTGGAGAATTAAGAAGTCAAATTCGGATTAATAGCTCAGACCTATTTAAGCTCCATAACAGTGAAATTATAACTGAAGGAAGGGCTTACTTAGATTCCCTTCAAGATAAATCGTTAACAGAAGAGATGATGCAGAATTTAGCTAAATTGGCCAATAGAAATGAGCTATTGGATTTAAGAAATTGGTTTACTGATGCTAATAAGGCTGGTCTTTTTGAAGAGGGGAAGAAGGATAGAAACCAAATAGATATGGCTTTAGCAAAATATAGCCCTCAAAACAACCCTGAACTTTTTGCTCATCTTGCCCTTTTTCCAGAAAATGATCGTTTTGCCGATAAGAAAGGTAATTGGATATATAGCAATTTCGATAATAAGGTAAATTCGAATTTGTTGAGAAAATTTAATGAAGGTGGTTGGTTAGAGAGTTATGTAGCTTGGGTATTAAGAAAATATAGCAGTGATATTAACATAATTAGCAATATCGAATTAAAAACAAAAGGTAACATGGGATCAAAAAGATTTGAAATTGATGTTTTAGTAATAAATGGCTATCAAATATGTGGAATCTCCTGTGGAACCGCTATAAAACATGATAAAAAAGGACGAGAAAAGCTCAGTAATTCATTAAAAAACAAAGGCTTTGAAATAATTCTGCGCAGTTCCCAAATTGGAGGGGAGGAAGCCCGCTCAGTACTTGTTACGTTATTAGAACGCAATTTAGCGCGTGACCTGGAAAAGGATTTAAAAGCTGCCACCGGTGCTGGAGAGCACAAGTTTATTGTACTTGGCAGAGATGATTTGCCAGAAGAGAAGATGTGGAAAAAGCTTCATGAGCATATCTATGAATAAAGGGGAGTAAGAACGGTGAATCAATACTGTGCAGTGCTGATCGATGTAGTATCTATCCAGAAGTACATCTTTTCCAGTAATGAATTACGAGATAATCTGGGGGCTTCACATATAGTAAAGACTTTGTTTGACGATCTACCAGTATCGGCGTTGGCTCAAGCTTGTAACCTTAAGGAGACAGAAGTCCAGAAAATCATAGCTCAGTGGAGAGAAAATCCTGCCAAAATAATGCTGGATGATGACCCATCCCTGCCCTTTGAAATAGGAGTATTCAGCGGCGGCAAGGCATTGATATTATTTCGAAAAAAGAACGAAGCTAACGAGTTTGTAAAAAAGTTTACTAAAGAGCTGTTGCTTAAAGCACCTGGTATGCAACTGGCAGTAGCTATTATGGAGGGGTTCTCACCAAATCAAAATTTCCCTGAGCAAATAGCAGAGCTGTATGCTCAAATGATGAATAATCGTAATCGCTATTTCCCGGTTACAACATTACCTGCTCACAGTATCACTGCTGCTAATTCTGAAGGTGAAACCATAAGCACTCATTATAACACAGATGAAGGAAAGTATATTGATTATAAAACGGCAGCCAAACAAGCAGCTGGAAAAGAAGCTCAGTCAATACTAAAACGTGATTATGCAGAACTGCTTGAAGGTTATAGTTTCCCCACACGAGTTGATCGACTCGGGCAGAAAGAAGGAGACAGCTATACAGCTATAGTTCATCTTGACGGGAACGGTATGGGCAACTGGTTCCAACAGAGCACCAGTCTTGCTGACTACCGACTACGTTCCATTAACATGGTACGTATTACTGAACAAAGCTTTAGAAGACTTATTGCAGAAGTAGTGAAGATGATAGATAAGTTAAAGGATGTCCCTGGTTTTGAAATCAAGGATAACCTCCCCCTGCGTCCACTTATATTGGGTGGTGATGACCTAACTTTTATCTGTCATGGCAAACTGGGCTTATTCTTGGCTGAGAGATTTATAAACATATGGACAAAGACAGCAAACAGGGAATTAGATAGTTTGCCAGACAAAGGTTTTAGTGCTTGTGCTGGGGTGGCTATTGCGAAAACCAAGTATCCTTTTTACAGGACTTATCAGATTGTCGAGGAACTATGCACCTTGGCCAAGGAATGCCATCGAGAGGAAGGTGGATCCTGGCTGGATTTTTATATAATCAGCGGAACTAAGAGTGGCAGCGTTCAGAGTATCCGGGAAGCTGAGGATAAAGATCATGATTACCAGATGTATTTTGGCCCCTATGTGTTGGACAACCCTGAACATGAGAAAAGCATAAACCGCCTATTAGATGGTCTGAATTATTTTAATAACGATTCCGAGCACTGGACAAACCCACATTTGAAAGAACTAAGAGCATCTTTCTATGCGGGGCCGGAATTTTTGAAAACCTTTCTCATTGATATGGCTGCCCGTGGGGGGCAGCTACCCGAGCATGCTAGGATTGCTTACCAGATGCGAGGCTATGGAGATGGAAAAACACCTTATCCAGATATGATAGATATCATGGAATTCTATCCCCGTGTTTTGTTGGAGAGGAGGGAGTCTATTGCTAAGGTTACAAATTGATGTGGATACTTTCCTTATGCTGGGCTCTGGCGCCGGTCGGGGAAGTTATATCGACAGCGACATCATTGTTGACGAGGAAGGTTTGCCCATTTTCCCGGCTCGCAGATTAAAAGGATTATTGCGGGAAAGTGCTCTGGAGGTACAGGAAATGCTCCAGCAAGCGGAGTTGGACGGCTTTCTGCCTCTGAGGATAGATACGGTGTTTGGAAACAGTAACTCTCCTTCAGTCCTACGTATAAATAACCTTTACCCACCTGACTATGAAGAAACGGTACATTGGTTGCGTTACCTTCGCCAGGAATATGAACAGTTAATAAACAAAGAAACAGTTACCAGTGCCTTAACCGATGTTAGGCAACAAACATCTATAAATGAAGATGGATATGCCCAAGACGGAAGTTTGAGAAGTATTCGGGTTCTGAGAACCCCCTATACTTTTATAGGAAACATTGAAATACTGGATTTGAACTTAAAAACTGAAATCGAAACCATGCTCGCCTTGGCCTGTCTTAATCTCAAACGAGTAGGAAGTAGCAGAAATCGAGGCTGGGGAGCAATCACTTGCTCGCTCTATACGGAGGATGGTGGAAACTTGGGCGACAAAGTGATGACGGAGTTGAAAAAGTGGCTCCCAGGTCAAAAGAGACAATCCACATCCACTGATAAATTCTCTGATATCAGTAACAGTGATCCAGTGCCTGTACCAGAGGCGGCCCGCAGTTACAGCCACAAGTTAGAATATAGCATTATCAATACGGCGCCGCTGCTTTTCACCTCTGCGGATGGCGATGAGAACATGGTTAACAGTCTGGATTATATTCCGGGAAGTGCTTTGCACGGATATTATGCTAACGACTTCATAAAAAAGAGAAGAATAAAACCGTCCGAGGCGCAGGATGATAAAGCTTTTAAACAAATGTTCTTGGATGGGCAACTGGGTTTTAGCAACGCTTTTCTGGCAGATGATGAAGCGGGTTGCAGCACCTATCCGCTGTACCCTATCCCTTTATTTTTACATACCGACAAATCAAAGAAGGGCCTTTACAGTTTATTAACCGATGAAGTCAAAGATACCAAGGCTGTTGGAGGTTATGGCTGTGTTGTAGGTGACGGGCAACTATTGAAAAAAGAGACCAAGAAAGCAGTTAACTTTCACCTGGTAAGAAACAGTAATGCGAACTTGTCTAAAGAAAGAATAGAGGGTCACGGAGAAGACGGAGGCATATTCCACTATCAGTTCCTGCAACCGGGACAAGAGTTTAAGGGATGCATATGGGGCAGCAAGGAAGTATTAGAGGCGTTCCGACGCTTTTTTGATAAGTCAGAGATTAGACTTGGCCGATCTATCAGTACTCAATATGGTACATGTCAAATTTCATGGGGCGAAATTGAGGAAAATGTGGTTTCATTGGATGCTACTTTATGGGGAGAAAATGACAGTTCTGACATGCCTTCTAACCAGTTGTTATTATATTTTGTCTCCCCGGTTATTTTATATGACGACTATGGTGTCACAGCAAGCTCAGAAAAGGATTTGGCCGCTATACTAGAGGAAAAGCTTGGCTTGGAAAAGGATAGTATTGAGGTTATCAAGAGCTTTGCCAAGCAGATGGAAAGCCGCTCATTCATAGCCCACTGGAAGATGCCCGAACCAGCGATCAAGGGGTGGGCAGCCGGTTCCTCCTTCTTATTGCAGTTAAAGAATGACATCAACAAGGACTTGCAGGAAAAGATTAAAGCGCTGATGCAGGATGGCTTAGGAGAAAAGCGGCATTTGGGGTTTGGACAGGTAAGGTTTTTCACCAGCTTGCCAATGGTCAAGGATTATTATGATGTTTCCAATCTTTCCGAGGAAACTGATAAGCCGGATAGCATGAATCCTCTGGCTGAAAGGATTATCGAAAAGATACACCAGGATTATTTTGAGCGCGTGCTTATAGCTACTGCTAGTCAAAGAGCCAGCGAGTATTACGGAAAGAATGATAAATATTTGATGTCATCCAACCTGCTGGGAAGACTCGAAAGGATAGTGCAGGATTCCCAAAGCCAAAGTGATTTAGCAGATATAGTCAATACGTTGCGCGACAAAGCAAAAAACCCCCTTCTCGAGATGCGCCTTAATGAATCAAATCTATTTGCAGAGCTCACGGACATGAAATTAGAAAACTGGTTGAAGGGGCATTTGAGTGAACAAGCAGCACTTGCCAAGAAATTCAAGGAAGAATTTGGGCTGAGTGAAAAAGATGACAATCTATATAAAAAGTATTGGCAGGCATTTTTCCGCATTCTTCGTAAGCGCTATAAAGCTGAAAATGAGTGAAAAAGGAGGGGATGGCAATGCGGAGTAAAAACGACATCGACAGCGCCACCATAGTCGGACGGATGCTGCTGAAAGGCAAGCTGAAACTAATCGCCCCTCTTATTATCGGCGGGGGCAGAAGTCTATATGGTGATAGTGATATTGTGGTTCTTAAAGACGAATCCGGGCGACCATTTATACCTTCGTCATCTATCACTGGTGCTCTAAAGCATGCCTTCGAAGATCATAAATATCTGGGCGACGAAACCAATTATGAAGAGAACAAACTCTGGTTCTGGGGCGGGGAATATAATTTTGGAAAAAACGGCGAAATTACGAGGCGCAGCTGTCAAAGCGCCTTAGTAATAGCAGATATGATGATTTCCGAAGGTTCTAAGGCTATGGTTCGGCTGAGAGATGGTATAAAGATTGACCATAAGACAGGCATAGTGGAATCGGGAAAGAAGTTTGACTTTGAAATAGTACAACCAGGAACTGTTTTTGACTTCGAAATGGAAGTGGCGGTCAGAGAGGCTTTCAATATCGACATATTCCGCAGTATTTTTGACTGGATAGCAGTTGTTCTAAGTAGCGGAGAATTCGCTATTGGTGCACGAACTGGCCAGGGATTTGGCCTTTGTAAGTTGGAGAACTTAACTGCCCATGAATTTAATTATGAAAATCGAGATCATATTACTGCCTGGCTTTCCAGGGATCTTTCAGCAGCACAAATTGCTTACGATCCCGAAAAGGTACCGCTACCATTCCAGCCTCGATCCAAAACATTTCGCATTGAAGCGGCATTTGCTGTAAAAAGCGCCCTAATAGTTGGTTCCTATCCTGGGAATACACAAGCACCAGATAAGGTGCATATCAGTAGCCAGAATTACAATGGCTATGGGGATATAGCCGTATTACCTGGAACATCTCTGCGCGGTGCCATCCGTTACCGGGCAGAACGTATTATCAAAACCCTGAATGACAATGGCGATGATGGCTTAAGAGAGCTTTTTGGCTGGGTGGATGACAAGCCGGGTTCGTCAGAGAAACCCATAAAAGGGAGAATAAGAATAAAAGAAAAGCAGATACCTAAAAACACATACCGGGAAGAAATCCAGTCTCGTATCAGGGTTGATCGTTTTACCGGCGGAGTCATTAATAACGCCCTTTTCGATAGTATGCCGATTTGGGCCCAGCAAGGCAATGAGCCAATGGTTACTTTGGATCTGGAGATCCAAGGCTTTGAAGATTGGGAAGCTGGTTTAATGTTGCTGGTCTTAAAAGACCTTTGGAACGGTGATCTAGCTGTTGGCGGGGAGAAAAATGTTGGGCGCGGAGTTCTGCAAGGGGTGTCTGCCATTATATCTATCGATGACCAGAAAATTGAAATGCGTCAAGATGGGGAAAATTTATTGCTCTACTATCAAGGCAATGACCCCGGATGGGATGATAGTATTGCTGAACTGCTGGAGGACAAGGGCGCCTCGCTGTTAAAGCATCTGAAAGAAAATAGCACAGGCCGGAAAGAGGTGACGTCTAATGCCTAGCAACCCCCTGAAACTGATTAAACTAAAAGACCAAAAGCCATCATTACATAGTGGTAACTGGGATTATATAGAAGAACAGATCAAAGAACACTTCAAAGGGAAGACTGCTGCTACTCTTGTTATGATGAATCACGGCGTCTGTCTGGGAACATTTGAAGATGGGAAACTCTTATTGTCGGCGTCCCAACCTTTTCAACCGGAACATCTAAGGTCTCTCCGGGTTTTTGACCAGGATTGTGAATGTTATGTATGGAAAAGCAGCATGGATGACGAAGACGTGTTTCGCCTCCGTATACGATTGGATGTGGAGGAAGAAAATGGCGGTTTGGATGCGGTTGAAGCCCGCCAGCTATTATGGGGTACCCACCTGGCAGAAGGAGATGACAAAGGTTGGAACGTGTTAACGGAAAAAAGGGGTATTGAACTTCGAATTCATAGTACCCTTATTCCCGAAGATGCTCACATAGATGAAAGAAACAGACTCTGGCTAGTTACCAGAAACTACATTGATTATACCCCGGCGGGGCAGGCTGGCTATGTGGATTGTCGTTTTGTAAAAATCGAATACGGGAGGGAGGAGTAGTATGCAAAAAGCTGTGATTAAAGAGTGCACTAATAAGTCGACATATTATCAAATCGCTTTAATTATAGGCAAAAAACCCATGTGGTACGATATAGAAATCTCTTCAGATGACTTCAAACTGTTGAAATCAAGTAAAGAGTGTGAATTTGAGACGAATGGCAAAGCCCTTACTAAGCTATTTGTTGGCGGAAAGGAAATCGCCTTGAATAGGATTGACCAGGCTAAACTTTCTATGCCTAATAAGGCGAGCAAACAGAATTCAGAGAATTACAGTAGAAAGCGAAATAGCAATAAGAATAGAATTGACAATAACATCTCCCCGAACAAACAAGCATTCAAAGAATACGCCAAGGCCCCCTATAATTTTGTCCCCATAAATGAAACCGTGATTCCTGCGGAAACAATACCTGAGTTCGATTATTACCATAAAGATAGGTACACCGGCTATATCGATTTGGATATAGAAGCCTTAACCCCCTTGTATATAAGGGATACCTATACCAAGGAAGAGGAAGTTTTAGCTAATCAAGCGAAGGAAGCCTGCAAAATATGTAAAGATAAAGATTGTGATAAATGTGATCATGCTAAGCATAGGGTAAACCCTGATTTCTTTGCGCCAGGTGGAATTCCGAAGATTCCCGGCAGCAGTTTGCGCGGCATGGTACGCAATCTGGTCGAGATTGTCAGTTATAGCAAGATGGAATTCACAGAAAAAGATAAACGGTTTTATTACAGAAAGGTAGCAACCCCAGGAAGATACCAGAAGTTGATGATTAAACGTGATGGTGGAGTATTATGCCCTGCAAGTGAAGCGGGCTGGTTGAAGAAGGAATACGGTAAATACTACATTTATCCTTTGCAAAAGCAGCAAATATATCGTATTCATGCACCTTTGAAAGATTCAAAGTGGGTATTAACTATGAATAGTAATAAGGGGCAAGGAGAAAAATTAGATCAATTTAAGTTTTATCCCATTTCTTTTATCCCGGCGAAGGAAGAAGTTCATAACCATCGTGGAGGTACAATAAAGCTACGTTATGCGCTAATTAAGGAAAGTTCTTTTGAATTAGGGCATCAGAAAGCTGAGTCGGATGAAAGATATGAAAAAGGCTATTTAATATTATCGGGCAAAATGGGCAGCAATAAGCATCTGCACCCCGTTATTCATTGCCCTCAAAATGAAGGAAAGATAGAAATTGACCAGGATTTGATTAATAGTTATGAGGGAGACAGCAGCAGGGAACCAGAAGCAAATCTGCTGAAGATGCTAAAGAAAGATCCCGATGGGGTTCCTTGTCTCTATTTAAAGGATAGTGAGGGCAACATCAAATCTATTGGACATACACCCATGTTTAGGCTTGTATATGACAAGAAAGTAAAGGATCATATACCAAATAGTAATAGCGAATTCAAAGGAACAGACATTGCCACAGCCATATTTGGTAATGCAAACGAATTTGCCGGCAGGGTATTTTTTGAAGATGCGAAGATTATTAATAATGCTGGTCAATATCCTGCATTGGCTCCCAGGGTTCTGTCAACTCCAAAGCCTACTACAGTGCAGCATTACCTAAAGCAAGAAGGCGAAAAGATAGCGGACTGGGATGACGACACTTATATTCGAGGGTACAAGTTGTACTGGCATCGGAGGACTCCCCAAAAAGCCCTTAATCAGATTTACCAATGGGAAGCCACTGACAAAGAGAAGAAAAAAGCAAAGTCGCAATTGACCTTAATTAGACCGTTTCACGAAGGGACAGTATTTTCAGGACGTATTCGCTTTGAGAATTTGTCCGAGGTTGAACTAGGGGCTTTGTTATTTGTTTTGGATTTACCGCCCGAGTGTGCCCACAAAATTGGTATGGGAAAACCTTTGGGATTGGGCTCGATTCGTATAAGCA
>Ga0209312_1003053_pt1 | contig 10410 bp, 8 predicted proteins | sample BioC13SIPDNA_4_FD_185744 | JGI IMG/M metagenome (GOLD analysis project Ga0209312, IMG submission 185744) | Anaerobic biogas reactor microbial communites from Washington, USA - Biogas_R1_B C13 SIP DNA (SPAdes) (version 2) | ecosystem: Engineered > Bioreactor > Anaerobic > Unclassified | place... | reverse complement strand
TGGTCGTCGCGGACGGCGCCGTCCTCCACGAAGGTCCGGCAGAAGAGCTCGATGAGCACCGGGTGCTCGACATCATCCTGAAGGGAGATGCCGCATGAGCGGTGAGATCACCGAGAAGACCGCAGGTGAGGTGAGTCCGAGCGCGGTCGGCGAGGATCCTCGCCCGACGGAGGAGCGCTCCCACCCTCTCGCCCGGTTGTTCGCGGGCGGCTTCGGGCGCAACCTCGGTCTCGTCATCGCGCTCCTGCTGCTCTGCGTCGTCGGCTTCGCGACCGCGGGCGACCGCTTCGCGAGCGCTGACAACCTGATGACCATCCTGCGACTCGGGTCGGTCATCGGCGTCGTCAGCATCGGGATGACCTTCGTGATCAGCGGAGGCGGCATCGACCTCTCCGTCGGCGCGATCGTCGCCCTCAGCTCCGTCTGGGCGACGACCCTCGCGACGCAGCAGATGGCGGCCGACATCCACTGGATCATCATGGTGTTCACGGCCGTGGCGGTCGGCGCAGGGTGTGGCCTCGTCAACGGAATCCTCGTCGCCTACGGCAGAGTGGCGCCCTTCATCGCCACCCTCGCGATGCTCGCCGGCGCGCGCGGTCTCGCCGAGATCATCGCGCAGCGCCGCACCCAGATCATCCGTGACAGGGACTTCATCACGTTCTTCGGTGGTGACGTCCTCGGGATCCCGGTCCTCGTCATCATCTTCGTCCTTGTCGCGACGGTGGGCTGGATCATCCTCAACCGCACGACATTCGGACGACGCACCCTCGCCATAGGAGGCAACGCCGAGGCCGCGCGGCTGGCCGGTATCCGGGTCAAGCGCCAGACCGCGATGCTGTATGTGCTGCTCGGCATCGCGTGCGGCATCGCCGCGGTGATGATCATGGCCCGGACGACCACCGGGACCTCGACCCACGGACAGCTCTACGAGCTCGACGCGATCGCCGCAGTCGTCATCGGCGGCACGCTCCTCAGCGGCGGTCGAGGAACGATCATCGGCACCGTGCTCGGCGTCCTCATCTTCACGACGCTCACGAACGTCTTCACCCTGAACAACCTCGACACCTCCACCCAGGCTGTCGCCAAGGGCATCATCATCGTCGTCGCCGTGCTCCTCCAGCAGCGCGTGGCCGAGCGACATCAGGCGAGTGGGTGATGCCGCTGCCTGTGCACCAGCTCGAGCACCGACGACGGCCCGCCCATCCCCAGGGCGCATGCCCACCTGCCTCTCGTCCCACTCCCACACGCCGACCCAGGCAGTGCACTCCCACCTTTACGTCTCATCTCGATCAAGGAAATCGGAGCACATCATGAGAATCACCACCACCCGCACCCGGACAGCGTTCGTCGCCGCTGCGGCCGGTCTGGCGCTCGTCGTGAGCGGCTGTACGAGCAACGACCCCGAGCCCGACAACGACACGTCCACGACGACCGACTCCGGCGGCGACTCCGCACCCGCGCCGGGTGGCAGCGGGAACGACGAGCCGGGCGAGACCGTCGTCATCGGCTTCAGCGGCCCCGCCGCTGACCACGGCTGGCTGGCCGCCATCAACTCCTCGGCGCAGGAGGCGGCTGCCGCATACGAGGACATCGACCTGCGCGTCGCCGAGGGCACGAACGACGCGAGCCTGCAGATCTCGCACATCGAGACCTTCATCAACGACGGCGTCGACGCCATCGTGCTGCTCCCGACGGATGGCGCGGCGCTCACCGAGATCGCCATCCGGGCCATGCAGGCCGGTATCCCGGTCGTCAACGTCGACCGTGAGTTCAGCAGTGAGTTCGCAGCGCGCACAACGATCCTCGGTGACAACTACGGCATGGGTGTCTCCGCGGGCACCTACGCCTGCCAGCTCATCGAGGAGGGCGGCATCTCCGACCCGGTCATCGCCGAGATCGCAGGCATCGACTCGCTGCCCCTCACCCAGGACCGCTCGCAGGGCTTCAAGGACGCACTCGAGGAGTGCGGTCAGACGGTCGACAACCGCGTTGCGGCCGAGTTCACCGTCGAGTCCGGTGAGCGGGTCACCTCGAACCTGCTCCAGGCCGCTCCCAAGATCGACATCCTCTGGAACCACGACGACGACCAGGGTGTCGGCGTCATGGCGGCACTCGAGAACGCCGGCCGCAGTGAGATGAAGATCATCGGTGGCGCCGGCTCGGCCAACGCGATGCGCTGGATCAAGGAGGGCCGCATGGAGGCGACTGTCCTCTACCCGCCGACCCAGGCCGCTGACGGCATCAAGCTGGCCCGCCTGCTCGCGCAGGGCAAGGGCATGAGCGACCTCGTCCAGGTCGAGGTCCCGCGCCGGATCGTCCTGAACGCACCGGTCGTCAACGCGGACAACGTCGACGACTACATGGATCTCGGGTTCGAGAGCTGATCCTTCGCGCAGGCGAGCTGCGCGACCACGCCCCGGTGGCGGTGTCGGCTCAATCCCGGCACCGCCACCGGCCACCACCTCGGCCACCACTCCGGCCACCTTCGGCGACCTCATCCACAGCCCACCCGCGCCATAGATGACAGAAAGAAGCTCGACATGACCCGCACGGACCTGGCCGACACCGATCCCCAGGACACGCCCACCCTCGGCGTCGCGATGATCGGGTATGCGTTCATGGGCCGGGCGCACTCGCACGGCTGGCGCAACGCCCGCTCCTTCTTCTCACCTCCCGCTCTCCCTCGCCTGACCGTCGTGGCCGGTCGCAACGAGGTGGGCGCCCTCGATACGGCCCGGCGGTTCGGCTGGGAGTCGGTCGAGACCGACTGGCGTGAGGTGCTGCGCCGCGACGACGTCCAGATCGTCGACGTCTGCACGCCCGGGAACACGCACGCCGAGATCGCCATCGCGGCCCTCGAGGCCGGCAAGCACGTCCTCTGCGAGAAGCCCCTCGCGAACTCCGTCGCCGAGGCGGAGGCGATGGCGGCGGCCGCCGAGAAGGCGGCCGCGAACGGGGTCCGTTCCATGGTCGGGTTCACCTACCGACGGGTGCCGGCCATCGCATACGCCCGACAGCTCGTTGCCGAGGGCGCGCTCGGTCAGCTCCGCCACGTCCGGGCGCAGTACTTGCAGGACTGGCTCGTCGACGAGACGGTCCCCCTCTCATGGCGGTTGGACAAGGACCTCGCCGGGTCCGGAGCCCTCGGCGACATCGGCGCGCACATCATCGACCTGGTGCAGTTCATCACCGGCGAGCACCTCACGGGGGTGAGCGCGCTGACCGAGACCTTCGTCAAGGAACGTCCCACCGGCGCGTCGAGCAGCGGCCTCACCGCCTCCTCGGACGACTCGGGTGAGCTCGGTCCGGTGACGGTCGACGATGCCGCCATCTTCCTGTCGCGACTCACCGGCGGTGCGCTCGCCACCTTCGAGGCGACCCGCTTCGCCACCGGGCGCAAGAACGCGATCCGGATCGAGATCAACGGCAGCACGGGCAGCCTGGCCTTCGACTTCGAGGACATGAACGTGCTGCACGTCCTCACCGGGGAGGACCTGAGTGCCGGCTTCACCCGGGTGCTCGTCACCGAGCCGGGGCACCCGTACATCGCAGCCTGGTGGCCCGCGGGTCACATCCTCGGCTACGAGCACGGGTTCACCCACCAGGCGGTGGACTTCCTCACTGACATCGCGAACGGGACCGACCCGAGGCCGAGCTTCTCCGACGGGCTGCAGGTGCAACGCGTCCTCGCCGCGGTCGAGGCGAGCGCTGCGGCGAATGCCGCATGGACCCCCATCGGCTGAATGATTCCCGGCCCACGAACACCACCCCACCGAACGACTCTCACCACCCGACGTCAGACGAACCCAGGAGGATGACATGTCCCGTCCGATCACTCTCTTCACCGGTCAGTGGGCCGACCTGCCCTTCGAGGAGGTGGCACGACTCGCCGGCGAGTGGGGCTATGACGGCCTGGAGATCGCCTGCTGGGGCGACCACTTCGAGGTCGACAAGGCCCTGGAGGACGACGGCTACGTCCAGTCGCGGCACGACATCCTCGAGAAGAACGGCCTGAAGGTCTGGGCCGTCTCGAACCACCTCGTCGGCCAGGCCGTCTGCGACGACCCCATCGACCAGCGGCACAAGGACATCCTGCCCGCCTCCATCTGGGGAGACGGCGACCCCGAGGGCGTCCGGCAGCGGGCGGCGGAGCGGATGAAGGACACCGCCCGGGCCGCAGCGAAGCTCGGCGTCAAGACCGTCATCGGCTTCACCGGCTCACCGATCTGGAAGTACGTCGCGATGTTCCCGCCGGTCGGGGCCGACGTCATCGAGGCGGGATACAAGGAGTTCGCCGACCGGTGGAACCCCATCCTCGACGTCTACGACGAGGTCGGTGTGCGCTTCGCCCACGAGGTGCACCCGAGCGAGATCGCCTACGACTACTGGACGACGGTCGCGACCCTCGAGGCGATCGGTCACCGGGAGGCCTTCGGGCTGAACTGGGACCCCAGCCACATGGTCTGGCAGCAGATCGACCCGGTGAGCTTCATCTGGGACTTCAAGGACCGGATCTACCACGTCGACTGCAAGGACACCCGCGTCCGGCTGACCAACGGCCGCAACGGACGCATGGGATCGCACCTGCCGTGGGCCGACGCCCGCCGGGGCTGGGACTTCGTCTCCACCGGCCACGGGGACGTGCCGTGGGAGGACGCCTTCCGCGCGCTCAACGCGATCGGCTACGACGGCCCCATCTCGGTGGAGTGGGAGGACGCCGGCATGGACCGGCTCATCGGTGCGCCCGAGGCTCTGGAGTACGTGCGGAAGCTCAACTTCGAGGCCCCCGACGCGGCCTTCGACGCGGCCTTCTCCTCCGGCGACTGAACGCACCCGTCGTCGCCCCTGCCAACGGCTGATCGCCAGAGGTGGGGTAGCCCGACTCGTGGGCTACCCCACCCAGGTCTTCTACGCCACCCACGCCTTGAGGTGCTTGGCCGTGAGGGTGTCGGCTGAGGCCACCATGTCGGCCGGCGTGCCGGTGAAGACGACCTCACCGCCGTCGTGGCCGGCACCCGGTCCGAGGTCGATGAGGTAGTCGGCTTGGGCCATGACCGCGAGGTTGTGCTCGATGACGATCACCGTGTTGCCCTGGTCGACGAGCCGGTGCAGCATCTCGACGAGCCGCTCGGTGTCGGCCAGGTGCAGACCGGACGTCGGCTCGTCGAGGATGTAGGTGCTCGCCGCGCCGCCCATCGAGGCAGCGAGCTTCAGGCGCTGGCGCTCGCCGCCCGAGAGGGTGGTGAGCGGCTGCCCGAGGGTGAGGTAGGGCAGCCCGACGTCGAGCAGCCGCTGCAGGATCTTGGCCGCGGGTCCGGTCCTGAACATCTCGGCGGCCTCGCTCACCGACATCCGCAGGACATCGTCGATGTTCCTGCCGTCCAGCCGGTACTCGAGCACCTCCGCGCGGAACCGGCGACCCTCGCACTCCTCGCACGTCGTCGCGACGGTCTCCATGAAGCCGAGCTCGGTGAAGATCTGTCCTGCTCCGTTACACACCGGGCAGGCGCCCTCGGAGTTCGCCGAGAACAGGGCGGGCTTGACGCCGTTGGCCTTCGCGAACTCCTTGCGGATCGGCTCGAGCAGCCCGCTGTAGGTCGCCGGGTTGGAGCGTCGCGAGCCCTTGATCGCCGACTGGTCGACGATGAGGATGCCCTCGCGACCGGCGAGTGAGCCGTGGACGAGCGAGGACTTGCCTGACCCGGCCACGCCCGTGACGACGGTGAGGACCCCGGTCGGGATGTCGACGTCGACGTTCTTGAGGTTGTGGGCCGAGGCGCCGCGGATCTCGAGGGCACCCGTGGGTGTGCGCGGGTTCTCCCGCAACGACATGCGGTGGTCGAGGTACTGGCCCGTGATCGTCCCGGAGGCCTTCAGGCCGCCCAGGTCCCCCACATACACGATCTCGCCCCCGGCGGACCCGGCACCCGGGCCGAGGTCGACGATGTGGTCCGCGTGGCCCATCACCTCGGGCTTGTGCTCGACGACGAGCACCGTGTTGCCCTTGTCGCGCAGCTGGAGGAGGAGGTCGTTCATCCGCTCGATGTCGTGCGGGTGCAGCCCGACCGTCGGCTCGTCGAAGACATAGGTGATGTCGGTCAGGGCCGAGCCCAGGTGGCGGACCATCTTGACCCGCTGGGCCTCGCCGCCGGACAGCGAGCCGGAGTCGCGCTCCATGGACAGGTAGCCGAGACCGATGTCGACGAAGCCGCTCAGCATCTCCTTCAGGCCTCGCACAAGCGGCTCGATCCCCGTAGCGTCCAGCCCGTCAACCCACTCGAGGAGGTCGGTCACCTGCATCGCGCAGACCTCCGGCAGGGTGCGCCCGGCCACCGTCGCCTCCCGGGCCGGCTTGGCCAGGCGGGTGCCTGCGCACTCGGGGCAGTCGGTGAAGGTCGCGATCTTCTCGGCGTAGGCGCGGATGTGGGCCTGCTTGGCCTCGGCGGCCTTGTCGACGAACGCCTGCTGGACCTTGTGCCGCAGGCCCATGTAGGTCGTGTTCATCCCCATGAACCTGCCCTTGACCGGCTCCTGGTTCCAGAACCAGTCCCACTCGGCCTTCGTGTAGTCCTTGAGCGGCTTGTCCGCGTCGAGCTTGTCGGACTCGGCGTAGAACTTCCACCACCACGTGCCCGTCGAGAAGCTCGGGGCGAGGATGGCGCCCTCGTTGAGCGACTTGGACTTGTCGACGACGAGCGACTCGTCGATGGTGGAGGCCTTCCCCCGGCCCTCGCACGCGGGGCACATACCCCCGGTGATGTGGAAGGTCCGCGTCTCGGGCTTCCCCGCCTTGTCGTTGACCCTGACGGCTCCCGTGCCGCTCACGGTCGGCACGTTGAACGAGAACGCCTGGGGCGAGCCCACATGCGGCTCCGAGCGACGGGAGAAGAGCGTCCGGAGGAGAGCGTTGACGTCGGTGACCGTGCCGACGGTCGAGCGCGCGTTCGGCGACATCCGCTCCTGGCTGACGATGATCGCCGCCGTGATCCCGTCGAGACGGTCCACCTCGGGCCGCGCGAGCGTCGGCATGAAGGTCTGGACGAAGGTCGAGTACGTCTCGTTGATGAGCCGCTGGCTCTCCGCCGCGATCGTCCCGAACACGAGGCTGGACTTGCCGGAACCGGAGACCCCGGTGAACACCGTCAGCCTCCGCTTCGGGATATCGACGTCGACGCCCTTGAGGTTGTTGACGTGCGCACCCCTGACGGTGATGGCCTCATGGGCCGCGGCGCTGGGCTGGGGGGACGGAGTCGGCATCCGCCCATCCTCGCACCGTCCCGCGCAGGCCGCGCAAGAGGAAATGGTCGCCGCGGATCACGCACCGGACGGCGTCGAGCGTATGCGTCGCGCACCTGTGCGGGACAGCCTCCGCAGGGGTCGCAGTCGGCCTCTGCGGTCGCGCCGGTCGCCTCCGTGCGTCAGGTGTGGCGGTCGGGCTCTGCCGGTGGTGGCGGTCAGCCTCCGTGCGCGTGCCGGAAGCCGGCCCGCTCCGCCGCATCGGCGTCGGTGAACCACTCGTGCGGCGGAGCGTCGTAGCCGGCCTCGCCCGGGAGCACGAAGGTCATCGTGTCGGTCCACGCCTTCACCGGATGCCCGAATGGCTGGCGACCGTCGGGCAGTGGAGCAGCCGATCCGACTCCGTGGCCACCGTCGCGGACCTCCTCGATGGAGGACTCGACGATGCCACTGCCCGCGGCTACGTCTCCGTTCCCGTCCACCTCTTGCGCTGCTGGCTCTCCCCGGGCCGTGTCGTCACCGGAGCCGTCGGCTTCCTCGGCCGCGGTGCGTGCCTCCTCCCCCTCCGCTGATCCCGGCTCGTGGATCGTGCCTGAGGAGTCCTGCACCTGCGGTCCCCCGTTCTCGTCCGCTGTCCAGTCGCCGGCCTGACGGAAGTCCGATCCCGCCGCGACATCGTGCTGCTCCGGGTCGTGCTCCCGGGCGAAGGCTTCCTCACGGCGAGCCCGCTCTTCGTCCGACTCCACGTCAGCCGCGCTGTCCGGAGCAGCCGTCGACTCCCCCTCGACGTCCGTGACCGTTTCGGCTTCCGTGACCGTTTCGGCTTCCGTGACCGGGTCGGCTTGTGTCGCCGGGTCGGGTTCTGTCGCCGGGTCGGCTTCTGTCGCCGGGTCGGCTTCTGTCACCGGGTCGCCCGCAGAGTCCGTGCCGGCAAGGGCATCACCCGCGGCCCGCTCTCCGTCGGCCGCTTGTGGCGTCACGTCTTCGTCCTGGGTGGGGCGCTCCTCCGAAGAGCCTCCCCGCTCCGACCCTGCGTCCTCGCGGTCGTCTCCTGCGGGCACAGCAGCTCCGGCCTGGTCCTCGGGCTCGTCCTCGGCCGGGCCGTCGGTCGCAATGTCGTCGAGGGCCTTCTCCAGCTCCTTGGGGTCGTAGTCGCGCTCGGGGTCGTCAGCGGCGGCGGAGTCCTCCTCGGCGGACTCAGGAGAGGCGGCCGCGCCCGAAGCGGCAGCGGCGGCGCCTGCGTCGGCTGCCTCATCGACGGTCTGCGATGGACTGTCCGCAGCCTCCGCAGCCTCGTCGTCGACTGCGTCCCACTGGCTGTCCTCCCCCACCGGCTCGTCGTCCTCTGGCGCCCACCCGTCTTCCTCGGCAGCAGGCTCGTCGTACTCCACGGCCGGCTCGTCTTCTACCGCCCCAGTCGCGTCGTGGTCGTCCCGGATCCCGAAGAAGTCCTTCACCCGGTCGAGGAAGCCCTCCGACTCACCCTCGTTCCCCCCGTGCTGACCGCTCTGCTGCTCGCTCATGGTCCACTCCGCTTGCTTGAGATTGCGCTGTCGAGATTGCTCCTGCCAGGGGTCTCACGCTAGTGGTGTGCGGGCGGCGTCGGGGCGTTTCTCATGAGCGCGGTCTAGGAGAAGCGGCTCTCGACCCAGTTCGCGTGGCGCGCCACGAAGGTGCCCACTCCCATCTGGCCGTGCACCACGATGGTCGGGCACCCCGGGTCGGGAACGCGAGGCACCTTGATCTTGATCGTCCCGAGCCCCTTCTGGAGCCGGTCGGCGTCGACCGCCCACCCCGGCGGGAGGATGAGCCGGACCGTGGAGACACCCATGCCGATCTCGAGGTCGATGACGGGCGAGACCGCCTCGGCGTGGCGGCAGTCGAGCTTGACGTCGGCGAGGCCGGCCTGGACGCGGAGGTAGGGCGGGATCACCCAGTGGCCCGTGCGCTTCTCGCTGGAGAACCCGGCGCTGAGGACGAGCCGGTCGTCGGGGTGGTAGCCGGGTGGGTGAGGCACCGCGGGGGTCGCCGGTGCCGGTGTCTGGGAGGCGTGTGGTGGTGCCGGAGAGGGCGGTTGGACCGTCGGCCAGATCGGTCCGGCAGGCGCGGCAGCGGGATCAGGTGCCGCAGAAGGATCCTGCAGCGGCTGCAGGGAGCCGAGCCCGGCGAGGGCCGCACCCAGCTCGCCGACGAGTCGGGCGTTCTGGACCTGCTCCATCCGCCGGTCCAGCTCGTGGCTGTCGAGGCGGCCGTCCTCGGCCGCCCGCCGCAGCTGGGACACCGCTGCTCTGCGGTCGTCCTCGGTGACAGGGCGTGCCGGATCGTCAAGACTCACCCGAGCCACGATACCGACGACCGGAGCAGGCGACAGCCAATAACGGTGCCAACGCGAAGCGGTCGCTACGGCGGCTGCCCGGAGGGGACGACGGGCGCCGAACGGGCGCTACGTCAGGCGCTGCAGGTCAGGCCACTACCTGGCGTCAGGATCGGCCTGGTGTACGCCGAAGACGTTGTTCTCCGTGTCGTGGAAGTAGCCCTGCCACGCCATACCGGGCAGTGCGGTCTTCGGCATCGCGACGGTGCCGCCAGCCGCCGCGATCTTGGCCGCGGTGGCGTCGAAGTCGTCGGTCCCGATCGTCAGGACAGCGCCCGCCAAAGGACCGCCGACGTCCATGTTGGGTGACTGGCGTTGCATGATCGCCCCGTTGATGCCCGGCTCCCCCTCCTCACCGGTGATCGCACCCATGTAGGGCATGCCGCTGTACTCGCTCCAGTCCTCGAACGTCCAGCCGAACACTTCCTCGTAGAAGCGCACGGCCCGCTGGACATCCTCGGCGTGGATCTCGAAGTGAAGGACTCGTCCCATCCATTCAGGGTCCTCCCTGCACGCCCGGCCGAGAGGGCTCATGGTGCCGATTCGCTGATCGGGCCCGCCAGCGCATACCCTGGGAACACGCGGTCCGCATCGTTCTGCCTCGGACCGCTCCTTCATTCTTCTCGTCGATGCCGATGCGCCGCGACCGAGTGAGGCGAAAAGCCCTCGGAATGCGCCGGGCAGGACCGACAGCATCAGATTCCTCTCGGAGTACACCCATGTCGTCTCACGACTCATCCATGTCCACCCATGCCCGGTCCTTCACGGACCTCGGCGTGCCCGCCGCTCTCAGCCGTGTG
>Ga0209312_1003051_pt1 | contig 10411 bp, 8 predicted proteins | sample BioC13SIPDNA_4_FD_185744 | JGI IMG/M metagenome (GOLD analysis project Ga0209312, IMG submission 185744) | Anaerobic biogas reactor microbial communites from Washington, USA - Biogas_R1_B C13 SIP DNA (SPAdes) (version 2) | ecosystem: Engineered > Bioreactor > Anaerobic > Unclassified | place... | reverse complement strand
TATAATGCACTTTGTGCGCTGCGGTGGCCTAGCCGGTTATGGCGCCAGACTCATAGGGTTTTTGAGAGAACGGAGCGTCAGGACCTGGGACATCTGGAGATCGTGGGTTCGGATCCCACCCGCAGCATCCGTTATTCAGGTTCAGATCTGTCAGCAAACGCTTTTATACCTCTATTCTGACCTTCCTTGCATGGGAGCGTTCACAGCACCAATCCAAACTGACAGGGAGTTCCATCCCGTCGATAAAACCTACGCCACCACAGCCGTCCGGAAAGCAGTGGCCAAGGGTCTACTCACCCGCGACGATGCCGATCTCATCACCGAGTTCGTGACGGAGCTCCAGGCGTCGCAAGGAATCACAACTGTCCGGGTAAACAAGATCACATCGCACCTGATCAACTGGCGCCGCTACATCTGCCCCTACCGGGAAGCAACCATCGGCGATATCTTCTCCGCCATAGCCACGATCAAAGAAGCTAGGAACCAGCGTGACAGGCCGTTCAAGCAGAACACCCTGCACGGCTACATCATGTTCCTCAAGCGGTTCTACCTCTGGATGATCGAGAACGACTACTCGGACCTATCGAGAGTCAAGATCCAGAAGATCAAACCGCCGCGGATGGATCGATGTACCAAACTTCCCGACCAGATGCTCTCGCAGGAGGAGGTCGGAGCGCTCCTGCGGGCCTGCCAGTCCTCCCGTGACCGGGCGATCATCGCACTCCTCTACGAGTCCGGGTGCCGCATCGGCGAACTCGGCCGTCTTACCTGGCGGCGGGTACAGTTCGACACCTATGGCATGGTGATCTCCGTCGAGGATACCAAGTGCCATACTCAGCGTTACGTCCGGCTGGTCATGGCCACGCCGTACCTCGCGGCCTGGAGGAACGACTACCCCTTCGAACCCGTCGGCGACGCTCTGGTCTTTATCACGTACCAGAAACGACCGCTCCAGCACGCCACCATCTACGGGCAGCTCCCCAAGATCGCCGGGCGGGCTGGCATCACCAAGAAGATCACTCCGCACATCTTCCGGCACTCGCGGATCACGCACCTCATCAACCAGGGGATGAAAGAGTCGGTCATCAAGCTGATGATGTGGGGGAACCTCAACACCGATATGTTCGCCACCTACGCCCATCTCACCGGCCAGGACATCGATAAGGAAGTCCTCGGCCAGTACGGCATCATCCAACAGGAAGAAACAGAGGAACGGTGCCTTGAACCGGTGCAGTGCCCCGGCTGCAAGACCATCAACGCCCCGCGTGCGAACTACTGTTCCACCTGCGGCCGGTCGTTCACCGACGATGGGGAGGGCACGCAGGAGGCGATGGGCAAGGACGTGCTGGAGAACCCGGAGCTCGTGCGGAAACTGCTGAACGAGCTGATCGAGGAGAAGAAGAGGAAGGGTGAGCTATGATGCTCACCCCCTGCCCCATGAGAGGGCAATCACTATAAAGTACACCGAAATTAACAACTTTGATAATGTTGGTGCACTAAATGAGGAAAATGGGAGACGACAAGTGACAATCGAGATCCTGAAGTCCATCGCCCGCCACGGACAGGTATTCACACTCGAGCAGCTGCACCGGCAGACAGGGACCCCGAAAAGCGTACTTTCAGTGATGCTCTCCCGGTGGGAAGATCGGGGCTTCGTCGAGCGGATCGAGAGGGGGAAATACCTGATCATCCCGTTGGAGAGCGAGAAGGGCAGGTACACGCTCCACGAATTTGTGATCGCGTCACATCTCGTCCGGCCGTCCGCGATTGCATACTGGAGCGCTCTCCACTACCACGGTCTGACAGAACAGATCCCGATAACGGTCTTTGTCCAGACAACGGCACGGAAGAAGAAGAACCAGCTCGAGGTGTTCGGTGTGGACTACCGGATCGTGCGGGTAAAGCCGGAGAAGTTCTTCGGGTTCAAGAGGGAATGGATCGAGGAGATACAGGTCACCGTCACCGACAGGGAGAAGACTCTAGTCGACTGCCTCGATAGACCCGAATATGCAGGAGGGATCGTCGAGGTCGCAAAGGCGCTGGAGAACGCATCGCTGGACCGCGCGACCCTGAGCCGGTACGCCCGGCAGATCGGGAACAACGCTGTTGTCCGGAGGCTCGGTTATCTGAGCGAACGCATGGGAATTCCACTGAATCTGCCTCTCCCGACATCCAGGAATTATCTCCTCCTCGATCCTACGATGCCGCGTCAGGGGGAGAACGATCCGAGGTGGCGGCTGGTCATCAACACCGGAAGTATACATCAGGGGGACTCCGAGTGATACCGATTGTGGAGATTAAAGAGACCGCCCGCGCCTTCGGGGTTCCGCCCTCGACTATCGAGCGGGACTATGCACAGAACTGGCTCCTCGCTCATCTGAGCGCCCTCCCCATGGCGCTGAAAGGTGGGACAGGAATCCGGAAAGTCTTCATCGAGAATTACCGCTTCTCGGACGATCTCGACTTCACCCTGCTGGAGCCGCATGAGAAGGAGGCGTTGCGGGAGGCGGTGAAGGACGCGGTGTCCCATGCGCGAGAGGAGAGCGGCATCAGGTTCGAGGAGGATATCGACATTATCGAGACGACAACCGGATTCCGGGCGACGGCCCTGTTCAGGATCATCCCCATGAACGCATCCACCCCGACCAGGATCATCATCGACCTCACGGCCATGAGTAATGAAAGTATTCTGCTCCCTGTTGAGAAGAGACGGATCTACCACTCGTACTCGGACAAACTCACCGCCGGGGTAACCTGTTACTGCCTGGAGGAGATCATGGCCGAGAAGATCCGCTCTCTCTTCCAGCGGGTACGTCCGCGGGATATCTACGATATCCAGCACCTGGCCGACCGCGTGAACCCGGACGCCGTGAGGAGCATTCTCCACCGGAAATGCGAATGTAAGGAGGTCATCCCGAGCAGTTCCGTGCTCGCGGGGAGGCGTGAACGATTCTCAGCATCATGGAACGCATCGCTCCGGCATCAGATGAAGGCTGTCCCGAACTTCGAGGAGGCATTCGAACAGGCGCTGGACTGTGTCGAACTGTATACTCAACGGCTCGGTGAGGTTCCGCAGGGTCGGGGTGATGAGCGGAGTGACTGAGATGCCGCGTAACTACGCAATCGTGATCTTCTACAGCGACGAGGACGAGGGGTTCATCGCCGTCGTCCCGGAACTTGCCGGCTGCTCCGTGTTCGGCGAGACCGAAGAGGGGGCGCTCTCCGAAGTGAAGGTGGCTATCGACCTCTGGCTCGAGACCGCGCGGGGAGACGGGCGGGAGATCCCGGAGCCGAGCGGCCGGGAGCACCTGCGGGAGATCCTCGCGGGGAGGGGTGTTGCCCGTGAGGAGATGGCATAGATCCAGTTTTTGCTCTTGCTTCCACGTATGCTATCAAAAGGTCCTAACGAGCCAACAGTTCTGGGTCCGAATACTTGGCACTAATGTACAGGATAATGTTAAAAATAAGAGAATCACTGCTCGTGTATTTTCTGTCCAAATATAGACTGAATCCAGAACAATATGAAGTCGTGTAAAGTCATTGTATTCTCCTTAAAATAGGGCTTTTGCATTACTCAATTTAAAAAACTTTATACATTCGATGGAATCAGATCTGCAATATGAGGAATATCGAAACACTGCTATACTATCCAACAGTAGCAGTCCCTAGTGAATGGGCAAAAACTGCTCTTTTCAATGGCTACTCAATTGGCTCAATCACTCCACAAAATTGGTATAACTCACAATTGAATGAGCCTATATTGGATCCCTCCTTCAACACAAGATGGCCACAAGGTGCTTCAAATTATTATTTGTCACGGAATGAAATCAACGAATTATCTTCTAACTGTCTTTTCGAAAAATTCGATCCAAATGAGAGGGATCAATATTCTAACAGTTTTGAGGAAAATTTTATTAGAATAATTGAATCGAACGGATTTAAAGATCTATTGAACCAAAGCCCAAAGTTTTCGGATATCCCCATTGAAGAACATCATAAACAATCTTGGATACACGAGGATAAAATTTCCATGAATATTATTGAGTATTTGGTTGAAAAAAAGTTGGCACGCAAGACACCGAAAATAGATAGGGGTATGAGTTACTATATCGTGGATAACACCATTTCCGACCTATACATATCGCTTTTAGCCCAAAACATAGCAGATAGTTATTCTGATCTAAGTAATCCAGGGATATTACCTTCATCAGAAAAAATTGACCACTGGAGGAGTCTCTCAAACCCAAACTATTCTATCAAGAAACAGATGTGTATTAATATAATTGTCAATGGCGGTGCATTGTCCCCAGTTCCAAGCACGCCTATCGCATCGATCATAGACTTCCGGGATGAACATAAGCACGAATGCGTTAAATATCAACGAAAATTGTTTAAAACTGTTAAAGATATCTCTCAGGCGTGTGCATGGGAAGATATTCCTGAAGTAATGCAAGATACAGTAAGAGAGATCCAGATGGATCTTTCAGATCTTGAACGGAATTTAGAGCAATTAAAAATTCAATGCATACGCAATGTTGTATTCATTTCGATAGTTCCCATTACTTCTTTAGGAGTAAGTATCATGGATGCTTTAGGAACTGGAAGGTTTTCGGCTTGTGAGTTTGGCAAAAAAATGATTGAGATTTTCGGCGCAACGATTACCCCCTATCTTTGTTATAGAAGAGACTGCACCCATAAATTGGGTAATTCACCCTTAACGTACCTTTATCTTGCAAACACTCGAGGAATCAGTGACATCTCATTGAAAGTTAATGGAACTCGCAGAAAACAAACTCTAGATTAAATTCTGGAGTTCAAAAGGAAGGACTTGTCGAAAGTGTATCAGGAGTAACCTCCCGGTTCACTTTCACCCCGCCCGCGGCGCGAGTTCATATACCTCCGTTTCCTGTTCGCTTACGTATGAGGCAGAGAGACACCCTTCGCTACGACCAGACGCTCTTCCGCGACCGCGAGGTCTTCGAGTTCACCTACATGCCCGACGAGCTCCACCACCGCGACGCCCAGATCCGTGAACTCGCCCTCCTCGCCCGGCCGGCCATCCGGGGCGGCAGCCCGAAGAGCGCGGTCCTCCGCGGCCCGCCGGGGACGGGGAAGACCACCACCGTCCGCCGGCTTTTTGCCGAGATCGAGGAGACGACACAGCAGATCGCCCCGGTGTACATCAACTGCCAGCAGCACCGGACACCGTTCGCCGTCTTCGCGTGTATCTTCGAGGCGGTCGTCGGCTACACGCCCCCCTCGACCGGCAAGCACCTCGACGAGGTCGTGCGGTTGGCGGCCAAACGCCTCGGGGAACGGGACGCCGCGCTCCTCGTCTGCCTGGACGACGCCAATTACCTGCACGAAGCCCGGCAGCTCAACGACCTCCTCTACCGGATCCTCCGCCTCTACGAGGCTTGGGACGTCAGGAAGCCCGGCGTCTTCACCATCTCCAGCGATCTTCGGCTGAACCTTTACACCGCGGTCGACGAGCGTGTCCGGTCGGTCTTCCACCCGACCGAGGTCTTCTTCCCGCCATACGCAAAATCGGAGATCCAGGAGATCCTCGGCGATCGGATCCGGCAGGGGTTGTACCCGAACGTGGTACCGAAGGCGAACGTGAATCTCATCGCGGACCTCACCGCCAGGGAGCAGGACATTCGGGTCGGGATCGACCTCGTCCGGATGGCGACCGAGAACGCGGAGGGCGCCGGGCGCCGGACTGTCACGAGAAAAGACGTGATGGACGCCTCCCGATCGATCATCACGCCCACTCTGCAGAAGCGGGCCGCGGACCTGAGCGAGGGCGAGCGTGCCCTGCTCTACCGGATCGCGGAGATGGCGCGAAATACCGATGCGGACATGACGTCGGGAGCGGTCTTCGAGGCGACGCAGGAGTACATTCCGAACGGAGCGACGACCTACCGGACACGGTTGAAGCGGCTCGAGGAAGCAGGTCTCGTCGACCTGCCGCTCCGCACCGACCGGGGGCGGACCCGGGAGATCCTGCTCCGCTTCGCCCCCGAACAGGTACTCGCCATCTGCGAACAGATAGGGAAAACCAGCGCGGCATGATGCCCCTTTGCATCGGGGAATGCCGGATCCATCTCTTTTCCGGCCAATTTCCCGTTTCCCGATAAAGTCACGGTTAAATAACGCCTGTTTTCACCATCACCCTACGCACCGCACGTTTTTAAGCCGCGTACCCTCACGCTGATTCAAGCGGTGTACGAGGGAGTGCTTTCCTCGAAGAGCGCCGGTACACCGCGAACTACAGCAGAGAGGTTACGCATGAAACGACAACCACGACCCGTAACCCAGGACGACGTCGACGCCTTCGAGAAGCAGTATCCGCTGTATCGGGGCATCGGGAGACTGATGATCCGCGAGGGCATCTGGATCCTGGTAGAATCGAGAAGAGAACACGAAGGTATCTGCGGCAGCCAGGCACAACCAAATGTTCACAGCACCAGGATGCACCCGGCCGCCAATGGTACTCGGCACTGCAACGATATAAGGATGCCCACCCCGGGAGCGTGCCCGTTATGAGTCGGGAGGGATGCACACCGAATCCGGTCCCACTCTACCTCATCTCGCAGGTGGTGGCAACCGAGGTCGGCCGGCACGGCAAGGCGATCCGGGAGATCCACATCGTCCGGACCGGCTGTCACTTCTACACGGTCACGACCATTACCGGAGGCGGCCAGCCATGAATGAGCCCGGCACCCTCTCCCACGGCACCAGCGGGGTACTTCACATCTCCGTCGACGCCGAGAAGTACCGGATCGAGCCTGAGGACCTCAAGAACCTGCTCTTCTACGGCAGGGTGATCCCGATCTGCGAGGACCGCTCGCGGACGACCCCCGGCGGCATCCTGATCAGCGAGGTCGCCATCGAGGGCCACGCTGCGATGAACGCCTCCGGCAAGGCGGTGATGCTCCATACCCGTGTCGGCTCCTACATCATCCCGCTCGTCAGTTTCCAGCGGGTCGCCCGCGGGGAGGCCATCTCCGCTCCCCTCTTCCCCCTCGTGCCGGGGGTGACAGGGTGAAAGACAGCATCCGGAACGTGGCGGACATTCTCGCTCCCGGCGGCGGCGTGGTCGAGGTCCGGGCGCTCGCCGACTGTGTCACCCACTCCGGCTACTTCGACGACTACGAGAGCCTCGCCCGGGCCGTGGAGGCCCTCGATGCCGACCCCTCGGTCGCCGGGATCTACGTCACCCTCAACACGGTGAACCCAGCCCTCCTCGCCCGCCGGGCGAACCGGATCAAGATGCGGCTCTCCCGCAAAGACGCCACCACCGCCGACGTCGACATCATCCGCCGGCGCTGGTTCCCGGTCGACATCGACCCGACCCGGCCGAGCGGGGTCTCGTCCACGGACGAAGAACACACGGCCGCGCTCGCCGCTGCAGAGCGGATCGCGGCCTACCTCACGGAGCAGGGGTTCCCGGACCCGGTGCGGGCCGACTCCGGGAACGGCGCCCACCTCCTCTACCGGGTGGACCTTCCGAATGATGAGGCAGCAACGGAGGTCGTGAAGGGGGCACTCGCGACCCTCGACGCCCTCTTCTCGAACGAGGCCGTGACCGTCGACACCGCGAACCACAACGCCGCCCGGATCTGGAAACTCTACGGCACGTTCTCTCGGAAGGGTGACAACACTCCGGAGCGGCCGCACCGGCGGGCGAAGGTCCTCGCGGCTCCAGCGGAGATCGGTATTGTTCCCCTGGAACGGCTGCAACACCTCGCGGCGCTCCTCCCCCGAGAAGAGCCCCCTGGGCGGAAGAAAACGAACGGCAACGGCCCCGGCATCGACCTCGCCGCCTGGCTTCTCGACCACGGGATCGCCGTCCGGAGCACGAGACCCTACCAGGGCGGCACCCTCTACGCCCTCGCGGAGTGTCCGTTCTCGTCGGCCCACAGGGACGGGGCGTTCGCGATCCAGTTTGCGAACGGCGCCATCTTCGCCGGCTGCCACCACGCGAGCTGCGGCGGGGGTGCCCAGCGCTGGCCGGAGCTCCGGGAGCGGTATGAACCCCGGGAGAAGCGGCCGCCGAAGCAGAAGGAGGAAGCGCACGCTCCTCCCCCGGCCCCGGCGGACGACGAGCACCGCCGCCGGGCGATAGAGATCCTCCGGACCGGCGACCCGCTCGTCTTCCTCCTCGACACCTTCAACAAGAGCCACGTCGGCGACCGGACCGTCGCGGAGTGCCTGATCATGTCGATCGCCTCGCAGTCCGTCGCGAACACGAAGGGACTGCACGTCTCGATCTCCGGCAACTCCGGCAAGGGGAAGAGCCACGCCTGCACGACGATGCTCAACCTCATTCCGGCGGACTACAAACTCACCGGCACCGTCTCCAACAAGGCGCTCTACTACGCCGACGACCTCCGGCCGGGGACGGTGATCCTCTTCGACGACACCTCCCTCTCGGACGACCTGCAGGAGGTCCTGAAGTCAGCTACCTCATCCTTCCACGAACCGATCGAGCACCGGACCGTCACGGCCGACCGGCAGCTCCGGGTCTGCTCGATCCCTGAACGGTGTGTCTGGTGGCTCGCGAAGGTCGAGAACCCCGGCGACGACCAGGTGATGAACCGGATGCTGACGGTCTGGATCGATGACTCGGCCGAGCAGGACCGGCGTGTGCTCGAGCACCTCAAGGAGACGGAGGCCGGCGCCTGTCGGAGAGGCGACGACCCGGACGTTCTCACCTGCCGGGCGCTCTGGTCGGTCCTGAAGCAGCAGCGGATCTTCGTCCGGATCCCCTTCGCCCGCAGGATCCAGTTCTCGAACGTCGCGAACCGCCGGAACCCCGCGATGCTCTTTGACCTGATCAAGTGTCATGCGGCGTTGCGGTTCCTGCAGCGGGAGGGGAAGGAGACGGGCGACGAGATCCGCATCGAGGCGGCCCGGCAGGACTTCGACGCGGCTGCCCGGCTCTACGCCGCGATCAACCAGGAGGGCGGCGGGCAGGACTCGAAGATGACCCGGAACGAAGCGGCGGCGCTCGCCACGATTGCCCGGATGGGGTGGGAGACGTTCACGGTCCGGATGCTGCAGCAGGCGACCGGGCTCTCCTACCACCAGGTCCGGCGGATCCTGCAGGGCTACACCACGAGGGGAACGGTCTACTGCGGGCTGCTGGAGAAGTGCCCGGCGCTCGCTGTGGTGGACGCGACGGTCATCGACGAGAGCACCGGGACGACCGTCCGCCGGCACGAGTCCCACTTCCAGTTCGACGCCGAGCGCTACCGGGAGTGGACGGCGCAGCTCGCGGTCTGGCTGGAGGATGAAGGAGGGGAGGACGACTCCCCGCCCCCTTCTGGCGACGGTTTGCAACATCGACAACCCTGCTGCAAAGGGGAGCGCAAACATAGTTGCAAAGAGATCGGGAAGGGGGATTCTCAACGGGACGAGACGGATTTGATGAACGGAGAGACTTTGTCCAAAATCGATCGCGGCGATCAGGGGTCGTTTGCAGCAAAATCCGGATCACACAGTTCACCTGATCCCGTTCCACTAGAAGAGCATCTTGATCCCGTGCAGAAACAGGAGGTGCCGTGTGGTTCCAGACCTGCTGCAAATGAAAAGATCGAACGCGCTAATTTATCGTCGAATTGTAAAAATTACGGCATATCGAAGATTCCGCACGCCAAAAGTGTTTGCGCTCCTATTTGCGCACCCCTTTGCAGCACGGGTGCAAATGCTGCAAACTATGTCCGGCCACTCTCCGGGGTGCTTGACCCGAGATCGTTTGCCCGGGTGAGGGTCGAACTCGGCCGGTGCGATGTCTGCGATACGGGAAAGGCGGTCTACCGCTCCCGCGAGGCGCAGGCGAAGATCTGCGAGGGATGTTACGCACGGCTTGTGCGGGAGGGGAACGCGAGGGAGGGGGTGCGGTGAACGACGGTTCGTAGAACTGGAGTTCGAGCACTACCGGATGCGGTGATCCCCATGGACCGTGAAAGGTGGCGTGCACCACCGCAGAGGCTTTTGAGGCATACCTCTCTATTTCCGGATTCTCCTCGTTTAGCAGGGCCTTAAAAACCGAAATCATAATCCCATCCCGCAAACAAAGGAACCTTCAGCAGAAGGATAGCATTACCATTGCTCTGCCGTTCATCCTGGAGAAGATACGGTAGTTTCGCCCTTTATCCGATCAGACGTGCAGAAGAACGCACAACCGGAGAGATATTCCCCATGCTGCAAAAGGAAGATATCAGAAGAGATGCGCTCGGCCGGATCGTGCGCATCACTATGAACGCGCTGCCGGGCTACACCAGGCCTGCCGACCGACGGTGAAGTGATGGGGCGTCATACATGAGAGAAGCACATGATGTCTGCGTTCGGGTACGGTGCTGGAAGTGAAGCGCGTGGATGACCTATACTCCCTGCTCGCCCG
>Ga0209312_1003049_pt1 | contig 10413 bp, 11 predicted proteins | sample BioC13SIPDNA_4_FD_185744 | JGI IMG/M metagenome (GOLD analysis project Ga0209312, IMG submission 185744) | Anaerobic biogas reactor microbial communites from Washington, USA - Biogas_R1_B C13 SIP DNA (SPAdes) (version 2) | ecosystem: Engineered > Bioreactor > Anaerobic > Unclassified | place... | reverse complement strand
AGGAGTTGTTAATGAGAGATACCCTTTAGAAAATCTAGTTGTACCTGTTTCCAAATTATTAGCAGAGTTGGATTTGGATAATAATGAGCAATTGCTTGAAGGGTGTGCCAAGTGTTTTACCAATATATTAGTGGATGTAGGATCATGTAGGGGGGAGAGGTCTTGAGAGTAGTGCTATCTGAAAAGAGGTTAACAAGTTTTTTTGCATCAGCATTCTTGGTTTTTACGTTGCTATTTTTTGGCCCTTCTTTTATCTACTATAGTAATATACAGGAGTTTTCATTTGGATATATAGATATATTTTTATATTTGTTGGCCTTTGCTTTTGTACCAACCATAGTGCTTGCATTTATTATTTCCGATTTGAAAGATAATATTTACCAGAGAATCATCTCGGTATTCTAAAATTCTTCAGAGGAGCTATGAATGATAAACAAAAAGCATCTATCTAGTTTTAGCCTTTATGCTGTCACAGCTAGTTTAACTGTATTTTTCTTAGTAATAATCTTACGCCTGTGGCAAGCTGATTTCAGGATTCCATTTTTGTATGCTGGTGATGGTATGATCTCTGCCCTTACTATAAAGGGACTTATTGAGAATGGTTGGGTTTCATACAATTCTTTACTAGGTGCTCCCTTTGGTTCTTCGTTGTCGGACTTCCCTTTTTCAGCAGATTCGTTACATTTACTTATCATTAGGTTAATAGCAATATTTACCTCTAACTATGCGCTAGTTATGAATTCATATTACATTTTAACCTTTGTTATAATCGCTCTGGTGTCAGTGGTAGTCATGCGAAAAATGGGTATTGATTATGAAATTGTGATTCCTATAAGCATTTTATATGCCTTTTTGCCATACCATTTCCTTAGAGGTGAAGCACACTACTACTTGTCTGCTTATTACATGGTTCCAATAATCGTGTTAATTGCTTACTGGTTAAACACAGAAAAGGAGTATATTCTATATAGAAAATCAAATGGTGAAAGACAAATTGGCTTTTTATTTAATAAGGTTACATATATTTCGTTATTTGTATGTTTTGTAGTTGGATGTGCTGGTGTTTATTATGCTTTCTTTGGCTGTTTTTTTATAGTACTTATGGGCATTGTATCCCTAGCCAAGTATAAAGATATTGTAAAGTTGTTAACAGCATTTATCTTAACAGCATTCATAACTATTGGACTATTAGTTAGTTTATCACCAACTATATTTTATCATATAGAGTTTGGAGACAATCCTGAAGTAGCTCAGCGCTCACCGGTTGAGGCAGAGTTTTATGGTCTGAAAATAAACCAATTAGTACTACCTATTAGCAATCATAGAGTGGACGTTATTGCTGAAAAAAGAGCTCTATATGATGAACACGCTCTGCTAACTAATGAGAATTCTTCTTCTTTGGGAATGGTTGGCAGTTTAGGTTTCCTTTTATTGATTGTAATAGCATTTCTCCCGCGATTATTTAAAAATGAAGTATTACCAACTTTAATACCCTTAAACCTAGGTGCTATACTGTTGGCCACAATTGGTGGGTTTGGTAGTATCTTTGCCATGTTGATATCTCCTTCGATACGTTGCTATAATCGCATAAGTGTTTATATAGCATTCTTTGCATTACTTGCCGTAGCAGTTGTTCTTAATGAAATTAAGAAACGAAACATTAAAAACAAATTATCAAGGGGATTATTTGCACTCTTTATGTTAGTGTTACTTGTTGTTGGCATTTGGGATCAAACAAGTCCAGCCTACGTGCCAAACTATGAAGTCGTAAAAAACGCCTATATGAATGATGCTGACTTTGTTTCCACAATTGAAACCGTTACTCATAAAAACGCGATGATTTTCCAACTACCCTATGTTCCTTTCCCGGAAAACCCACCTGTAAATAGGATGGGTGACTATGAACTACTTAGAGGCTATTTACATTCTGATAACCTGCGTTGGAGCTATGGGGCGATGAAAGGGCGATATGGGGACTTATGGCTTAGAGATCTCACTAATAAACCAATGGAAGAAATGATTAAGACTTTGTGCTTAGCAGGTTTTTCGGGTGTATATATAGATAGATTTGGTTATGAAGATAATGGACATCTAATAGAAAAGGAGCTAAGTAGCATCCTAAATCAAAGACCTTTGGAAGATAAAGCCAAGAGACTAATGTTTTTTGATTTAACCAACTTTAATAAGGAAATAAAAGCAACTTGTTCGCATGATGAATGGGTTGAACAGCAAGCCAAGGCTCTTTATCCTGTTTTGTTTACTTGGTCTGAAGGCTTTTCAGTTTTAGAAGGTACTCCTGAAGCTAATTGGAGATGGTGCTCCAATAGTGGGCAATTGAGAATTATTAATAAGTCTGCAAGAGAAATGCAAATAAAACTGCAGATGGGATTTGCCTCGGGATATACTGATCCGGCGAAACTTACTATTAAAAGTGATCTATTCATTGAGGAGCTAACAATAAACAATATAGAAACGGAATATATAAAAGAACTGACTGTTCCGCCAGGTAATCACGTCATAGAATTTCGATGCGATGCGAAGCAAATATATGCGCCTGGTGATCCTAGATATTTGGTTTTTAGAGTTAATAACTTTAATATAAAACCATTGGAGGAGGAATAATGAAAGGCATAATTCTTGCTGGAGGTAGCGGTACCCGTTTATATCCGCTAACGCGCTGTGTTTGTAAACAACTATTACCCATTTATGACAAACCTATGATTTATTACCCCCTTTCTGTTTTAATGCTTGCAGGTATAAGAGAAATACTAATAATTTCCACACCGGACGATACCCCTCGTTTTCAACAATTGCTTGGAGACGGTCATAATTGGGGATTGGAGTTGTCCTATGCAGTTCAGCCTTCACCGGATGGATTGGCACAGGCCTTTATCATAGGAGAGCAATTCATCGGAAATGACCGGGTAGCCATGATTTTAGGCGATAATATCTTTTATGGACAGGCCTTCACCCCTATGTTAAGGCGTGCTGCTGATCAGGAAATAGGAGCAACCATATTTGCCTATAGAGTAAAAGACCCTCGCCAATTCGGCGTAATAGAATTTGATGAACAAAACCGAGCCATTTCTCTGGAGGAAAAGCCCAGCCAACCAAAATCAGACTACGCGGTTACTGGGCTGTATTTCTATGACAATGATGTAGTACAAATCGCCAAAAGCATAAGACCTTCATCCCGGGGCGAGCTAGAAATAACCGATGTAAATCGCATATATCTACACAATAATCTGCTTAATGTGGAAATCCTCGGAAGAGGATTTGCATGGCTGGATACTGGTACCTTTGACTCATTGATTCAAGCTACCCAATTCGTAGAAACTTTACAAAACCGGCAAGGATTCAAGATTGCATGTCTTGAAGAAATAGCTTACTATATGGGCTACATAAGCAAAGATGAACTCCTATTGCTGGGAGAAACAATGAAGAATAACGAATATGGCCAATACCTGATAGAAATTGCACATAGCCACATACGTCCTTTATGGGGGAAAAAATACACGAAAGCAGGTCATAGTGATTATGAAAGACACCATGCCTGAGAAACCACTTTATCTACTGGTTACCGGAGGAGCAGGCTTCATCGGTTCAAATTTTATTCCATATTTTTTAGAGAAATACCCTTATTATCATATTATTAATCTAGACAAATTAACCTATGCTGCCAATCTTGACAATTTAACCGAGGTAGCCAATAATCCCCGCTACCAACTGGTAAAAGGCGATATCTGCAACCGAGGTTTGGTGGAATACCTCTTTACTTTATACGACATTCGCGGCGTCATTCATTTTGCCGCTGAATCCCATGTGGATAATTCCATCGCCGATCCAGATGTATTTATTAAAACCAATGTTGAAGGCACCTTTACCTTACTTGATGTAGCCCGCAATTATTGGATGGAATCACCGGGTAAATATAGACCTGGTTATGAAAACAGCCGTTTCCATCACATATCAACAGACGAAGTCTATGGCAGCCTGGATGAAATCGGATTATTTACTGAACAAACCCCATACGCGCCTAATAGTCCCTACAGTGCCAGTAAAGCTAGTGCCGACATGATTGTACGAAGCTATTACGAAACCTACGGTATGAATATTGTAATCACTAACTGTTCTAATAATTATGGCCCCAGGCAGCACAATGAAAAGCTTATCCCGACTATAATAAGGAAAGCCCTGACCCTGGACAAAATCCCTATTTACGGTGATGGTAAAAATGTACGTGACTGGCTCTATGTTCTGGATCACAGCAAAGGGATTGATTTAGTTTATCATAAAGGCAAAAGCGGTGAGAGTTACAATATTGGTGGCAAGAACGAACGCGAAAATATCCATATAGCTAAGGTTATATGTGAGATTCTGGATATTATGGCACCTGCAAAAAAAGATGCCGCAGAGATCCATTCCTATAAGCAATTAATCACCTTTGTTACCGACCGTCCCGGCCATGACCGCCGCTATGCCATCGATGCCAGTAAGATAGAAACAGAGCTGGGTTGGCAGGCAGAAGAGGATTTTGAGAGCGGAATAAAGAAAACGGTGGAGTGGTATGTGAATCATGGAGAATAATAGTACACATATATCAGTTGTGATACCGGTATATAACTGCGCAGATTGTCTATATGAGCTTTATAATAGGCTTGTTGTTACGCTAGATCAAATTAATAGTAACTTCGAAATCATTATGGTTAACGATGGCAGTCCACAAAATGATTGGCAATTTATAAAAGAATTGGTGAGTAAGGATGGTAGAGTAAGAGGTATTAATCTATCACGTAATTTTGGTCAACACCATGCTATCACTGCGGGATTAGATTTTTCCACAGGTAAATGGGTTGTCGTCATGGATGGCGATTTACAGGACCCGCCTGAGGAAATCTCTAAGCTTTACTCTAAAGCTCAACAAGGGTTTGATGTTGTTTTTGGTCGCCGATACAAACGCCAGGATGTTTTTCGCAAAAAACTAATGTCAAGAGTTTTTCATAAAGTGTTTGATTATTTATCTGATAGAGAGACAGACGAAACCGTTGCCAATTTTAGCATATGTTCAAGCGATGTAATTGCAAGTTTTCGTTTATTAAGAGAACAAAGCCGTTCATATCCTGACTTTGTACGATGGATGGGATACAGAACAACATATATAGATATAGAACATGCCTACCGACCAATTGGGGAAACCAGTTATAGCTTTCAGAAGAGAGTACAGCTAGCAACCCAAATTATTGTAGCTCACTCGAATAAACCATTAAGATTATCAATCGGATTTGGTTTTATTATTTCGTTTATTTCATTAATCTACGCTATATGGTTAGTTTTGCGTTATCTTTTATTAGCGCAACCTCCAGCAGGGTGGACAAGTGCAATGGTTTCAATCTATTTTATTGGAGGATTATTGTTTGCCAATCTAGGAGTTTTGGGTTTATATATCGGGAAGGTGTTCGAGGAGACTAAAAATAGACCGCTATACCTGATTAAGGAGAAAATAAATATCTGATTTTACTTAAAGTTTTCATTTTTTCAGATTAAAAGTACAATTATGACATTCAAAAATGGAATGGATGTGTAAATATGAGTGATTTTATAAAAAATTATTGGGAAAATCAGGGGAACAAGTACCGAGGGTCTCATGAGGCATCTTGGGGTGATTATTATGCTATAAATTTGGAGATTGAGACGATTGGGAAACATCTGGGTGAAAACCAAACGGTTTTGGATGCAGGTTGTGCTAGTGGTTTTTCAAGTTTTAAACAATGGGATACAAAAAAACTTAAACAAATTTACGGAATAGATTTTAGTTCAAGTATGATTGACTCTGCAAATAGCGAAAAACTTGCAAGAAGGCTTGGGAACGAAGTTTTATTTAGTTGTCAAGACATAAGAGATTTAAACTTCGAGGACGATTTTTTTGATGTAGTTTATACAACGAGAGTAATAATTAATCTTCCAAACTGGAACGAACAAAAAAAGGCAATAGATGAATGCATAAGGGTAACAAAACCAGGAGGGAAAATGATACTTTCAGAAGCCTTTTGGGAACCGTTAATTCTTCTTAATTCTTTGAGGAGCTTGGTTCACTTGCCTCCACTGGTAGAACATGATTTTAATAGATATTTAAAAAAAAGCTATTTGGAAGATTACCTAAATCAAAAGGGATTAAATTTTTATGTTGAAGACTTTTCATCAGTATATTATTTGGGGTCTAGATTTTTAAGAGAGTTGATAATTAATGTTAATGATTATCCGGGCTATATAAATCCGGTAAATGAAAAATTTTACGAAATGGAAAAAGAATTTTCTGGTGGGGGTTTTGGCATACAACAAGCGTATATTATTACCAAATCTAAATAAGCATTTTATCGTTACTGTAGAGGATAGCGGTAATTTTAATAAAAAGATACCGAAGTTTACTAATTTATAAGGAGTATAGGTCTAATATGTATGATATATCAGTAAGCAGGTTAGTTGACATTGCTTTTTTGCAGCTGTCTATATTAATACTTAGCCTTGCTGGTATTCTGGCTAAAAAAGCTTCGACGGTAGGTTTTTTATCCGTTGAGTTTATAACTTATTATAGTCTGATAATACTTATTATGGCAGTATATGCTATTCTTTGGCAGCAGATTATTAAAAAATTTGAATTATCAGTAGCCTATGCCAACAAAGGTACCGTAATTATTTGGACATTTATCTGGGCGGTTATATTTTTTCAGGAAACTATAACCCTTTATAACATTCTAGGTGCAATACTGGTCCTTACCGGAATAGTGATGGTATTTAAAGATGCTGAATAAATATGTAGGAATTTTCCTGCTCGCAGTATTCATTGCCTCCTGTGCACAGATTATCCTGAAGACCAGTGCGGGTGCGGAGCACAGGAACATTATTAGCGAATACCTAAATATAAAAGTAATTATTGGTTATACCCTCATGGGTATATCAACATTAGGAGCTATCATTGCCTATCGTGGAATAGAACTAAAAAATGGTCCCATTATTGAGTCCTTTGGATATATTTTCGTATTTATTTTGAGTTGGGTTTTCTTGAATGAAAAACCAAGTATAAATAAAATAATAGGATTTATATTAATAATTTCTGGAGTCATTGTATCGACTTATTGATGAAATGGAGAGAGGTTTTTTCTTGTCTTTGGAGGGCAGGATGAAAATATGTATTTCGTGCGATGCCAAATTTAACAACCCCGGATGGTGTTGTCCTGAATGTGGATTTATTCCTCCTGCTTTGGAGGGGTTTTTGTGTTTCGCCCCGGAATTTGCCGGAGATAATGATGGTTTTCGAGCAGAGTCTTTTCAAGATTTATTTGTGTTGGAAGATCAAAACTTTTGGTTTACATCCCGGAATCGCTTGATAGTGTGGATTTTGCAAAAGTATTTTCCACAAGCGAAAAGCTTTTTGGAGATTGGGTGTGGGACAGGCTATGTGCTATCTGGAATACAAAAATCATGCCCTAAGCATACACTAAGTGGTAGCGAAATATTTGTTAATGGACTTGAATTTACAGCACAAAGATTGGATGATGTTGAGCTCTTCCAAATGGACGCCAGGAAGATTCCATTTGATAGCGAGTTTGATGTAATAGGGGCTTTTGATGTAATAGAACATATTTCGGAAGATGAACTTGTTTTATCTGAAGTCTTCAAATCATTAAAGGAGGGTGGGGGAGTTATTTTTACTGTTCCGCAACATCCGTTTATGTGGAGTGTTACTGATGAATATGCATGTCATGTAAGACGATACACAGCAAAAGAATTTAGAACCAAAGTAGAGCGAGCAGGATTTCAAGTTGAAAAAATGACTTCATTTGTTTCATTGTTGTTTCCATTGATGCTTATGTCACGCTTTCTGGGTAAGATACAAAAAGATAAATTTGATCCTAGTGGAGAACTTAAGGTAAATCCAGTGTTAAACAAGAGTTTCGAGTGTATTTTAAGTTTTGAAAGATTATTAATTAAAGCAGGAGTGTCATTTCCCTTTGGGGGTTCATTGCTTCTGGTTGGGCGAAAGGTTTGATTAATTAATGAATATCCCATTTAATAAACCCTTAACGATTGGCAACGAAATAGAATACATACAACAAGTATTAGAAAACCATAAGCTATCTGGCGATGGCCTATTCACCAAGAAATGTAATGCTTGGTTTGAAGAAAAACTCGGTTGCAAAAAGGCATTGCTAACTACTTCCTGCACTCATGCCCTGGAAATGGCAGCAATATTGGCTGACATCCAAGTTGGTGATGAAATAATAATGCCCTCCTATACATTTGCTTCTACTGCTAATGCTTTTATATTACGTGGAGCAAAGATTGTGTTTATCGATATCCGTCCCGACACTATTAACATGGATGAAACCCTGATAGAAGCAGCTATAACGGATAAAACTAAGGCCATCGTACCCGTACATTATGCGGGCGTGGCATGCGAGATGGATACCATCATGGATATAGCTCAACGGCATAACCTGCTGGTAATAGAGGATGCGGCCCAGGGGGTTATGAGCAAGTATAGGGGAAAATATCTGGGGACGATCGGAAATATGGGGTGCTACAGTTTTCATGAGACTAAAAACTATACCTGTGGTGAAGGTGGGGCTTTAATTATCAATGATGGGAGCTTCATTGAACGAGCCGAGATTATCCGGGAAAAAGGCACAAACCGCTCCAAATTCTATCGTGGACAGGTGGACAAGTATACCTGGGTTGATATCGGTTCTTCTTATCTACCCAGTGAGCTGAACGCAGCCTATCTTTATGCCCAGTTAGAGATAGCCGAGGAAATTAATGAAAATCGACTAGCAACTTGGAATCAATACTATCATGGACTTAAGCCCTCGCAGGAAAAAGGCTTACTAGATTTACCCTATGTGCCAGAAGACTGCCAGCATAATGCCCATATGTTTTACATAAAAGCAAAAGATTTGGATGAACGGAGTCAGTTGATTCAATATCTTAGAGACAATGGGATAACTAGCGTATTTCATTACATACCTTTGCACAGTTCACCTGCGGGTATAAATTATGGACGCTTTTATGGCTCTGATGAGCATACCACAAATGAAAGCGAAAGACTGTTAAGACTACCCATTTATTATGGGATGAGTCAGGCGGAAGTTCAATATGTAATTGAAATGTTAAATCAGTTTTATGGGATATAAATGGGAGTAGTAAATGCGACTTCTCATCGACGGTAACACCCTGGAGAACGGGAAGGCGGGTATTGGACATTATATATATAATCTGATACATGAGTTGGCAGAAGTTTTGGGTGAGAGAGACAAGTTATGCGTAAGTATACGTCAGAAGCTACTAGATAAAAATGCTGAACTTGGGATTGAATCTGTGCCTGTAATTAAAACTAGCGAGCGAAGCTTTAGTAGATATATGCCCTTTTCCCCTCATTGGATGAGAGGATTTGATCTGTACCATCAGCCGAATTATGTTCCTCATGTTTTTAATGGGAAAATAGTGACTACCATACATGATATGTCCCATCGAGTATATCCTCACTACCATCCCCGCCGTCGTGTTTTACTTTTAAGAGCTTTTGAGAATCGGTTAAGAAAAGCTGATCGAATCATTACAGACTCCCAGCATGCTCGTGGAGAGATAGTGGAACTATTAAGAATTCCTGAAGATAGAGTAAGGGTTATCTACCTTGGAGCTAGCTTAGAGTATCGCCCTCTATATATGTCTCAGGTGAAGCGAAAAGAACTGCAAATTAAGTATAATTTGCCGGAACGGTTCTTACTATATGTGGGCACTATTGAACCGAGAAAGAACTTGGAACGTTTGATTGAAGCTTATTATGTATATAAGAGGGAAGAACCTAACTCAGAGTTAAAACTGGTGCTGGCCGGGGGGAAGGGCTGGCTTTATGAAGGTATTTGTACTCGAGTGCAAGAATTGCATTTGGAGCAGGATGTTGTTTTTACAGGCTATGTAGATGGCGAAGAGTTACCTTTCCTATATAATATGGCTATAGCTTTTGTTTATCCCTCTCTTTACGAGGGGTTTGGACTGCCGCCTTTGGAGGCTATGTCCTGTGGTACGCCAGTGATTAGTTCCAATACTTCCTCTATTCCTGAGGTGGTGGGGGAGGCAGGTATACTGATAGATCCATATCAGGTGAATGATTTGGCAGCAGCAATTTATAAAGTAGCGGGCTCGGTGTCGTTGCAGGATGAATTATCACGGAAGGGTTTGGAACGTGCCCAGCTTTTTTCCTGGAAAAAGTGTGCTGAAGAGACTTTACAGGTGTACCGAGAGTGTATGCAGGAGTAACTGAGGAGGATTTCATACATGAGCAGGAAATGGGAGACCATTTTGCTGGTGGTTCTGCCGGTATTGATTATTGGTTTTATTATATATAATGCGGGTGTG
>Ga0209312_1003044_pt1 | contig 10433 bp, 11 predicted proteins | sample BioC13SIPDNA_4_FD_185744 | JGI IMG/M metagenome (GOLD analysis project Ga0209312, IMG submission 185744) | Anaerobic biogas reactor microbial communites from Washington, USA - Biogas_R1_B C13 SIP DNA (SPAdes) (version 2) | ecosystem: Engineered > Bioreactor > Anaerobic > Unclassified | place... | reverse complement strand
CATACCGCGAAAAGCAGCGAGCCCTTCGCCGTCTGACGGCGTGGTAAACTTTTTCAGTGTCATTGCTTACCGACTGGTAAGCTAATTCATTGTCATTCGTGGTAAACAAATTCAGTGTCACTGGTAAACTTTTTCATTGACATTTACACTTCTGCAAAAGAGCCTATTGGCAGTTTTGCTATAAACAGCAGTATCGAACACAAAAAACTAGTGCATCGAGGGAGACCTTTACAGTGCTATGCCAATTGAGACGTTTGAAAAAATATGAGGAGCATTAGATGGAGAGGAGATTGCTATGATTCATTGGACCGAAACATGCCCTTATTGCAAAACAAAATTTCCGAGTTCAGGCAAGTCGTACGGCACGCCGTTAGTTGTTTGTTCTAAATGCCATAAAGCATATATTCAACCTGGTCGAACCGAATTAGGGTTGATTCCAAAAGAACGGTGGAAAATGTTTAAGTTTCGTGAAATGATTAAACCCTCTTTTTATATTGCATTTTTATGTTTTGCCGTATCGGCAGTCGTGTACGGTCTCTCTGCGAGATATATACCCAATTTTGGTTTGTCGGCTTCATATATATTTATAGCTACGGTAGTATTGGCGGGCGTATTTATTCCTGTTTTTATAAAAAAACATAGCCGCTACATAGACAAACAGCTTAAACTGTCAAACGAAAGGCTTTGTCAGCCCGGGTATAGGCAGATTTTAATTAGCGCGGGGTATAAACCGAGGCATTTATAAATGTAAGGAGGTCGTTTTATGAAAAAGTTTACACTATCAATTATATGCCTCGCAGTATTTGTCGCCGCTACCGCATGCGGCACGGCAGAAAAAACAAAGCCGGTTGCGTCTAATTATGATACAGCATCATATGATGCGGGATATCAGGACGGAATAAAAGCGGTATTGGATGACCCTGATAATTACGAGCTTGTAAAAAAAGAATTTGCAGAAGAATATGTCAAAGAACACTACGAGGGCGATTACGAAACCATAGCGGACTTTTTGGATGAATACGCTGAGGAATACGGCTACTATAAAGCCAATTAACTTATAAGCACATTCTTGTATTGTAAAGGAGGCGCACAATGAAGAACCCCGAAAATCTAATATATTTGTATTCTGGGATTATTGCAGCAATATTTTATGCGGTTGCTAGAACAACAACGTGCGGCACGGTGCCATATTGGTCTGAATTATATGGTGAATTTATTGGAGTATGGCTTTTATCAACTTTGTTATCAAGGCTGATTTTTCCGCGTGTGGAAAACGCCAAAACCCACGCTATCCCCGTTGTAACATTGGTAATATTAATTATTGTGTTACCTTTTTTGTTTTATTTAAGTGCTCAAAACAGATTAGCGGTATGAAGTGGTTTTTCGTGAAAAACAAAGAACATAGTCTAAATATTTTTGCAGGATTATCCGCGCTCGCCGTTGCTATTGTTGGGGTAACAGACCGCAAGACGTTGCTCAACAAAGAGTATTTTAAGCTCGTCGAGTATTGCGTCGTTATGTTCTTTATTGTGTTTATTATATTTATATTTAGGGGCACTATTTATACAACGATTTATGAAACGTCTATTGAAGAAGGGCATAAAAAATGGTTTGCGATAATAAGCGGGATTGGCGCGTTACTTCTATTTTTTGCTTTTGAATTATGGGTAGCATCTAAAATGTAAGAGTGTCCTGGTTTAGTAAAGTTGTAACGTCACTCTCTAAAGGCCTAAAATTCTCAAAGGGTCAAGCCCCGAAATCTCATCTTGCATTCCGACAAGGGGTGTCAGTTTACTTCGCTTAATTTTATTCTTTATTGCAACGAGCACAAAATAGGGCAGAGTATGAGCCGTGCAGGGTATCCGTATAGCGCCGATAGAACGCTATTTCAACAGCCTGAAGGCAGAATTAGTTAACCGATTTACATTCGATACGGACAAAGAACGTACCATATCTGAGTACGTGTATCTTTGGTACAATCAAATCCGCCCACATACATACAATAATTATCTCACGCCAGCGAGATTTACTTAAACTACATTACCGAAATTTTACCCTTATGTTGCATTTACATTCCTACGGTAATTGATACTAAAGTGATTATATGAAATTGGTAAAACTGTTGAGGTCAAGCATTTAAGTAATGCCACAGTCAACATGCGTTGAACCAGAGTTGCCCGTCTCCCAAAGTAAATTAGCGCCTCCGAAATGTTCGGTAGGCACTAAATTACTTTCATCAAATACAAAATGCCGCATACAGCGGGGCGGATTTGAGGTTATCTTTTTCTCCAAAGTTTTTAAGAGAAAGGCGTATCGAATTAAAGTTTTACTTGCGGTTTCGTGCTACAATTGGTGAAAGCTGTTAAAAGCCTCGGAACTCCGGAAACTACAGATACTATATAAGCTAGTTATCCAGTAGCCAGTCAATTAAGTTTATCTGCTTTATGCCGTCATAGTTGGAGCCTGCCCCTATTTCATCCAGAGTAAGCAAAAACTTGGGGTAATTATCCGGTATTTTTTGCAGAGGTTCCAGTTCGCGTCCAAGGGTGGTTTCATCGAGAACCGTTGCCAACAACTGATAATAAAGCGCAGTTTTTATTTTCGGCAGTCACAGAGAAATTGGCAGACATTGATGACGATAATTAAGTTCGCATATATATGATGTGATAGCCGGAATGCCGAAGATTTTATGGAGTACTTATATGGAATAAGCAGCACCAGTTTTGAAATTTTACCTATACGGAGAGAATGCTATGAAAGAAATAAATGATAATAAAATTGCTATATATTCGAGAAAATCAAGATTTACCGGGAAGGGCGATAGCATTGGTAATCAAATTGAACTCTGTAAAAAGGAAATTTTTCAAAAATATCCTGAAATAAAAGAAGAAGATATACTGATTTTTGAAGATGAAGGATACTCTGGTGGGAATACAAATAGACCACAGTTTCAAGAAATGATGAAGCAAGCAAAGGAACACAAGTTTAAAGCCTTAGTTTGTTACAAGCTTGACCGAATAAGTCGCAATGTGGGCGACTTTTCAGATTTAATAGAGGACTTAGATGATTTTGGAATTATATTTATATCTGTGCGTGAAAATTTTGATACAAAATCGCCTATGGGGCGTGCGATGATGAATATTGTATCTGTCTTTGCCCAACTAGAACGTGAAACCATTGCTGAGCGTATAAGAGACAATATGTATGAACTTGCAAAAACTGGGCGCTGGCTGGGCGGGACCACTCCGACAGGTTATAAATCCGAAAAGATGCAGAAGATAACTATCGACGGTAAAATAAGGCAAATGTATAAATTATCTATTTTGCCAGATGAAGCAGAAACTATAAAGAAGATATTTGAAAAGTTTTTGGAGTTTAACTCTTTAACAAAAACAGAAACATATCTCCTAAATAATGGATATAAAACTAAGAATGGAAAAGAATACACTAGATTTACTATTAAAGGTATTTTAACAAACCCAGTATACATGGTTGCAGATAAAACGGCCTACGATTACTTTGTTAATAAACAAATTGAACTTTTTTCTGATGAAACAAAGTTTGATGGCAAATGCGCAATTATGGCCTATAACAAAACTTTGCAAAAGCCTAACAAGGCTATAGAAAAGCGAGATATAGAAGACTGGATTATTTCCGTTGGAAAGCATAAGGGAATTATTAGTAGTACAAATTGGATAAAAGTACAGGAATTACTTGAACAAAATAATTCAAAGGCATATCGTAAGCCTAAGAGTAATGAAGCTCTGCTCTCAGGTCTGCTTATATGTGGCAATTGCGGAAGCTACATGAGACCAAAAAAAACCACAAGAAAGAATGCAAAAGGGGATTATATCTATGATTACCTTTGCGAATTGAAAGAGAAAAGCCGGCGTGTGCAGTGTGACATGAATAGACCTAATGGAAACACCCTTGATGCAATGGTTGTAGAGAGAATAAAGGAATTATCAGCAAAACCGAGTGCTTACATTGATGACCTGAAATCCGCGCAAAAAGCTATCATGGATGATAGAGAAAATTTTTGTGACGAAATCAAGCGGCTTGAAAAAGAATTGCAGGATAATAATAAAGCCATAAAAGCTTGTTTTAATTCATTACCGGAGGCGGAAGAAAAAGGAATAAAGTCCTTGGTACTTGATGAAATAAAAGAAAACCAAGAAAAGAAAACAATGCTTGAACAGCAATTAGAAGAACTTAAAAGAGTAAGCGCCTCGAATAACTTGACATCCGAAGAGTTTGATGTTTTACAGCAATTACTGACCTCATTTGCAGAAACATTTGATGGCATGGACATTGAAGCAAAGCGTATAGCGCTGCGAACATTTGTCCAAAAGGTAATTTGGGACGGAGAATATGTACATGTTTATTTGTTTGGCTCGCCTGAGGATGACATAGAATCCCCAGATGGATTGCTAAGTAATAGAGAGCCGTTATGTGAGGATAGCAAATGAAGTGCTGATGTACTTCCGCGGGGTAAAAAAATCCGCGTGGGACGTATCGCTGTCCGACTCCATTGAGACGGACGGCGAGGGAGGCTCCCTGTGCCTTATGGATGTTGTATACCTTGAGGATGATATGCTTGAGAGGGTCAGCCGCGCGGAGCTTCGTCAGAAACTGGGCACGCTGGTGGAGGAAAATCTTGATGATCGGGAGCGCAGGATTATTCGACTTCGATACGGATTGGAGGGAGAGGCTGCCAAAACTCAGCGGGAGGTTGCGGAGATCTGCGGTATCAGCCGTTCGTATGTATCGAGAATTGAGAAAAAAGCGCTTGAGAAGCTGCGGGATGCCTTTGGGGAGAGGCCGGAATAATCTTGGGGCCCACGGCAACGGTATTCAACCGAAATGCCCTGTCTTTAGTGTCTGCCTCGTGCAGGGGAGCCGGATTCACGCCGCATATACCTGGGACAAGTGAACGCCTTACAAATAGAGAAGCTCGGTCATTAAAACCGAGCTTCTCTGATGTCCGTCACCTTTATCAGCCGGGTAACACTCAAAATAAAATTGAAAATCTCCTCGAAGAAAATTATAGCTATGTATGCCGTAAGAGCGTATCTCGGCAACAGAAGGTACACCAGCACCACGCCCAGCAAGGCGTCCATGATATTTATACCCATTGAACAGACCTGCTGGCCCAAACCCTTGAGACAGCCGTCCACAACCATGTCCATATACATTACAGGTACAAGGAGAGAAAAGACGGCTATGTACCTGCCGGCCTCTTCGCTCTTGTATATGACTCCGCCTATAACGTCTGCGAGAAGATAGAGCATAAGTCCCACAAAGAGCGAGTAGAGCAGGCACTTTTTTAAAAGAGAGCTCACTGCCCGGCGAATTTCTTCTTTTCTGCCTGAGACCTGCGCGGCGGTCAGCTCCGGGACAATCAGCTCAGCAAGTGAGGTCATAAGACATGACGGGAAAAAGATCACGGGGAATACCATTCCCTGAATTGTACCGTAGCCTGCCAGAGCGGCGTTTGCGGAAAATCCAGCTTTTTTCAGACCGCGCGGCACTAAAATCTGTTCCAGAGTGGTCAGAGAAGTGCGGGCATAGGCGGAAAGCGCCAAAGGGACCGCTATGTTCAGCATACGCGCCGGCAGCCGGGGAGAGACGGAGGGCTTTGCTCTGTGGCGGCGGCGGTCTGAAAAAAATGCCGACAGCATAAGGCCAAAAGCCAGCACTTCCGCCGCTGTTCCGCCCAGAGAGACGGCTGCACAGCTTTTTTCAAGGTCTCCCTCAGGCACTCTGCTCAGGAAGACAACCACAAGGGCTATTCTGGCGAGCTGCTCAGTCATCTGTACACCAGCAGCTTTAAAAATTCGCCGCGTGGCTGCAAAATAGCCGTAGAGCACCGAGGACAGGGATATAAAGGGCATCTGAAAGGAAAGCACTTTCAGCGAGAGCACGGTCCTCGCGTCACCTACGCAGAGGAAGCCGATCGGCTCGGCGCAGAGCCAAAGTATCGCAAAGGCGGCGAGCCCGAAAAAAAGGCTGTAAGCCGTACACAGCCGAATGGCGCGGCCCACTCCGCCGATGCGTTTCAGGCCCAGTTCCTCGGAAACAAGCCGAGTAGTTGCAAAGCGGATACCGGATATGGCCACAGTCGCCGCAAGAAAGGACACGGAGCTGACAAGCCCGTAAAGACCCACTCCTGCCGCGCCGATGCGGGATACTAGCCACATCTGGAACACCAGCGCAATACCGCGCATAATAAGAGACGACGAGGTCAAAAACACCGTGTCCCGCATCAGCCTTTTCTTTTCCAAATCTGCACCCCCCGACCGTATACCGAAGTATATGCGGAGGCGGGGGGTGCTTATGTTGTCCGAATAATTAGTTTACATAATTCAATTAAGCGTGTTTTCGCTGATGTCGAACAGCTCGTCAATACGCGCCTTAAGCGGCGCGTTCTCAGCTTTTTTTATATCGGGATCGTCGTCTATCAGATCCCGAGCCGCGTCCTGGGCGTCCTTCAGTATGCGCACGTCGGTACACAAATCCGCAATGTGCATTTCCGGCAGGCCGTGCTGCCGCGCACCGAAGAAATCGCCGGGTCCGCGCAGACGCAGATCCTCCTCGGAAATTTTAAAGCCGTCATTCTCTTTTTCCATTATCTTCAGACGCGCCAGCGCGTCGTCGCCTTTGGTATCCGAGAAGAGGACACAGTAGCTTTTGTGTCTTCCGCGTCCTACCCGCCCGCGCAGCTGATGCAGCTGACTCAGACCGAAGCGCTCGGCGTTCTCAACGACCATCAGAGACGCATTGGGTACATCGACGCCGACTTCAACTACGGTGGTGGATACCAGGATGTCGATGCTGCCCGCTACAAAGGCTTCCATAGTCCTGTCCTTGTCTGGGCTCTTCATATTGCCGTGGATGCAGGCGACGCGCAGTTCCGGGAATACCTTTTCCGAAAGCTCTTTGGAATACTGGTTCGCGGTCTTAATTCCCTGAGGCTGTTCCTCGTTTTCGTCTATGGCCGGACAGACGACAAACACCTGTCGCCCTTCCGAGACCTGCTTTCTCATGAAATTGTATATGCGATCGCGCATCTCCTCCCCGACTGCGTATGTATCGACCTTTTGCCTTCCGGGGGGCAGCTCGTCTATAATCGAGACGTCCAGATCGCCGTATATCATCAGCGCCAGCGTTCGGGGGATGGGCGTTGCGGACATGACGAGCGTGTGCGGGTTTTTGCTTTTGTCCATGAGTGCGGAGCGCTGGTTAACTCCGAAGCGGTGCTGCTCATCGGTAATGACGAGCGCCAGGTCATTAAACTCCACATTGTCGGAAATGAGTGCGTGGGTACCCACAATGAGTGATATTTCCCCGCCTTTGAGAGAACTGAGTATCTCTCGCTTCTGCTTTGCAGTCATAGAGCCGGTGAGCTTTGCCACACGAACTCCCAGAGGAGCAAGAAGCTCGGTAAAGGTCTGAAAATGCTGGTTTACCAAGATTTCCGTGGGAGCCATAAAAGCGCTCTGCAGCCCGCCCTTGAAGGTACACCAGATGCAGGCAGCCGCTACAAGCGTTTTGCCGCTGCCAACGTCGCCCTGCACCAGACGGTTCATTGACGTGCCGGAGGCCATGTCGTGTACGGCATCTCCTATGGCGCTCTTCTGTGCTCCGGTTGCCACGAACGGCAGTGAGGAGTAAAACTCGTCCATATCCGGAGTTGAGACGATAACGCCGCTTCTTCTGACGCGGCTTCGCTTCATGCGTGTCAACGCGCAGGACAGGACGAACAGCTCCTCGAAGATCAGCCTGCGGCGCGCAAGCTCCAGAGCCCCGAAGTCGGCAGGGAAGTGTATGTTTTTATAAGCGAAAGTAGGTTGACATAATTCATAACACTCCTCCACAGGATCGGGCAGAGCGTTGGGGAGATCGTCCCCACACTCGTCCAAATTGTGCTTTATGGCGGAGATCAGAACTCTTTGTGAAAGCCCCGCAGTTAGCCGGTATATAGGGACGATGCGCCCGGTGACCGTGGGCGGGGCATCCTCCGGCTCGAACAGCGGATTTATCATGGAGCGGTGGAAGCCGTCTACGGTCAGCCTGCCGTAAAAAACATAGCTTTGACCCTTCTTGAGCTGCTGGCGGACATAGCTTTGGTTAAAAAACGTCACGTCAAGAGAGCCGCTGTCATCCGCTATTCGGAGCTTGACTAGCTCCATACCGCGGCGTACGCGCGCAAGGACCGGCTCGTTTGCGACGAGGGCTTTGACACAGGCGGGCTGCCCGGGCTCAAGGGCGGAGATGGGCGTTGTTCTGCTGCGATCCTCGTAGGTTCGGGGGAAATAGCAGATGAGGTCACGAAGGGTGTTGACGCCGAGCTTTCTCAGAGCCTTTGCCCTCTGTTCACCGATACCTTTTACATATCGGATGTCATCGCCGAGATTTGCCATGCTTCACCCCTCCTTTTTATGTTCATTATGATAGCATATGGTGAAAAAAATTGCAAAATATTGATGCCGATTGTAAAATCGGGAACAGAAGGCAAAATAGTTCGTCGTAATAGCAATAAGACCCGGAGGTTATAACATGAAAAAAATTTTCCCGACTCTGATTTGCGTAATGCTTATACTTTCGCTGTCCGCATGCGGCGGTGCTGCCGAAAAGCCCGGAGATACCATGTCGCTGGAGGAAGTTTTTGAGAGTATACAGGCCGATGTGCCGAAATTGCCTGAAGTCGCATTTACTGAGCTAAACAAGGATAACTATCACTACTATCTGTTTGTTGAGCCGGTAAAGGGTGCGGAGGCCCTGGCTTGTGACGCTATAATAAACGCCGTACCGCACTCCGCGGTTCTCCTGCGTATTGCCGAGGGAGGGGATGCAGAGGCGATAGCCGCGGAGATCCGTGCAAACGCAGATACAGGCAAGTGGATCTGTGTAAATGCCGAGGCGATGGATGTGGCAGTCCACAACAGGACAGTACTTCTCGTAATGTCCAATAGGGAAACTGTTGACGCGATGGTCGACAATTTTGACCGGCTCTGGGCGTAGACGATTGTTTACTGAGGAAGAATTACATCCCTGGTGAAATTCAAGCTGATTCCGCCCGCTTGATAGCTGCTGATATATACTATCTATATTACTTTTTAGGACACGCACTTGCGAAGGAACTGAAATCAACAGTGAGTAAAATTATAACATCATAATATTACTGGGTCCACTGTTTTACGTATAGGCTTTTGTAATAAAAAGAGACCCGACGCTGTTTTGCGTCGGGTCTCTTTTTTGGTCTGATATCTTAAATATCTGTTTATCTCTTGGAGAACTGCGGAGCGCGGCGGGCGCCTTTGAGACCGTATTTCTTGCGCTCCTTCATTCTGGGGTCGCGGGTAAGGAAACCTGCGGCCTTCAGAGTCGGACGATAGCTCTCGTCCACCTGAAGGAGAGCTCTGGAAATACCGTGGCGGATCGCGCCTGCCTGACCGGTGACGCCGCCGCCTGTGACGGTGGCTTCGATATCGACTTTGTCGGTGTTGCCGGTGAGGTTCAGGGGCTGGCGTACAATCAGCTTGAGGGTGTCAAGACCGAAGTAATCGTCTATGTCACGGCCGTTTATAGTGACCTTACCGGTGCCGCCGGGGAACAGATGTACTCTTGCGACGGAGGATTTTCTTCTGCCGGTGCCGTACATATAAGGCTTCTTGCTCTGATACATATTCATTCTCCTCCTTTAGCGGTCCCAGACTTCGGGTTTCTGAGCCTGATGGATGTGTTCTTCGCCGCGGAAGACCTTCAGGCGGGTGAGCTGCTGACGGGCAAGTTTGTTCTTCTGAAGCATCCCCTTGACAGCGAGCTTCATTGCAAGCTCGGGCTTTTCAGACATAAGGCGCTTGTACTGAACGGCCTTAAGTCCGCCCACATAACCGGAATGTGTATAATAGTATTTTTGTTCGAGTTTTTTACCGGTGAGAACTGCCTTTTCGGCGTTGATGATAATGACGAAGTCACCACAGTCGACATGCGGTGTATAGGTGGGCTTGACTTTGCCGCGAAGAATATCTGCGGCGAGAGCTGCCGTCTTTCCAAGCGGCTTGCCGGCGGCGTCAAGGACATACCACTTGCGCTCGACGGTAGTCGGATTTGCCATGTAAGTGGACATATTTTTTGCCTCCAAAAACTTTTTTGTATGAAGAGTGTCGGAACGGGGACCGACGATAACGGTAAAAGGCCAATCTGACCATTTTGACCGTTAAAAGCATATTTTCTCAGCAAAGTAGCAAAATACTTTGACATCTGCGCGCGGTATGTTTAGAATAGCAACGAAAAAACTATTCGCCCAACAGGGCGCTTTACATTTATAACATATGCTTTTTCCAATGTCAACACCTAGTTTAACGAAAAATAATATACATATTAGAGAACTCGTGTTTTCGATGTTTTACTTCAATTTGCTCGATTTT
>Ga0209312_1002984_pt1 | contig 10591 bp, 5 predicted proteins | sample BioC13SIPDNA_4_FD_185744 | JGI IMG/M metagenome (GOLD analysis project Ga0209312, IMG submission 185744) | Anaerobic biogas reactor microbial communites from Washington, USA - Biogas_R1_B C13 SIP DNA (SPAdes) (version 2) | ecosystem: Engineered > Bioreactor > Anaerobic > Unclassified | place... | reverse complement strand
CATTTAAAAAGGCGTAGCCCAAAACCTTGTCCACTGCGTTATGCCGGCCGATATCCTCAAATATACATAGAATTCTATCCTGGTCAGCCAGGGCTGCGCTGTGCACACCGCCGGTCAAGCGGAAAGTTCCGGAGCGGTCTTCCAGCCCATTGATGATCTGTAACAGGTGGTCGGCTGAAAATTGGCTATCACTTTCGATCGGTTTAAGTTGGCGGGCATCATTAATGAAATAAAGGCCCGCTCGACTCTTGCCGCAGCAACTGGCAATATGCCGGCGCAGAAAGGTGCCGGTCTGGGGAATCGGACGACTTGTCTCGATCTGTAATAATCCCTCTTCTTCGCGAAGGGACATAGAAATAATGTCCGAGGGGGTTTGCACCAAACCTTCAGTGAGCAGAAAGCCTACTCCCAACTCCTGGTAGGCCCCCGGCGAACAGACCATCGTTGCCAATTCAATCTGGTTCAGAAATATGGTCAAGGGGGTTTCCTGAACTACCGGTACTTCTTTGGTGGCGAAGACCCCATGATCATAGCTAATAATTTCTCTTTGTTTATAAATTTCCGGAGAAGACATAGCCTTATTCTCCTTTTCAGCCATATTTATTGATCTTCTTAAATAGTACACAATCCCTACTAAAATAATCAAGAATTAAATTACACGGGGAGGTTTGACGAAATTAATTTGAAATCGGACCCCACGTCGTAGATGCCAGCAATTCCTAGTGGGGAATATAAAGAGGGAGTATGTTATCGAGATAGATCATAAATAGTAAATGGGCATAGAAATAAGAGGGTGAAAACCCTCTTATTTCTATGGAACAATCTGAATACATGACAATTTCTCTAAATCCTCTCCATTAGCCCCCTAAAGCTCTCTAAGCATGCCTCCAGGTTTTCGATAATCTCGTTGGCCAGCTCATCTGGATCGGGGAGGTTGTCTAAATCAGCCAAGCTTTTATCCTTGATCCATGTGATGTCCAAGCTAGTCTTATCCCGATTGATGATGTCATTATAGGAGAATTTTCTCCAGCGACCGTCAGGATTACTTTCCGGATGCCAGGTTTCTTTTCTCAAATGCCGGTTCTCTGGATTGTAGCAGGATATAAAATCCTGCAGGTCTTCAAAGTTTAGAGGATTCTTCTTGAGAGTAAAGTGAACATTGGTGCGAAAGTCATAAATCCAAACTTCTTTGGTCCAGGGGTCCTTGCTTGCTGGTTTGTTATCAAAGAAGATAACGTTGGCTTTAACTCCTTGAGCGTAAAAGATCCCGGTCGGCAGACGCAAGATAGTATGCAGGTCGGTGGTTTCCAATAGTTTTTTCCGAATGGTCTCACCGGCACCGCCTTCAAAGAGCACATTATCTGGCAGTACTACCGCTGCTTGTCCGTCGGTTTTCAGGATGGTCCTAATATGCTGGACAAAATTGAGCTGTTTATTGCTGGTGGTTGCCCAGAAATCCTGGCGGTTATAGGTCAGGTCCTCCCTTTCCTGTTCACCTTCTTCATTGGTAAAGGTCATGCTGCTTTTCTTGCCAAAGGGCGGATTGGTTAGTACATAATCAGCCCGCTGGCCGGTATCTGCCACCAGCGAATCAGCGGGGGATATGTAGTTCTTACTATCAATATCACCGATGTTGTGAAGAAACAGGTTCATCAAACAAAGACGCCTAGTATTAGCTACAATTTCGTTGCCGAAGAAGGTGGAGAACTTGAGGAACTGTTTTTGTTCCTTATCGAGAGGATAGTTGTTAATCAAGAAATCATAAGCAGCCAGGAAGAAACCTCCTGTTCCACAGGCCGGATCCCCTATAACCTTCATGGGTTGCGGTCTGATACATTCAACCATGGTTCGGATCAAGGCCCGGGGGGTAAAATACTGCCCCGCCCCGCTTTTCGTATCCTCCGCATTCTTCTCCAGCAGCCCTTCATAAATAGCGCCTTTGACATCGGCCCCCATTATGTTCCACTGTTCTTTGTCTATCATATCGATGAGCCGGAACAGCTTGGCCGGGTCCTGGATCTTATTTTGTGACTTGGTAAAGATCTGGCCCAAGATTCCTTTTTGCTGTCCTAACTCTCGAAGCAGTTCAACATAGTGGACTTCTAACTCCGCTCCCTTTTTATCGGTAAGAGTCTCCCATGAGTATTTTTGGGGTATAGGTAATGGCCGGTTATAGGGGGGCTTGGAGTATTCATCGGCCATTTTCAGAAAAAGCAGATAGGTCAACTGCTCCAGGTAATCCCCGTAACTTACCCCATCATCCCTTAATGTATTGCAATAGGACCATACCTTGGCTATGATTCCGTTAGTTTGTTCGATCATGAGTGCTTTTTACCTTTCCGAGAAGATTGCTTGGCAGGTGGTTTTGATACATCCGGGGCAGATTTTTGAGCTTTGATTCTCTCTAATAATACACTAGCCGGCTCCCAATCGGGTTCCTGGCGTATTTCTTCTAATTCTGCGGTTGATAACAGGCGCCCTTCGAAAGCCTTTTTCAGAATGCTCTGACGCAAGGCTTCAGCCTGCTGCAATGATTGATCAATCGTCTCTTCAACCTTGTCGGCAACTGAGAGCCGCGAAGCAATTTCAGCAATACTGTATTTTTGCTTTTCGATTGACGGTAATGATATTAATAAATTTAAAAACCTATCTTTGGTAAGGTTTACTCCACTATCATTACCACCCGTTTTACAGTTTTCAATTTCTTTCAAGAGTGAGGGGCTATTTAGAACATACTCAATGAATTGTGGTATAGCTTTTGATTTATCAATTTTTAAACGATAAACCTTATCACAGTTTAAAAGTCTTGGTTTGACATTTTTCACAAGGCAACTTACGCCGCAACGAGCTCGGGGTCCAGCGCGAGTAATTAGAATATCATCAATCTGAATCTCGTGCTTTGCTCGAGGTAGCAGATTGTCAGGTAGAATTTTGTTTTCAGTTCCATTGAATTTACATGTTTGAATTGCAGTAGTACTAATTACGGCCCATACTTCTGGGTCAGTAGTATTTTCATTCAGACATTTGGGGCTCCAGCCCTGGTCCGCATCAGTTATGCAGTCTTTAATAGCAATCTTGTTTCCCAAATTAGTATACTTTTCGAGGACCGCTTGCCGATAGACCTTAAGCTGCTGCTGGAGGGTTTTTAGGAGTTCAACACTCTTGTCCAACTCGCTGAAAAGCTCCTCGATTTTGGCGACGATTTGACGTTGCTCGGGGAGAGGGGGGATTTGAATCCGAAGTTGATATATATCGTTTCTGTTCAATCCAGGGATGGCTGTAGAAGTCTCGTATTGGTTTAATCTAAGACGTTTGAAAAGGTAATAGACATATTCTAATGAAATACCATTTGGAATTTTGACATAGTAGGTTGTATCAATGGGCCAAAAATTATCTTTTACGATGGTGACTTCTCCTGCGGCACCTTTTCGACCTACAACTATTGAGGGGCCCTCACATAAATAAAGATCGTGCTTTCCTACGATTCCACTGGATCCTACCACAGGATATATCCCACATTCATTTCTGTTTGCTTTCGTAAGTGATTTACCGTACTCAAAAGAACATATATCACCGACGTTGCATTGCGTCCATGAATCCAAATTAGATTTGTGATAATTAGAGTTCATCTCTAAGCCACCAACACTTCATTCAGTTCTTCAATAATCTCTTCTGTCTTGTCTCCAAAGAGTTGCCAAGCTTTACCCAATCCGCCCTGGGCGTTGAAGGGGTCATAATCAAAATCTTCTCGGTCCAGGTGGAACGAAATGGCTATATGATCCTTCATCATGTGCAGCCAAGCCAGCTGTTCTGCGGTGAATTTTTCCACAGCCCCGGCATGTTTTTTAAAAATCCAATCCTGGAAATTACGGTCGACGGTCTTATCATAGGGAGTCAGGATTCTATCCAGTCCGGTTACTCGCCTGATCAAGGCTACTAAAGCGGTAAGCTCAGTTTTCGGTGAGCTGCCGCGGTTATTATCAAGCTGCTCGTAGGCTTTCCATACGCGCAAGGGGGCTAAAGCAGGTTTATCTGCTTTAATCAGGTTCAGAACTTCCTTTATCATCTTCTCGGTAATCTCCCGGCGGCGATAAGGCTGGTTATAATAGATCTGTAGGGCGGTTATCTCATCCTTATTAGCTTCCAGATAAGCTACAAATTCCTCAGCGAGTTCGGCAGCCTTATACTTAGCATCTTGATCCCACCCGGCAAATTCAAGGGTGTCAATATTGATGTTGTCTATGACTTGTTCGTGAATTTTTCGCACATTTTCAATAAAGGCATTGAGATCGCCAGTAAAAGGAGCGGCTGCAATTTTCATAAGGGTCACCTGTGCGGCTGCCAGTTCTACTTCTCCGGGTTGATGGTTGGCTGGTAAATTCGGATCTGCCAGGGCTTGTTTCTCTATATTATCTGGATCATAGGCTCCCAGCAGGTTTTTGACAACTTGGCTGATGCTGTTGCCCTGGGCTTTTTCCGAAAATTGTTGTTTTTCCTGTGAGGTCATGATTTGTTCCAGACGGGCTAGACGACCTGCCAGGGTGGTAAAGAGATCTTCATCACGAGCTCCTACTGCTACTGAAGTCAACAAATCCTTAAGCGGAACACTTGGTTTCCTCTCCAAAGGACGGCTGTCAGTCTTGGTCGACTTGGTCACCCCTACTGCATCAATAATTGTGAAATGGTCTTTAGTATACTTAGCCGACGGGGTAACCTTGCGCAGGTCGTCAAGGGTTATCGTCCTGGTTCCGCGGCCTTTCATCTGCTCAAAATAGTTTTTGCTTTTGACATCCCGCATGAAGATCAAGCATTCTAGTGGGCGCACATCAGTACCGGTGGCAATCATATCGACAGTAACTGCTATGCGGGGATAATAGTCATTGCGGAATTGAGCTAAGACTGATTTGGGGTCTTCTTTTGCTTTGTAAGTCACCTTCTTGCAGAATTGATTGCCCTCACCAAATTCCTCCCGGACAATTTGGATAATGTCATCCGCGTGGCTGTCATCCTTGGCAAAGATAAGGGTTTTAGGCACCTCTTTTCTATCTGGGAAGATCTGCGGAAGCTTATCCTTGAAAGTCCGGATAATTGCCCTGATCTGGCTGGGATTGACAACTTTCTTATCCAGGTCCTTTCTGGTATAGGTAAGATCCTCGTCCAGCTGTTCCCAACGCTTTTTGCGGGAGAGTCTCTCGCGCCGGTCAACCCATTCCCCCTGCCAAATAGCTGAGCCTTTCTTGCTGATCTCGGTTTCAATAATAAAGACATCATAACCCACGTTGACCCCATCAGCGACAGCTTCCTCATGGGTATATTCACTGACTACATTCTGGTTGAAAAAACCGAAGGTGCGTTTATCCGGGGTAGCGGTTAAACCGATTAAAAAGGCATCGAAATAATCCAGCACCTGCTTCCAGAGATTGTAGATGCTGCGGTGGCATTCATCAATGATTATGACATCGAAGAACTCAATGGGAAGCTTTGGATTATAGACGACGGGGACGGGTTCCCGTTTATCCCAACGGGCCTCGGCGGGATTGATTTCCTCGGCGGATTCATCCATTTCTTCACCTTTTAATATGGAATAAAGACGTTGAATTGTGCTAATGCACACCTGGCTATCTGTAGCAACATAGTTGGATTTAAGGCGCTGCACGTTGTAGAGTTCGGTAAATTTGCGGTTATCATCATTGGGGAGATAAGCCATAAACTCTTGTTCAGCCTGCTCCCCAAGGTTCTTGGTATCTACTAAAAATAGCACCCGGCTGACATGGGCGAATTTAATCAGCCGGTAAATGGCAGTAATAGCGGTGAAGGTCTTCCCAGCCCCAGTGGCCATTTGAATCAGGGCCCGGGGACAATTATTCTTGAAGGAAAGGTCAAGGTTAGCGAGAGCCTTAATCTGGCAATCGCGGAAGCCCTGGCTGTCAAGTTGGGGGAGATTTTGCAGACGCTGGCGCAGAGACTTACTTACCTTAGACCAGTCCCGGAGACTCTCGGGGCGATGGAAAGAAAAGACCTCTCTGGCTCTCGGTTTTGGATCTCGGCAATCGGTAAAACGAGTTATTATTCCGGTACTTTCATAAATGAACGGTAATGGCTCATTGTTCAGGTACTTTAGTTTACTCACCGCATATCCGCCCGACTGTTCTTCCACCGTGGTGAGTTTAAAACCTAAATCCTCACGCTTGGCTTCGATAACTCCTACCGGTTTGCCTTCAACAAAAAGGATGTAGTCAGCCGGTCCCTGCTCAGTGGGATACTCTCGCACGGCCACACCAATACCAGCCTGCAACCTTATTCCCTTTAGGTCTTGAATCAACCAGCCACAAGCTCGGAGTTGTTTATCAATATTATCTCTGGCAGTTTGCTCAGGAGTTTGGTTCATTACTATGCTCCATAAAGCGACAGAATTAGGAGGAGTTTCATTTAACCAAGATATTACCATATTTTACGTGATTACAGGCAAAGCTATAAATCCATTTATGAATTGTGTAACTTTAGTAAGTTAACAACCGGAAAAAACAAAAGGTGTAGTAGGCCTCTATTTTTCTGCTTGGTGCCAAGAGAAAAAATGCAAGCAAGGGTTCTAGTGAAAACAGATCACGCCGCTAAGTTGTTCATACACTTCGTTCTGGCGCAAGGCAGTGTGACCTACGAGCTGGAGCGGCGATTGTGAAAAGTATCTTTTGTTACTTTCGTTCACAAGTAATGTTGTTAAAGCCGAGGAATGCCTTGCCTCCCCGATGTCCAATAGTGTCCAAATTAATATTTTGACAATTGCCGTAAATAGGGCTACAATATTTCAAGTGGACAAAGGTGTCCAAAGAATGGGGGAGTAAATACATGAAATCAGGCTTGATTGTCAAGCTGATCGAGGCGCACTGTACAGGTAGCGAAGATGCCTTCAAGAAGGCACTACAGGATTTGGTGAATGACGAGGAGCGGAAAGGAAATTTTTCTTTATCATCCTCTCTTATAAATGCTTATGTACCTGAGAAAAAGACAAATACCTCAATTTCTTCTAGCCCATTAGCGGAAATGTCTTTTTCTGCGCAAAGCGTTTTGCCAACTCCTAAAGATAAGGATAGTGCACTTGAACTACTTGAGATTCTTCAACCAAAGGTAAGACTAGAAGATGTGGCTCTGCCCGAAAAAACTAAAGAGGCCTTCCTTCAAATTATCGAAGAACAAAAGAAAGCGGCTGATCTGCTTTCAAAAGGAATCACGCCAACCAACCGTTTGTTGTTTTGCGGGCCTCCAGGGTGTGGAAAAACACTAACAGCCAATGCTATCGCGGGAGAAATTGGTATTCCAGTCGCTTATGTTAGACTAGATGGCTTGGTGTCTTCATATCTAGGTCAAACAGGAACAAACATTAGAAAAATCTTTGAGTTTGTAAAAAACAAACGGATTATGCTATTTCTTGATGAGTTCGATGCTATTGCAAAAAAACGGGATGATGCGCACGAGTTGGGTGAATTAAAAAGGGTTGTTACAACCTTACTCCAAAATTTGGATTCAATGCCAGGGAACGTCTTTCTTGTGGCCGCTACCAATCATCATCATCTCCTTGATCCGGCCATTTGGAGAAGGTTTAATACCTCAATACTATTGGAATTGCCAAATGCCCAACAACGTGAAGTGATTATCAACCGGTTTTTGGCTGACACCTTAAAAGAGCACAAGGTGGATGTAAAAACCCTTGTTATTTTGACAGAAGGAATGAGTGGTGCACAAGTTTGTAATTTTTTACAGGCATTGGCGAAGTATTGCGTTATGCAGCATAAGAAAAATAGCGTTACAAAGGAGGATATTGCCAGTGTTTGGGTTAAACAATCTACCCTATTTATAAACGAGGAAAGTGATGCTTACACACAGGCCCTTTACAAGTTAAATAAAAGTGGAATATCTATGCGAGCACTTGAAGAAATAACCGGGATTTCAAAGTCTACCTTAAGCTATCGTTTTAGTAAGGAGGAGAAGGCTGATGAGCAAGGACCAGAAAAGCCATCTTTGGATTCCTGATGAAGAAGTCCAAAGAATTGACAAGACTCTAACATCCAGGTCAACCCAAAGGAATGTACCCTTTTCAGAACATGGTTCAAAATTGAGCTATGGTCTGCAGGTTATTAAACAAACACTGGATACAGTAACTCAGGATAACTCATTGGCGGACGCAGATATGCTCCTATTTAGTGTGGAGCTTCCTGAAGGAGAAAAAATCCAAGATAAAAAGGAATTCTTCGATGCCAACGGTATGCGCGTCAGAGCGGTCAAAAATACTCGCAGAGCTATTGTAACATCCACGAATAGCCAATTCCAGGCCTTAAAAAGACGGGTAGATTTATATGCCCGCAATGGAACAGGCAAAAGCCATTTCGACCATGTCGAGGATTTTAAGCCGTTTATCGGTGTTGAGAAAGACTCCAACGAGCTCCGTAATACTCTAAGCGCTCAAGAGCCTCCTCTTACTTTGGATGTGCAACTTATGTTGGTTCCAAACTTGGAAAGCGAAGTGTATGATGCCGCGTTGTCTAAGTTGATCAAGAAAATCCATGAAACACAAGGAGAAATGAAGGAGTCCCCATATTACTTGTCAGACAGGACTCCTGTCGTCCGCGCCATTATTCCAGCTGCTGCATTATCACGCTACGAAAATGACCCTGCTATATACAGGATTGAGGAAACGAATTTTTTTAGCGTTGACGCCACTCAAGACGCGATGATTGATTTAGGGGCTTTAGCATTAGATGCAGATATTATTTTGGACGACCTTCCAATTGTCGCGGTTTTAGATTCTGGCGTCATCTTCCCGGAGGCTTTATCTGCATTGCTCACACACCAATGGATTGCACCAAATTCAAATGGTGGTGATGGGGATCATGGTACAAAAGTAGCCAGCAGGGTTGCTTTTAAGTACATCAACCAGCAGTTGCCGGCTGTTACAATTACTCCGCGAGCAAGAATTATTGATTGCAATATCCTTGATGGAAGTGTTCCTGTGAATATTTTTATCCAACGTATTCAAGCGGCAGTAAATGAATTTTCAGACATTGCAAAAATATATAATTTATCAGCTAATGCCAACTCGCCTATTGAAGGGGATGAAATGAGCATTGTCGGCTATGAGCTGGATGCTTTGCAATTGCGCAAGGACGTACAGTTTATTGTTTCAGCAGGCAATCACGATCTTTGGAAAACCGAGTCAAGCTTAGAAGATATACTTGATGATGACGATTCCAGAATAGCGGCACCTGCTGACTCCATGTTGTCTGTTGCAGTGGGATCTATCATCGGGTTTGACTACAAAGACAGTCTGTCTGCTACAAACGAGGTTGCACCTTATAGCCGACGCGGCCCCGGATTCAAAGGTTTTTCAAAACCCGATCTGAGCGCATATGCTGGAACTATTGCTGTAAATGCAGGTGAGCCTTATGTTCCAAGCGACTCATACTCGCTCCTCATGTCAAAAGAAGGAAAGCTCGTTCCAGACGCGGGGACCAGCTTTTCGGCACCTGTTGTTGCAGGTGACTTTGCAGAGATATTGGAAATAGTCCCCGACCGTAATGTATTGTTGGCCAAGGCCTTGCTTTATCATAATGCAATGCCTGTATGGGACGAGGACAGCATGACAGAAGAAGAACTTACCTTTGCGCATAATGTTTATGGGCGTGGTATTTCAAATGTTGATGAGAGTAAGTTTTCCTCACCATCACGAGTTACTTTTGTCCGAACAGGTACGTTAAACCGCACAACAAAAGAAAGAGTTTCAATTTATATGCCCCCAATATTGGCGGCTCAGGTTGGCCGTAATGTCGCAAAAGTATCTGTTACTTGTTTGTCGATGCCGCCTGTAGATAGAACTAAAGGGACTGAATACTTAGGAGCATACATACGTGCATCACTAAAGAAAAGCCATCCCGATGGGATAACATTAAGGCCAGTTCAACAGGATTTTAAAGAAGGAAGGCAAAAATGGGATGTGTGCCATCAATTCAGCAAACTGTTTTCAAGATTTGATGCCGGGGATTGGCAAGTGTGGCTTGAGTTGTTTTCACGATGGGATGAAAAAGATAACGATGTTCCCTATGCTCTAGTCGTAACGATAGAAGATGTGAGCGGAACGTTGGATGTCTATAGTGAAGTAGAGGTATTGAACCGATATAGAGCACTTGATACCATTCGTATTAGAGTGGACAATTAAATAAAAGTCAAACAGGCGTTTTAGATTTCTCTGAAGCGCCTATTTTTTATTTGCCAGTATACTACAGTGAAACCTTTACCCCATATGAGAAAAATCAATAGACTGCGGAGTTTGGATCAATGCACAATAAAGCGGTAGGCTACACTATAAATTATATTCCTTTATACCAGCTAGACAACGCATTAAAATTCTGATTGAGGCGTATTTTAAGGGGAATTCTTGGCCAATAAAAAAGGGGGCATGCCCCTTGAAGTCTTATGGTGCCAGAGGTGGGACTCGAACCCACACGCACAAGGCACACGATTTTGAGTCGCGCTCGTCTGCCAATTCCGACACTCTGGCTGGTGAAAATATAGGCGCCACTGCTGACGCAAAACTAATTAT